>WNFA01001379.1_pt1 | contig 19682 bp, 15 predicted proteins | sample 5400481 | NCBI WGS metagenome assembly WNFA01 (sample SAMN13153340, study PRJNA577476) | soil metagenome | isolation source: 120 cm saprolite under Douglas fir tree site 2 hole 1 replicate 2 | place: USA:California | collected 2015-04-18
TGCCGTTCTCGCGCACCGAGGAAGGCAAGATCTACCAGCGCCCGTTTGGCGGCATGACCACGCATTACGGCAAGGGCACCGCGCAGCGCACCTGCGCGGCGGCCGACCGCACCGGCCACGCCATGCTGCACACGCTCTACGGCGCGGCGCTCAAGCATGCGGCCGAATTCTTCATCGAGTACTTCGTCATCGATCTCGTCATGGACGACGAGGGCCGCTGCGTCGGCGTGGTAGCGATCAATCTCGACGACGGCAGCATCCACCGCTTCCGGGCGCAGATGACGATCCTGGCGACCGGCGGCTATGGGCGCGCCTATTTCTCCTGCACGTCCGCGCATATCTGCACCGGAGACGGCAACGCCATGGTGCTGCGCGCCGGCCTGCCGCTGCAGGACATGGAGTTCGTTCAGTTCCACCCGACCGGCGTCTACGGCGCGGGCGTACTGATCACGGAGGGCTCGCGCGGCGAGGGCGGCTATCTCACCAACTCCGAAGGCGAGCGTTTCATGGAGCGCTACGCGCCGTCCGCCAAGGATCTCGCTTCGCGCGACGTGGTCTCGCGCGCGATGACGATCGAGATCCGCGAAGGCCGCGGCGTCGGGCCGAAGAAGGATCACCTCCTCCTGCACCTCGATCATCTCGACCCGTCGGTGCTGCACGAGCGCCTGCCCGGCATCTCGGAGTCGGCGCGCATCTTCGCGGGCGTCGACGTCACGCGCGAGCCGATCCCGGTGCTGCCGACCGTGCACTACAACATGGGCGGCATCGCCACGAATTATCACGGCGAGGTGCTCACCAAGAAGAACGGCAACGAGGACTACGTGGTGCCCGGCCTGATGGCGCTGGGCGAGGCCGGCTGCGTGTCGGTGCACGGCGCCAACCGGCTCGGCTCGAACTCGCTGATCGATCTCGTGGTGTTCGGCCGCGCGGCGGCGCTGCGCTGCGCCGAAATCATCGTTCCGGGCGACAAGCAGCGCGAACTGCCGAAGGATTCGGCCGATCTGCCGCTGTCCCGCCTCGACAAGTTCCGCAATGCCGCGGGCTCGACGCCCACCGCGGAGCTGCGCGCCAGGATGCAGGGCGTAATGCAGAGCAATTGCGCCGTCTTCCGCACCGGCGAGGTGCTGGAGGAAGGCTCGAAGCTCATCCACGAGGTGATGTCCGGCGTCGGCGACGTGAAGGTGTTCGACCGCTCGCTCATCTGGAACACCGACCTCGTCGAGACGCTCGAGTTCGACAACCTGGTCGTGCAGGCGGTGGTGACGATGGACGGCGCGCTCAATCGCAAGGAAAGCCGCGGCGCGCACGCGCGCCAGGATTTCCCCGATCGCGACGACAAGAACTGGATGAAGCACACGCTCACCTGGCTCGACGTCGCGACCCGGAAGGTCACGATCGACTACCGGCCGGTTCACACCTACACCATGACCAACGACGTGACGTATATCGAGCCCAAGGCGCGGGTTTACTAGGAAGGCACCATGGTCCAGTTCACGCTCCCGAAAAATTCCAAGATCACCGAAGGGAAGACCTGGGACAGGCCGGCCGGCGCGACCAAGACGCGCGAGTACCGCGTCTATCGCTGGAGCCCGGACGACGGCCACAACCCGAGCATCGACACCTATACGGTCGATCTCGGCGACTGCGGCCCGATGGTCCTGGATGCGCTGATCTGGATCAAGAACAAGATCGATCCGACGCTCACCTTCCGCCGGTCCTGCCGCGAGGGTGTGTGCGGCTCCTGCGCGATGAACATCGACGGCACCAACACGCTCGCCTGCACGCAGCACATGGACGACATCAGCGGCACGGTGAAGATCTATCCGCTGCCGCACATGTCGGTGGTGAAGGATCTGGTGCCCGACATGACCAACTTCTACGCCCAGCACGCCTCCATCAAGCCGTGGCTGCAGACCGTGACGCCGGCGCCCGAGAAGGAATGGAGGCAGAGCCACGAGGATCGCCAGCAGCTCGACGGGCTCTACGAGTGCATCCTGTGCGCCTGCTGCTCGACCTCGTGCCCGAGCTACTGGTGGAACGAGGAGCGCTATCTCGGTCCCGCCGTGCTGCTGCAGGCGCATCGCTGGATCAAGGATTCGCGCGACGAGGCGACCGGCGAGCGGCTCGACGATCTCGAGGATCCGTTCCGCCTCTACCGCTGCCACACCATCATGAACTGCACCAAAGCCTGCCCGAAGGGCCTCAACCCCGCCAAGGCGATCGCCGAGATCAAGCAGATGATGCTCGAGCGGAAGGTGTAGGACAACGGTTCGGCGTGTACGGCGCGCTCCCCGCTTGCGCATGCCTGCTCCCTCCCCCGCCTGCGGGGGAGGGTTGGGGAGGGGGCGCCACTTGCTCCGTGCTTGCGGCTTCCCCCTCTCTGTCTCTCCCCCGCAAGCGGGGGAGAGGACGCAAGAGCGAGAGGCACGCGTCCGGTCTAAAGCTTCAGCTTCTTTTTCCGCTGGCCGAGCGTGCGCAGCCGCAGTGCGTTGAGGCGGATGAAGCCGGCCGCGTCGCGGTGGTCGTAGGCGACCGCGCCTTCCTCGAAGGTGACGAGGTCCTGGTCGTAGAGCGAATACTTGCTCTCGCGCCCGACCACGCCGACGCCGCCCTTGTAGAGCTTGAGCTTGACGCGGCCGGTGACGAACTCCTGGCTCCTGTCGATCGCGGCCTGCAGCATCTCGCGCTCGGGTGCGAACCAGAAGCCGTAATAGACAAGCTCGGCGTATTTCGGCATCAGCTCGTCTTTCAAATGCATGGCGCCGCGGTCGAGCGTGATCGACTCGATGCCGCGGTGCGCGGCCAGCAGGATGGTGCCGCCCGGCGTCTCGTACATGCCGCGCGACTTCATGCCGACGAAGCGGTTCTCGACGAGGTCGAGCCGCCCGATGCCGTTGGCGCGGCCGAGCTCGTTCAGTTTCGCGAGCAGCGCCGCCGGCGAGAGCTTCTTGCCGTCGATCGCGACCGCGTCGCCGCGCTCGAAATCGACCGTGATGTAGGTCGGCTTGTCGGGGGCGCTCTCCGGATCGATGGTGCGCGAATAGACGTAGTCGGGCACTTCCTTCGCGGGGTCCTCCAGCACCTTTCCTTCCGAGGAGGCGTGCAGCAGGTTGGCGTCGACCGAGAACGGCGCCTCGCCGCGCTTGTCCTTCGCGATCGGGATCTGGTGCTTCTCGGCGAACTCGATGAGCTTGGTGCGCGAGGTCAGGTCCCACTCGCGCCACGGCGCGATCACCTTCACGTCGGGCTTGAGCGCGTAATAGGTGAGCTCGAAGCGCACCTGGTCGTTGCCCTTGCCGGTCGCACCGTGCGCCACCGCGTCGGCGCCGACCTTCTCGGCGATCTCGATCTGCTTCCTGGCGATCAGCGGTCGCGCGATCGAGGTGCCGAGCAGGTACTGCCCCTCGTAGAGCGCGTTGGCGCGGAACATGGGAAACACGTAATCGCGCACGAACTCTTCGCGCAGGTCCTCGATGAAGATGTTCTTGTCCTTGATGCCGAGCAGCTGCGCCTTCTTGCGCGCCGGCTCCAGCTCCTCGCCCTGCCCGAGGTCGGCCGTGAAGGTGACGACCTCGCAGCCGTAGGTCGTCTGCAGCCATTTCAGGATGATCGAGGTGTCGAGCCCGCCCGAATAGGCCAGCACCACCTTCTTGACGTCGCCCTTTGCCACACGCCTCTCCGTCCGAAAATCCGCGCGGACTATAGGCGGAACGACGGCCGGTGCAAGGCGCGGAAAATGCCGGCAGGACGCGGATTTCAACCCGCTGGGCGGCGGTCGCGCCTAGTTCTGCGCATACTGCTCGAAGCGCGACGGCAGGAGCTTGCCGTCGGGGTGATAGCCGACCAAGTCCGGCACGCCGTCGTGGTCGACGTCGATGAGCGAGCGATCCCAGCGGCCGTCGCGGTCGACGTCCTCGACGACGATGTCGACCTTGCCGTCGTAGTTGCTGTCGATGAGCGCGAGGATCGATTTCTTCGGGTCGGCCGGCGTCACGATGGTGATGTCGGGAATGTTGTCGCAATTGGAATCGATCGCGAGGATGTGGTCGCTGCCCGGCTTGCGCGTCCTGTCGTTCTTGCTGTCGTAGAGGGTCTGCGGCTTGCAGTTGGACGGCGGCGAGGCCGAAAGCGCCGGCGGCAGGCTCGCGAGCTGCGGCGCGGCGCTGTCGGGCGACGACTTGGTGCCGAGGAAGTCCGCGACGTCCTCGACCGAGACCGCGAAATTGAGGCCTTCGCCTTCGCCGGCGCTGAACGAGTTCACGCCCAGAATCCGTCCTGAATCGCCGAGCAACGGTCCGCCCGAATTGCCGGGGTTGATGGGTGTCTGCGTCTGGATGACGGTGGCGCGATGCCCCTTCGCCTCCTCCTTGTTCTTCCAGGGAAAATTCTTGTGCAGCCGGCTGATCAGCCCTTTGGTGTAGCTCCACGTCAGCCCGGTGGGATGGCCGATGGCGTGGACGTCGGCGCCGACTTCGATCTCCTTCTCGTTGCCGAGCTGCAGAGGTTTGAGCGATGGCGGAGCGAGCGCGACGCGGATCAGCGCGAGGTCGCGCGGCTGATCGGTTTTGATCACTTCCGCGCGCACCATGCTCTTGGCGTCGGCTGCGGCGCCATCCTGCACCGGTTTGAACAGGACGCCCACCGTCTGGTGCGGCGTCACCACGTGCCAGTTGGTGAGAACGTAACCGTCGCCCAGGTAGCTGCCCGATCCCAACGCGCCGTCGGACGTGGCGATGAGCACGACCGCGGGCGCGGCGTTGCGATAGATCGCGGCGTCTTTCGGGCCGCGCGTCGCGAGCGCGCCCTGATCGGTCACCGCTTTGGAGAGGACATCGCGAATGGCCTTGCCCGGCAGGCGGTCGAGCGCGACACTCTCCCAGTTGGGAAGCGGCGTCGGCGGGCCGGCGACATCCGATGCGCCGGGGAGGGTCTTGCCCATGTATTCGAGCTCGGCGCCGAGCGCGTCGCACGTGGCGACCAGCGCGAAGGCCGCCATGGAGGCGGCGAAGGTAATGCGGGCTTTCATCTGTCTCCCCCCATGATCAGGCGACTGGCATATCTTGGCGCAGTTTTGGCCACGATTATGGCGGCGCCCGCCGGGGCGCAGCAAGCCGATACGTTCGAAACCAAAAAGGCCCAGGCGACCGGGCTGTTTCTACACGGCAAGGTCAATGCGGCCATCGACGTCCAGCGCGACGTTATCGCGGCCGCGCCGTCCCCTCACGAAAAAGGCCTGGCGCAACGCGATCTCATGGAGATGTGCGCGACCGTCCAGGACTGGGATTGTACGGCGCGCGCAATGCGGACATTGCTGCCGATCGTCCGGTCCGATCCGCAGCTCGCCTCGTTGGAATTGGACATCCTGGCCTATGCGGCCAAGCACGCGCTTTGGCGCCAGGACGATGCCGCGCTCGCCGCAGTGCTGCGCGACGGCGGCGCCGCGACGGTCCATACGCTGACTAATCCCGCCGCTGCCGCAACATTGGCGCTTGCGCTGCAGGACTCCAGCATCCGCCGGAATGACCTGAAGTCCGCGGAGCAGCACCTGTCGACGGCAATTCTCGGGCTGCTCCTGAGCGATCAGTACGGGTCGTATCGCCAGGCCGAATTGTCGGTCGGCGTTCTCCAGGCGCTGCTGCACGCTGAGGATATCGTCGGCGCCATGACGCTGGCGAACATGCTGGCACCGATCCTGCCGAAGCTCGCGCCGGGCGACAGCGTGGTTGCCGCGCGATACCTCATGCTGCGCGCGCATTTGTCCGCCTATACGGAAAAATACTCGGCGACCGCCGAGGCGTTCGTGAAAGCGGGGCGCGCCTTCGAGCAGCTCGACATCGACGAGGACACGCAGGTCTATCAGATCGCCGTGGCCAACAGCCTGGCGACAGCCGCGCTGCTCCTGGACGGCAAGCCCGCGGAAGCGAGCGATCTGCACGCCAAACACCCTTTGCAGCGGCAGAAGCCGGCCATTCTCGATCGCGGAGAATTCCTCACCATGCAGGAATTCTACTTCGCGGTGTCCGACGTGTTCTTGAGCGCCGCGCGCAATGAAAGGGCGGACCTGCGCTGGAAACGGCCGTTCGAGAAAGGTTTTCGCTGGCGGGCTGCCGAACGGGCGGCGGACGACTTCGAGTCATACGGCAACTTCGCGCTCGGCATCCTGGAGCTGCATTCCGGCGACATTCCCAAAAGCGCCCGGCTGCTGCGACTGGCGGCGCGTCAGCGCGTCGACAATTTCGACGCCGTGCTGCGCGCGAATTTCGAAGGGTTTCCGCTGCCGAGCCTGATGGACTGGATCATCATTGGAACCGGCCTGTCGGTCGCCAACGAGCGCGGGGAGCGCGAGGACCTCGACCTGCTGCTGCGCGGCAGCGAGGTGCTCGGCCGCAACCTGCGCCACGCCCTCGTCGACACCGCCGTGCTTCTGGGCGCGCAATCGTCCGACGAGACGCGCCGGGCGGCGCAGGCCTATGTCCACTTGCTTCGCCGCAAGCGCGACTGGGAGCTCGATCGCATCGGCAGGCTGCTGGCGGGTAACGGCACGCTGGAGGCGAGAGGAGAACTCGTCCGCACGTATCAGAGCATGATGACGACGCTGGCGAGCGAGAAAGACCGCCTCCTGCACGAGCAGAAGCTCGCGCCGACCAGCGGACTGCCGACCCTGGCGGACCTGCAGAAAAGCATTCCGGCCGGCGACGCCTTCGTCACCTACTACGGTTCGCTCGACGGCATCGGCAAGCTGTGCATCCGGCGCGATCAGGTGGTTCGCGCGACGGCGCCGGCCGGCGACGAGCTTCCGAGGCATGCGCGCCTCATCGAATTTGCCACGACGGCGTCGCACCCTCCCAATGCCGAGCTCGACGCGCAGTTTCCGGTCGCGTCCGCGATCTACCTGCGCGAATTCTTCTTCGGCGGCCTGGACTCGTGCGTGCGGCCGGGCACCCATGTGACGGTGGCGTTCCTGCGCCACTTTGCGGCGGGCGTGCCGCTCGGCGCGTTGCTCGCCGAGGCGCCGCCGCGCGCGGGCGACCGCTATGACCTCGCCAAGGCGCGCTGGCTGATCCGCGATTTGAGTTTTTCGCGCGTGGTCTCGGCGCGCGAATATCTCGCGACGCTGCCCTATCTCGGCCGCGCGCCGGCATCTCGTCCGTTCCTCGGCATCGGCGATCCGAGACTCGATCAGCCGCGCCTCGCGCGACTGGCGTCGGGCGGGTTGCACGCAAGCGTTCCGACCGCGAGCGGTCCGGTCCGGCTGGCCGAGCTGCCCGAGACGGCAGAAGAATTGAAAACGGCGGCAGCGTTGTTCGGCGCCGCCGGCGCCGACGTTCTCACCGGCGAGAACGCGACCGAGGCGTCCTTTCGCGCAAAGCCGCTCGGCGAATACGACGTCCTCCATTTTGCGAGCCACGGACTGATCAAGGAAGACGTGCCCGGGCTGACCGAATCCGCCCTGGTGCTCACGCACGGCGATGCCGCGGATTCTTTCAACGACGGATTGCTGTCTGCCTCGGAAATTTCACGGCTCGCGCTCAACGCGCGTCTGGTCGTGCTGTCCGCCTGCAACACCGCGAAATACGACATCGCCCAGGCGAGCCTCGGCGTGCAGGATCTGCAAGCGGCGTTCACGGTCGCCGGCACGCCGACGCTGCTCGCTTCGCTCTGGCCGGTCGAGTCGGCGAGCGCGCGCGACATCGTGGTCGGCTTCCTGCAGGAATGGCGTTCGCCCCAGACGAACGGCGCCGCCGATGCGCTCGCGCGCGCGACGCGCGCGTACCTCGCCAAGGCCGACGCGCCGCATCAGCACCCGCGCTTCTGGGCGCCGTTCGTCGTCGTCGGCAACGGCGCGGTGCGCGGCGCGCCGCGCGGACAGTGAAATTTTATCGAAACTCTGATGTTTACGCCGCCCGCCGCGCACGCTCCGCAACGATGAGCAGGTCGAGCGGACGCCACGGCTGGGCCATGTAGATCGCCTTCTCGGGCAGGCCGTCGACGCGGTCGCGGTCCGCCGACGTGACGATCACCGGCACTTCGGGGCAATGGGTCTCGAGAATGCGCGCAAGCTCGACGCCGTCGAGGCGTCCGGCCAATCCCACATCGGTGAACACCATGGCGACGCGGCCCGCCTTCATCTGCAGAACCGCGAGCGCCGCCTCGGCGCTGTCGCACTCGATCACCTGCAGCTCCGTCTCCTCCAGGAGCGTGGCGACGAGGGCGCGTTGGTCATGGTCGGCTTCGACGACCAACGCGATCGAGCGTAGGGGACGTGCTTGACCCATCAAGTCCTCCTCTTCGGCAGCCGATACGCGGGATTTTTTGCGCGGGATTATCGAGGGCCAACGCAGGTTGCGCGGATTGGTTTCACAAAGGCGCCGCACGAATTCTGACCGAAGCGCAACAGGTGCCGGCGGGAACCGGCGCACGCCTCGCGATCGTCAACCGTTGCAACGGCTTAACGCGTGCCTCGGCGCGTCGCGCGCGGGTGCAAATGTGTTGGGCGGGAACTCACATCGGCTGGAAATTCGCCGCCTTGAGCAGCGCCGCGCTGCGCGTGAGATCCGCATCGATATAGCGTGAAAATTCCTCCGGCGTGCCGGTGACAGGCTCTTGGCCGAGCTCGGCGAAGCGTCCGGATTTCGCGAGCTCGCGCGTCGCCTCGTTCGCCGCCTTGTTGACCCACGCGACGATGTCGCGCGGGAGTCCCTTCGGTCCCCAGAAGCCGTACCACGAGGCGAACTCCAAGCCCTTCATGCCGCTCTCCGCCGCGGTCGGCACGTCGGGCGCGAGCGCGCTGCGCTGTGGGGTCGTGATCGCGAGCGCGCGCACCTTGCCGCTGCGTGCCATCGGCAGGAGCGCCAGCACCGGATCGATCATGAGCTGCACGTGTCCCCCCGCGACGTCGGTCAGCGCCGGCGCGGTGCCGCGATAGGCCGTGATGGTGAGGTTGAGCCCGGCGAGCTGGTTGAACGCCACCGTCGCGAGATAGCCCATCGAGCCGACCGAGGACGCTCCGAACACCCAGCGCTCGGGTTCTTTCTTCGCGGCTGCCACCACCTCCGCGATGGTCTTCTGCGGCCGCTCCGACGTCACGATGACGATCATCGGGGCTTCGCCCACGCGCGCGATCGGCGTGAACTCCGCCACCGGATCGTAGGGCGAATTGCGCATCACCTGCCGCGCCATCGTGTGGGTCGACGCGGAGAAGAGCAGCGTATAGCCGTCCGGCGCCGCCTGATGCACGATCTGTCCGCCGAGCGTGCCGTTCGCGCCGCCGCGGTTTTCGACCACGACCGTTCCGAACTTGTCCTTGAGCGCCTCCGCATAGAGCCGCGCCAGCACGTCGACGCCACCGCCGGGCGCGAACGGAACCACGAGCTTCAGCGGACGGCCGGCCACGGGGTAGGCGTCCGCGCGGGCGCCGGAGACGGCGAGGCTCGCGCCGGCGGCGAGCGTCGAGGCGAGGAAATGACGGCGATGCAATTGTCGTGTCATGGGCGAGACCCCTCACGGACCCGGCGCAGCGCGTGCGCGCGAGAGTGAGCATAGCACCGCCGTCGACGCGTGGATTGCGCCGCGCGCGGCTTTTCGCCGCTCGCCGGGATGTGCGAAGGGTCAGTCGCCCTTGAAGACGTGGGCCGGCTGAGACTGCTCGGCGTGCAGCGTCTCGCCGAGCTTGTAGGCCGCGACCGCGTGGCAGAGCGCGAATGCGGCCAACGCGATGCCCATGAGGAGCTTGGCGAGCGTCATGACGAGCTCCCGGGCGTGAATTGCAACCCGCCGCGCGAGGCAGCGGCGGTTTCGATCCTGGCAGACTGGATCGCGCATCTGCGATCGTAGTCGTACGCCTCGTCGACCAGGTGCCGGTGTTGCCGTATCACATGTTCGGCGTGCAGTTGGCGCGACCTGTGAAGCGCCTCCAAGATTTGGACAAAAATGTTCATCGCCGCGTCCTCGTTGAGCCGACGCGATGCCCGTACTACGCATGGGGGCGGCGCAGGTGTGAGAAGCTTCACACCGGAGCGAAAATTCTGTCTCGAGGCGCGAGTATTCGTTCTCTGCGGCGGCAAACCGGTCGCATAGCACCGCTAATTCTGCAGATCGATCCTCCGGAATTTCTGCACGCGCTGTCCGGTGTTGACCTCGGCCGTGTAGATGTTGCCCTGGCGGTCGACCGCGATGTTGTGGAGCGCCGTGAACATGCCGACCTGCCGGCCGGGACGGCCGAAGCGTGCCAGCACCTCCTTGGTGGCGCGCGAGACGATGCGCACCTCGCCGTTCATGCCGTCGATCATGTAGATGAAGGCCTGATCCTTGTCGGGCGAGAACACGAGGTCGTAGACCGAGCCGGTGCCGCGCGTGTTCTTTTCGAAGACGTGCTCGGACACGAAGGTACCGTCCTTGCGGAAGACCTGCAGGCGGTCATTGGTGCGGTCGCACACGTGGACGAGACCGTCCTTCGACAGCCGGATGCAGTGCACCGGATTGCCGAACTGCTGCGACGGCGGCTTGGCCGGATCGTAGGCCGGCGTCTTCTCGTCGCTCGGCTTGCTGCCGTAGGCGCCCCAGTGCCGCTTGTAGGCGCCGGTCTCCGAATCGAACACGACGACGCGACGATTGGCGTAGCCGTCGGCCGCAAAGACTTCCCTGGCGGCGACGTCGACCGCGACGTCGGCCGGCGAGCCGAGCGCGGTGGTATCGTTGCTGCCGCGGATCGGCCCGGCGCGGCCGATCTGCAGCACGAACTTGCCGTCCATCGTGAACTTGAGGAGCTGGCCGTCCTGCTTGCCGTTGCCGGCGAGCCAGACGAAGTCGTTGTCGTCGACGAAGATGCCGTGCTCGCTCTTCGGCCACTCGTACCCCGGGCCCGGCCCGCCCCAGCTCTTGAGCAGGTTGCCCGACTGGTCGAACAAGAGCACCGGCGGCGCAGCGACGCAGCACTTGGCCGTCGGCGGGTTCTGCTCGGCCGCGCGCTCGCGCTTATTGAGCGTGTCGCGCCGGTGCACCACCCAGATGCGGCCGAAGCGGTCGGTCGCGATGCCCGACACCTGCCCGAGGATCCAGTTGTTGGGCAGCGGTTTCGGCCAGAACGGCTCGACCTGGAACTGGGGGACCGCCGGCTTGTCCTCGGCGAGGACGGCCGGAGCGAAGGCGAAGATGGCGGCGAAAACCAGACAGGCGAATAGTGGTTTCATGACGCACTCCCGGATGGCCGGGAGGCCGCAAGAAGACTCGCCCTCCCGCCCCGAATGTGGACAATAGCAGGGGGAGCGGCCTTCGGCAGGCCGAGCCGGGCAGGGGACGACCCGGCCAAGCACTGACGGAAAGAACGCCAGAGGGAGCATATGGCGTCTGTCGCGATCCGCGAGGTGCGCAAGTCGTTCGGGACCGCAGAGGTCATTCACGGCGTCGACATCGCGATCGACGACGGGCAGTTCGTCGTCCTGGTCGGGCCATCGGGCTGCGGCAAGTCGACGTTGCTGCGCATGATCGCGGGCCTGGAGAACATCACGGCGGGCGAGATTCGCATCGGCGAGCGCGTGGTCAACCACGTGCCGCCGAAGGAGCGCGACATCGCCATGGTGTTTCAGAACTACGCGCTCTATCCGCACATGACGGTCGCGGCCAATATGAGCTTTTCGCTGCGCCTGCGCGGCGCCAGCAAGGCGGAGACCGACATGAGGGTGAAGCGCGCGGCCGAGATTCTGGGCCTCACCCATCTGCTCGCGCGCTTTCCGCGGCAGCTGTCCGGCGGCCAGCGCCAGCGCGTCGCCATGGGCCGCGCCATCGTGCGCGATCCGCAGGTCTTTCTGTTCGACGAGCCGCTCTCCAATCTCGACGCCAAGCTGCGCGTGCAGATGCGCACCGAGATCAAGGAGCTGCATCAGCGCCTGAGGACCACCACGGTCTACGTCACGCACGACCAGATCGAGGCCATGACCATGGCGGACAAGATCGTGGTGATGCACGACGGCCTGGTCGAGCAGATCGGCGCGCCGCTCGAGCTCTACGACCGGCCGGACAATCTGTTCGTCGCCGGCTTCATCGGCTCGCCGGCGATGAATTTTTTGCGCGGCGCGGTGCGCGCCAACGGCCTCGCGGAGTTCGAAGGGCCTGGGGGCTTGCGCCTGCCGCTCGCCGCGCCCGCGGGGTGGAATGGGCGCAGCATCGTGTGCGGCATCCGGCCCGAGCATTTCGCCCTCGCCGATGACGGCGCCGAGGCCGAGATCCAGGTGATCGAGCCGACCGGCTCCGAGATCCAGGTGGTCGCGAAGCTGGCGGACGAGGACATCATCGCCGTGTTTCGCGAGCGCCATCAATTCAAGCCGGGCGACAAGATCCGGCTCAAGCCCGATCCGCGTCTCGTCCATCTGTTCGATGCCGAGAGCGGAAAACGCCTCAACGCCTGAACCAGAACGATGACCAAATGGAGGAAACGACCATGACCGACTTCACCCGCCGCACGCTGGTCAAGGGCGGCAGCGCGCTCGCCGCCGCCGGCGCGCTGACCGGACCCGCGCTGCTCGACTGGGCGAAAGCCTGGGCGCAAAGCGCGCCGTGGAAGCCCGAGAAGGGCGCGCAGCTCTCGCTGCTGCGCTGGAAATATTTCGTGCAGTCCGAGGATGACGCCTTCGTCAAGCTGATCGAGGCCTTCACCCAGGCGACCGGCGTGAAGGTCAACATCACCCGCGAATCGTTCGAGGACATCCCGCCGAAGGCATCGGTCGCGGCCAATACCGGCTCAGGCCCGGACATCTTCTGGGGCCTTTTCTCGCTGCCGCATCTGTTTCCGCAGAAATGCATGGACGTGACCGACGTCGCCGACTACCTCGGCAAGAAATACGGCGGCTGGGTGCCGACCGCGGTCACCTACGGCCGCAGTGGCAACAAGTGGATCGACATCCCGATCTGCTTCGGCGGCAACATGCTCAACTACCGCATCTCGTCGCTGAAGAAGGCGGGCATGTCGAAATTCCCGGCCACCACCGACGAGTTCCTCGAATACGCCAAGGCCACCAAGCGCAACAACACGCCGGGCGGCATGGCGCTCGGTCACGCCACCGGCGACGGGAACACCTGGGTGCACTGGTGCCTGTGGGCATTCGGCGGCAATGTCGTCGACAAGAACGACAAGGTCATCCTCAACTCGCCGGAGACCGAGAAGGCGCTCAACTACGCCAAGCAGCTCTACGAGAACTTCATCCCCGGCACCGCCTCGTGGAACGACGCATTCAACAACAAGGCGTTCCTCGCCGGCGAGGTCCATTGGACCAACAACGGCATCTCGATCTATGCGGCCGCCAAGCGCGACCCCAAGCTCAAGGAGATCGCCGACGACATGGACCACGCCTATTGGCCGGTCGGGCCGGTCGGCAAGCCGACCGAATTCCACGTCTGCTTCCCGGCGCTGGCGATGACCTACAGCAAGGCTCCGCAGGCCTGCAAGGCGTTGCTCGCCTATCTGTTGGAGGCCGATCAGTACAACAAGTGGCTGGAGGCCTCGGTGGGCTACCTCACCCACCCGCTCAACGCCTACGACAACAATCCGATCTGGACCGCCGATCCCAAGAACACGATCTTCCGCGAGGCGGCGAAGCGCACGCTCACCGCGGGCGGGCTCGGCTCGGTCGGCGAGAAGGCGGCCGCAGCGCTGGCCGACTTCATCGTCCTCGATATGTTCGCCAATGCCTGCACCGGACGCGAGGATGCGAAGGGCGCGATCAAGATCGCCGAGCGCCAAGCGCTGCGGATCTATCGCTGAGGCATCTGGCTCGACGCCAGCGCTCCCTGTTCCCCTCCCCCCGCGAGCGAAGCGAGTGGCGGGGAGGGGTTAGGGGTGGGGGCGCCACCGGCACGGAGCAAGTTTAGTCCCCCCACCCCGACCGCGTTCGCTGCGCTCACGCGGTCGACCCTCCCCGCCAACGGGCGGGAGGGTAGAGGCGGCGCCTCAGTGCTTGGAATGACAGCGCCCAAGATAGAGACGTGGATGACCGACGCCGTACTAAAGCAGACAGCACCCAAGCCCCTGGCGCGCGAGGTCACCGCCTGGGACCGGCTCAAGGCCGACCGCAACTGGCTCGGCTTCTGGTTCATGCTGCCGGCGGCGGCGTTTCTGCTGCTCTTTCTCACCTATCCGCTCATTCTCGGCGTCTGGCTCTCGTTCACCGACGCGCGCATCGGCCGCAGCGGCGGCTTCATCGGCCTCGAAAACTACGAGTGGCTGTGGGACGACGCGGTGTTCTGGCTCTCGGTGTTCAACACGCTGCTCTACACGTGTGTCGCCAGCGTCGCGAAATTCGCCGTCGGCCTCTATCTCGCGGTGCTGCTCAACCAGCACATGCCGTTCAAGGCGATCATCCGCGCCATCGTGCTGGTGCCGTTCATCGTGCCGACCGTGCTCTCGGCCATCGCGTTCTGGTGGATCTACGACAGCCAGTTCTCCATCGTGTCGTGGTCGCTGCGCCAGATCGGGCTGATCTCGAGCAACATCGACTTTCTCGGCAACTTCTGGAACGCGCGCTGGTCCGCCATCTTCGCCAATGTCTGGCGCGGCGTGCCGTTCATCGCCATCACGCTGCTCGCCGGCCTGCAGACGGTGCCGCCCTCGCTCTACGAGGCGGCGACCATCGACGGCGCCAGCCGCTGGCAGATGTTCCGCTACGTCACCTATCCGCTGCTCACGCCGATCATCGCGGTGGTGATGACGTTCTCGGTGCTCTTCACCTTCACCGACTTCCAGCTCATCTGGGTGCTCACGCGGGGCGGACCGGTGAACGCCACGCATCTGATGGCGACGCTCGGCTACCAGCGCGCCATCGGCGGCGGCTATCTGGGCGAAGGCTCGGCCATCGCCACCGCCATGATCCCGTTCCTGCTCGCCGCCATCCTGATCTCCTGGTTCGGGCTGCAGCGCCGCAAGTGGCAGCAGGGCGAGAGCAATGACTGAGGCGCTCGTCCCAAAAGTCGCCGATCCGCACACGGTGCTGGTCGCCTCCTCGCGGACGGCCGATCACAGCGAGGGCATGAGCTATCTCGAGACGCTGCCGCGCCGCCTCATCACGCTCTATCTGCCGCTGTCGATCATTCTGCTGGTGCTGCTGTTTCCGTTCTATTGGATGGCGCTGACCGCCATCAAACCGGACGATCAGCTGCTCAACCTCGACCGCTACAACCCGTTCTGGACCTGGACGCCGACGTTCAAGCACATCGAGAAGCTGTTGTTCGAGACCGCCTATCCGCAGTGGCTGTGGAACACGATGTTTGTCGCGGTTTGCGCGACTGTTCTCTCCATCGTCACCAGCGTGCTCGCGGCTTACGCGATCGTGCGGCTGCGCTACAAGGGCGCGCAGTGGGTCGGCGCCGCCATCTTCCTCGCCTACCTTGTGCCGCCGTCGATCCTGTTCATCCCGCTCTCGACCGTCGTCTTCCAGTACGGCCTGTTCGACACGCCGTTCGCGCTCATCCTCACCTATCCGACCATCCTCATCCCGTTCTCGACCTGGCTTTTGATGGGCTACTTCAAGACCATCCCGTTCGAGCTCGAGGAATGCGCGCTGATCGACGGCGCCAGCCGGTGGCAGATTTTGACGAAGATTATTCTTCCGCTCGCGGTGCCCGGGCTGATCTCGGCCTTCATCTTCTGCTTCACGCTGTGCTGGAACGAGTTCATCTACGCGCTCACCTTCATCTCCTCGACGCAGAACAAGACGGTGCCGGTCGCGATCGTCAACGAGTTCGTCGACGGCGACATCTACCGCTGGGGCTCGTTGATGGCGGGCGCGCTGGTCGGATCGCTGCCGCTGGTTGTCCTCTACGCTTTCTTCGTCGAGCACTACGTCTCGGCGATGACCGGCGCGGTGAAGGAGTAGGCTGACCTTGCGCGGCGTCATTGCCCGCGCAAGCGGGCAATCCAGTACTCATGGAATTCGCGAAAGCACAGAAGCGTCGCGGAATACTGGATGCCCCGCTTTCGCGGGGCATGGCGAGGGCATTCTCTGTGGCTCACTCACCCCGGCAGGAACAGCGCGAACGGCTCGTCGACCGTGCGCTTGAGATGCTTGCGGTAGAGCGCGTAACACGCGTCGTCCGGCGCGATGCGGCCGAAGTGCACGTCTTTGAGCGCGCGCAGCGGGATCAACGCGATCGGCGCCGCGACCGGCGTGAGCTGCGCGCCGCGGCCGACCTGCAGCGTGGTCAGGATGCCGTACATCTCGCCCGAGATGGTCGGGCGCGCCACGATGATCAGGCGGATTTGGCCGTGCACGTTGGTGATCAGATAGATGTGCCCCGACGGATTGGGCACCGACACGAAACCCTGCTGCGTGAAAGCGACGTCGAGTCGCTCGGATTCCTGAAAGATGAGGCTCGATGACTTGTCGTCCCAGGTGATCTCGGTGCGATAGGCGTAGATCGCGTCCTTGTCGCCGAACGAGGGCCGCAGCGTGAGATAGACCCCCTCGATCCACGCCACCGCGCGGCGCGAATAGAAGCCGAGCTCGTCGGGCGCGACGCCATGCGCCGCCGGGATGGGCGTGCTGTTGTTGCGCAGCGTCACGCCGAGCGCCTGCTCGAGCCGGATCGTGGTCGCGAGCGTGAACGGCCGCCGGCCGGACAGCGCCTTTTCCAAGGTCGAGATGCTGATCTTGGCCTGATCGGCCAGCAGCTGCCGCGAGATGCGGCGGCGCGCTAGCTCCTCGCGGATCAGGCCCGCGATGTGCCGGCTCTGCTCGTCCGAGAGCTTGGTTTCCGCAATGAGCTGCATCAGGGCCCCCCTAGCGCATGTCCCGGCGAAGTGGCTGCCGGTTCGCCCGCAAGGACATGCGCCAATGGATGTTCCGCACAATTCCTCACATATCCGCACCTGAGCAGATTCGGCAAGGCGCAACCCGACGGCGGCGTGACGAACAAACCTGAACTAGACGCTCGTGGCCGCGCGTCTTTGCGGCGAAAACGAAGGCCGGGCGCTGCGGGTGGCCAACAGGCCGTATCGGACCAGGAGGAAATCGCATGAATGCTCTCGCTGCGCGATCCGTCACGCCGACACCGACCAGCCATTGGCGCGTCTTGGCCGAGCCGGCGGCCGTCGCGGTCAATCTCATGCTCCTGATTGTGTGCGCAATTGCGGCAATTTTTGTCGCCGGCCCGCGCGCCCGCGCGGCGGGCGCCACGCTGCCGGCCCACGTCACGCCCGGCGAGGCGCGCGCCGGAACGCTGCTCCTGCGCCAGGGCGACCGCTACGTCGAGGCGCCGCGGCTCGGCACCGATATCGACCTGACCGTGAGCGGCCCGACCGCGCGGGCGCGCGTCACCCAGATGTTCAACAACCCGACCGCCGGCTGGGTCGAGGCGGTCTACGTCTATCCGCTGCCCGAGGGCGGCGCCGTCGACACGCTCAAGATGATCGTGGGCGACCGCATCATCGTGGGCGACATCAAGGAGCGCAACGCCGCCAAGGCCGTCTACGAACAGGCGAAAGCGTCGGGCCAGAAGGCGACGCTGATGGAGCAGGAGCGGCCGAACATCTTCACCAACTCGGTCGCCAATATCGCGCCCGGCGAAACCGTGCTGGTGCAGATCGAGTACCAGGAGCCGGTGCGCCAGTCGGCATCCGAGTTCTCGCTGCGCATCCCGCTCGTGGTCGCGCCGCGCTACAACCCGAAGCCGGTCGTGCAGACCGTCGACCTCCAGGCCGGCGCCGGCGGCTGGGGCCAGATCAACGATCCGGTGCCGGACCGCGACCGCATCGAGCCGCCGGTGCTCGATCCGCGCATCGATCCGGCGGTCAATCCGGTTGCCATCACGGTGCGCCTGCAGGCCGGCTTTGCGCTCGGCGAGGTGAAGAGCCATCACCACGCGATCAAGATCGAGCAGCCGACCGACGACACGCGCGTCATCCGCCTCGACGAGAAGGTCGTGCCGGCCGACCGCGACTTCGAGCTCACCTGGACGCCGGCCGCGACCTCGGCGCCGTCGGTCGGACTCTTTCGCGAGCGTGTCGGCGACGCCGACTATCTGCTCGCCTTCGTGACGCCGCCCGCGCTCGTCGATGCGCTCGAGCAGCCGCGTCCGCGCGAGATCGTGTTCGTCATCGACAATTCCGGCTCGATGGGCGGCACCTCGATCGTGCAGGCGAAGGCGAGCCTCATCTACGCGCTCGATCGCCTCAAGCCGGGCGACCGCTTCAACGTCATCCGCTTCGACCACACCATGGACGTGCTGTTCACCGACACGGTGCCGGCCGACGCCGCCCATGTGGGCCAGGCCAAGGCCTTCGTGTCCGCGCTGCAGGCGCAAGGCGGCACCGAGATGGTGCCCGCCATGAAGGCGGCGCTCACCGACCGGCGCGACGGCGACTCGGGCTACCTGCGCCAGGTCGTGTTTCTCACCGACGGCGAGATCGGCAACGAGCAGCAGCTCTTTGACACCATCGCGGCGATGCGCGGACGCTCGCGCGTCTACATGGTCGGCATCGGCTCGGCGCCGAACAGCTTCCTGATGACGCGCGCGGCCGAGATCGGGCGCGGCACCTTCACCCATATCGGCTCGGTCCAGCAGGTCGAGGAACGCATGCGCGGCCTGTTCGACAAGCTGGAGAACCCGGTCGTCACCAACCTGACCGCGAGCTATGCGGGCGAGGCCGACATGACGCCGGGCATCCTGCCGGACCTCTATCGCGGCGAGCCGGTGGTGCTGGCCGCCAGGGTCGGCTCGCTCGCCGGCACGCTCGAGATCAAGGGCCGCATCGGCGACCGTCCCTGGATCGTCGCGCTGCCGCTCGCCAACGCGGCGGAAGGACAGGGCCTCTCGAAACTGTGGGCGCGCCGCAAGATCGCCGACGCCGAGGTCGCGCGCACGCTGCGGCAGGCGACGCCGGACGAGACCGACCGGCGCGTCCTCAAGCTCGCGCTCGATCATCACCTGGTGAGCCGGCTGACCAGCCTGGTCGCCGTCGACACCACGCCCAGCCGGCCGGACGGCGCGCGTCTCTCCCGCGCCGAGCTCCCGCTCAACCTTCCGGCCGGCTGGGACTTCGACAAGGTCTTTGGCGAGCGGCCGTTACTGCCGGCGCCGCGCAACGACGATCGCGCCCAGGCGTCGCCCATGCGGCTCGCCGCCAACGCCGCCGCGCCGCGACCCGTCGTCGTTCCGATCGTCGCCCAAAAGGGCGTGACGCTGCCCAAGACCGCGACCGACGCGGAGCTGCGTATGATGCTCGGCCTCGCGCTGCTCGCGCTCAGTCTTCTGCTCCTCCTCGTGGGCCGCAAGCGCCCCCGTTTGGCGGCCCGATGAGGAGAACGATGTCGGCGATTCCCCCTTCCCCCGCGCCGACATTGCGGTGGCCGCCGCGACTCCCCATCGCGGCGGCCGCCATTCTTTGCGTGCTGGGCCTGGTGCTGTTCGGGCAGGGACTCTGGATCTACGCCAAGGCGCTGCTCGCGCAGGTCCTGCTCAATCGCGCCTTCGCGGCGACGCTCGCGAGCGGACGGAACATCAAGCCGTGGTCCTGGGCCGACACCTGGCCGGTCGCCCGCATCGACGTGCCGCGCCTGCATGAGCACGCGATCGTGCTCGAAGGATCGAGCGGACAGGCGCTCGCGTTCGGCCCCGGCCATGTCGACCGCACGCCCGCGGCGGGCGAGCCCGGCACCGCGGTCTATTCGGCCCACCGCGACACGCATTTCACATTC
>WNFA01001381.1_pt1 | contig 19675 bp, 19 predicted proteins | sample 5400481 | NCBI WGS metagenome assembly WNFA01 (sample SAMN13153340, study PRJNA577476) | soil metagenome | isolation source: 120 cm saprolite under Douglas fir tree site 2 hole 1 replicate 2 | place: USA:California | collected 2015-04-18
CGACCTGCTCGAGGGCATGATCACCAAGATCATGGACGGCCTCAACGCCAACCCAACCCTTGCCGCCAGCACTGCTTTCATCATCACCTTCGATGAAGGCGGCGGCTACTACGACTCCGGCTACATGCAGCCCATCGACTTCTTCGGCGATGGCCCGCGTATTCCTCTCATCATCGTGTCTCCGTTCACTCGCGGCGGACACATCAACCACAGCTACGCGGATCACGTCTCGATTCTGAAATTCATCGAGCGGAATTGGAAGCTGAAACCACTCACCGCCCGCAGCCGCGACAACTTCCCCAACCCCAAAACCCGGGAAGACAATCCCTACGTGCCGACGAACAGCCCCGCCTTGAGTGACCTGTTCGATATGTTCCACGGCGATGATGACTAAATCGCACTGAACCGAAGGGGCTGGCGCGACGAAACGCGTCCAGCCCCCTAGCAGCCCGTGGTGCAAGTCTGGGTACCTGAAACAAAAAATGGTGTGATCCCCAGGAGTCGTTCGTAGAATACGCGGATGGCGATGAGCAAGCGGAGTGGCGGGGAGAAGCAAGAGGACATCTGGATCGCGCACACGGAGTTGGCGGTGGCGCCGGGACATCCTTTCTATCAGCGGTTGAACGAGTTACTGGAGGGTGCCAGGTTCGACGAGTTTGTAGAAGGATTATGTGCTCGCTTCTATCGTGCGCGACTGGGACGACCCTCGCTACGGCCTGGGATTTACTTTCGGGCGCTGCTGGTGGGGTATCTCGAGGGGATCGATAGTGAGCGTGGATCGCGTGACGGGTGGCGGATTCGCTGGCGCTGCGGCAGTTTCTAACAGTACCTAAGAGAAAGGAGTGAAAACACTATGCAAAATTCACTGTGTGACTCCGACGCGGCGTCCGCTCGTCGCTCGTTCCTCAAGAAAGAATTGGCGGTGGGTGCTGCCGGTGCCGGGATTGCTCTCTCGCCGAGACTGCGCCTGTTTTTGCTCAAAGCAAGGCCTTGGAGGAAGGTAGTGGTAGTCTGACCAAAGGAGATGCGGCCTTGCTCCGGTTCGCAGCTGCAGCCGAAATCCTGGAGAGTGATTTTTGGGTGCAGTACAACGAACTCGGGGGCATCCAGGACAAGTGAGGTCCCGGGCGGGAGTGGGAATCCCACTTATACCGCCAAACTACAAGTTCTTCACGGCGATTTTCCTCAGTACATTCACGACAACACAGACGACGAGATTTTGAACAGCCTGGTCATCCTCGACGATCAGAATCTTTTTCATAACTGCCAACAGTGGGCAGGCATGCACAAGTCCTGTCACAAGGTGTTGCACATATCCGGACAACGGCAGACAACAACAATCGAGTAGCAAGAATTTCGAAGCCGCGCGAGACAGACTTCGAGAAATCCTTTCGAGTCACCCGGCAAGCAATGCTAAGACGGGATCAATCCTCCGCCAGTTGTCGGGGAGTTGTGAAACTTTTGTCAAATTCTCCATGCGACCGCTTCGGAGCGATGGCGTCATCAGCTCAGAGACGCCCTGGCTCGTTCTTCGTCTCGGAAATAGTCCATCAGAATTGCGAATGCGCACTGGGCGGGGCCGCTACCGCCGTAACCTCAGGCGATTCCGGTGCGTGAGGTTATTTAATCGGTAAGCGTAGCGGAAGCTGCCGTGTGCTACAATAATGATTGTATTGTGCTACATACGTCGGGTTTACGGAGACAACAATGAAGCGTGCCGCGCTAGTGAGGTCCTCGCGAAGAAAGACACGAGCAGACGTCCGTGGATCCGGCAGGCTGCGCGAAATCATGGTCATCGCGGAGCGGGAGGGCTTGTTGCGTGGAGAACGGACCCAGATGGTCCGGGGAAGAATGCCTGAGGCACTGGTGACAAGGGCGGAGAAGCGCACTGGGATCAATTCCGACACGGACCTCATTGAAGTGGCGCTCGCGAACATAGCGGTCGAAGACGATTACGCGGACTGGCTGCTCTCCCGCCGCGGCGCCGTGAGTCGCGAGGCCGACCTTGAATTCTGAATTTCGGGCCACTCTGAGACGACTGAAACCCGAAAAGTGTCGAACACAGCTCAAGCCGCGAGCGGAATCGGACCTCGACTTCGTTGAGACCACAAGCAATAGGCCGCGAAAGCTGCTCTACGACACCACCGTCTACATCGACATTCCTGCAGAACCGCTTCCCGCAAAGCGGCGAACTCTTGCTCCGTGCGGGGGCGGGGCCTGGGGGGGTAGCCGAATTTTTCCCGAAAGGTACTACCCCCGTCCTAACCCGTGCTCCGTTTGACCCTCTTCGCGGAACTCCTTACACTAAGAGGTTCTCCGCCTTGCATCTAACCATCCTACGGGAGGTTTTCCTGAGTTTACGGTGTAAAGGTTCGTCATTTGGTGGTTCGTTACTTCGACATTCGTCATCTCGACGTCCGCTATTTCGAGGATCGTTGCTGATGGCCCTGATCCTGCTGGGACCGTTTTGTGCGGCGGAAAATACTTCTCAGATAACGCTGGATACCAGCGAGACTCTCTTCGCGGTACTTAGCGCCATCAACACGTGCGGGTATGACCAGGGTTTGACTGGCTCGGACGCGATGCGGAGCAATATCCGGGCTCAAGCACAGAAAAATCTGCAGGCGTCAGAAGAGGCGCAGGGGACGGCTACGACGCTGTGTGGTTACTATCAGGCGCATCTGGGACAAGATGGCGCGCGCAACTTGTCGCAGTATGTATCGCTGGCCCTCTCTCTGCAAGGGCCACCGCATTTTCTGCCCAAGGCGAAAGAGGACGAACTCCCTCCGGATGCGGCGTCCGTTGTGGGGTTCGCTGCGGCGCTGGAACGTTTCTACGACAAGGCGGGGCTGCATGCAATCTGGGAGCAGAATAAGAATGCCTATGTCGCTTTAACCGACCGGTATCACGAACCGTTGGCCAAGATGGTTTTTGACACCGAGATATATCTGAAATTGGCCTCCTCAGGATATCTGGGACGCACATTCACCATTTATTTGGATTTCATGGGCGCTCCGAGTGAGATCAATGCGAGGAACTATGGTTCGGATTATTACGTGGTAATTTTTCCCTCGCCCGCCTCTTCCGGAGCGTCGCTGAAGATGGATCAGATCCGGCACACTTATCTTCATTACTTGCTGGATCCGTTGGCAGAGAAACATTTCAGTTCCATGAAGCGTCTCGATCCATTGCTGGTGTCGGTAAAAAACGCCCCACTGGAAGAAAGCTTCAAGAGCGACATCTCATTGCTGGTGACCGAATGCCTGGTACGGGCCATTGAAATCCGCATCACGGGGCCCAAGCAGACAGCGGAGGCCATGCGGGCGCAGGCCGTGGACGATGCGGTGCACCAGGGGTACATCCTTACGCGATATTTCTACAACACGCTGGTTGCATTCGAGAAAGATCCGGCGGGGATTCGCAGCGCATACTCCGGATTTCTGGATAATATCGACGTGAAGAGGGAAGCAAAGACAGCGTCAGAGCTAAAGTATGCCGCGGCGGCCACGCCGGAGTTGCTGCAACTGTCGCGGCTGGAAGACCGTCAAATGCTAGTAAATGCCGAAAAGCGTCTGACTGCGGGCGATACGAAGGGCGCACAGGAACTAGCCCAGCAGGCCCTGGAGAAGAAAGTGGGCGATCAGGGCCGGGCTCTGTTCATTCTGGCCGAAGCGGCGGTCGCCAACAAAGATATGGCCGGGGCGCGCGATAATTTTCAGAAAGCGATCCAGGCGGGGACAGATCCTAAAGTGATTGCCTGGTCGCATGTATACCTGGGGAGAATTTTGGATCTTCGGGAAGAGCGCGAAGCAGCTCTCGATCAATATCGAGCCGCTTTGAACGCGGGGGGGGCGCTGCCGGAAGTTAAAGAGGCCGCAGAACGTGGTCTGCAGCGACCCTATGAGCCGCCTGCGAAGCCGCGGTAGGGACAGCGGCTGGCGCGTTTACAATCGACAATTGGAAATAGTAGTCGCCAAAGGTTTGTGATTCTAAGGAGAACGCATGAAACGAGCAGCGATGACGACTGTAGTAGTCGTGGGTATTGCGGCCTGCAGCTTCGCCCAGAGCAACCCTCCAGCGCCTCAGAACACGCAGGCCGGTCAGCCAGCCGGACAGGCCGCGCCCGCGCCTACGGGCAAGCGCCCGCCCCAGGCCAAGACGCAGCCGGAATTCGACGCTTACAAAGCCGCGGCGGCTCTCACGGACCCTGCGGCACAGGAAAAGGCCGCGGACGATTTCGCCGCCAAGTTCGCCGATAGCGAACTCCGCGCGGTTCTTTACAAGTCGGCGATGCACGGCTACCAGCAAGCTAACAACGCCGACAAGATGATGGACATGTCGCGGAAAGTACTGAACTATGACGCCGACGACCCAGAGGCGCTGCTGGGAGTGGCGCAAGTGTTGGCGGAGCGTACCCGCGATACCGACCTCGATAAAGACCAGCGCCTTGCCGAAGCGAAGAAAAATGCGCAACGCTCTCTGTCTACGGTGGAGACAGACATCCCCACTGCCGGACAGCCGCCGGACAGAATCGAGGCTTATAAAAGCTTCCTGCGTTCGGAGGCATACGCCATTTTGGGCACTCTGGAGTACAACGCCAAAGCTTGGCCGGACGCAGAGGGAGACCTGCGCAAGTCCATTGATGCGTTCCCACAACAGGTGGATCCGATTGCGGTGCTGCGGTTGTCGATCGCATTGGACAATCAGAAAAAATATCCCGAGGCCCTCAAGTACGCCAGCCAAGCGGTTGAGTTGACCAAGGAAGGAACCAACGCAGGCACCGCCGCTCGCGCCGAAAAAGACCGCTTAACCAAGTTGAATAGCGGAACGGAGCCGACGCCGAGCTCAGCTCCGCCGAAAAATTAGTTCTGGTTGTCTCTTCCGGGTCCAAGCATGAAAGAACGGGAAATCACAGCGTTAGAAGCCGCGCTGGGCTACCACTTTCGGCGCCGAGCTGTCATTGAGCAGGCGGTCACGCACAGTTCACAGGCGCGCGAGCAGGAAGCGCAGCAGGCGGCAGAAGCAAAATATCAGGTGAGTGATAATGAGCAGTTGGAGTTTCTGGGCGACGCCGTGCTGTCTTTGGTCACCAGTGAAGAGCTGTTTCAACGTTTCCCGCAATTTCGCGAGGGCGAACTCTCGAAGCTGCGCGCCCACCTGGTCAGTGAAAGGCATCTGATTCAAGTCGCTCAGCAGCTTGAACTAGGCCACTACCTGCGTTTGGGGCGGGGAGAGGAAAAGAGCGGTGGCCGCGGCAAGACTGCGCTGCTGGTTGACGCTCTGGAAGCGATTCTGGCGGCCGTTTATCTGGACGGCGGATTGGAAGCGGCACGTCAGTTTGTCGTGCGCTACATCGTTGCTCCTGAACTGCAACGAATGGAGCGGGAGGGGGGCGCTCTACCGCTTACAGACTTTAAGTCCGCCTTGCAGGAAGCGCTGCAAGGGTTGGGCATGCCTCAGCCTTCTTATGTTTTGGTACAGGAAGCGGGACCGGAGCACAGCAAGATATTTACCGTCGAGGCCCGGCTCAACGCAGTGGACGGTCGAAGGCCGGCCGAGTTTGTAGGTCGGGCGCAGGGTTCGACCAAAAAAAATGCCGAACAGGACGCCGCCCGACAAGTGCTGACGTACCTGGCTTCACACTCGAAGGCGGGTGGCGCTCCGGCGGCAAGGGCATCGCGCGCGGTTGAAAAGTGAAGTTGATGAATTTGCCGAGCGAGAAAAAGCCATGGTCGGGGGAGGCGGACCTCGTGGGTTCGCTGCAGTCGCTGCTGGGAACAGTGGTGATCGCCGTATTTGTGATCACGTTTATTGTGCAGGCTTTCCAGATTCCCTCCGAGTCGATGCAAAACACGCTTCTCACCGGCGATTACCTTCTGGTGAATAAGCTCACTTACGGTGGTGGTGGCGCGGCGGACCACATAATGCCGTACCGGAAGATCAGTCGTGGCGACATTATTGTGTTTCACTATCCGGTTAACCCGGCGCAGCATTTCGTCAAACGGGTAATCGGTGTGCCGGGTGACCGGTTGCGACTGGTGAATAAGCAGGTATGGGTCAATGGAGCGCGTTTGCAGGAGCCGTATGTCCGCTTCACTAAGCCCGCTGATGATATGTTCCGCGACAACTTTCCGCGCATGGATGTTCCGTCCGGCTTGGAACCCAAGTGGTGGTTGCAGCTGCGGAAGTTGGTGGAGGACGGACAACTCATCGTTCCCCAGGGTCATTATTTCGTCATGGGCGATAACCGGGACGACAGCTACGACAGCCGGTGGTGGGGATTTGTGCCACAGGAGAACATTATCGGAAGGCCGCTGCTGATCTACTGGTCAGTGCGTGACACCGACGACCTGGCAGCGTCCTCCTCATCGGTGAGTGATAAGATTTACCACTTCGGACATGCCGTGACCCACATCTTCCAGATCACGCGATGGAACCGTACCCTAAGGCTGGTGAACTGAACGCAAGAAACAGAACGGATCATAGTGGCCAAGAAAGAAAACAAAACAAAAAATAGCATTCCAAACGAGAAACCTCGCGAGACTACAGTCGAATTTCTGTCCTCGCTGGCGGCAGTGTTGGTGACCGGCCTGTTCATCATTACCTTCGTTGTGCAGGCGTTCGAGATCCCTTCCAGCTCAATGGAGAACACGCTGCTCATCGGAGACCATGTCTTCGTGAACCGTGTCCAGTTCGCGCCGAAAACGACGTGGACCGGCCCACTGCTGCCCTACCGCCCGATAAGGCGGGGAGACATCGTGGTGTTTCTCTCGCCACAGACGTCGGGACTCTACGTCGTGAAGCGGATTATTGGGGTTCCCGGGGACCGCATCCATCTACGCGACGGTATGGTTTACCGAAACGACGAAAAACTTGACGAGCCCTACGTACTTCACGACGCCGACAGATACGATCCCTACCGGAACAATTTCCCGGCGGTGCCTCCTTCCGACACGGATAACCTTTACGACGTCTGGCAGGCCGAGTTGCCATCGCATATTCAAGGGGAGGATCTCGTAGTTCCTCCCGGGCATTACTTTGGCATGGGCGACCACCGGGGCGTAAGCTTGGACAGCCGCTATTGGGGATTTATCCCCCAGGAAAACGTGATTGGACGCCCGATGTTCGTTTATTGGTCATTTGAAACGCCCAGCGACCAATACCAAAGGACTTCATTCGGCGACCGCCTCGGTTTTCTGGCGCACGTGGTATTGCACTTCTTCGACGAAACTCGCTGGCGGCGTACACTGCGGATAGTTCGGTAAGGTGTTGTGAGATCTTTTATTTCCAGGCGTCGTTCTGTTGCTGCAGCCGCGGTGGTCGTGCTGCTGATGTTTCTTCTCCGACCGGGGGCTTCGCACCTTAAAACCAGACTTGCCGGTTCCATTGGCGGAGCTCTGGCTCGCCAGGTGGAAATTGGTACGGTTCATATTCGGCTGCTGCCTCAGCCGGGATTCGACCTTCAAAATCTTGTGGTCTACGACGACCCAGCCTTCAGCGCTGAGCCTATGCTGCGAGCGCCGGATGTCACCGCCGTGCTGCGCCTTACCTCGCTTGTCCGCGGGAGGCTAGAGATCGCCCGGCTGAACCTTACCGAACCCAGCCTGAACCTGGTGCGTGGAGCGAATGGACGCTGGAACCTGGAAGCCCTGCTGGAGCGTGCGTCGAGGACTCCATTGGCGCCCACTGCAAAATCCAAGTCGGAGCCCCGCGCTGGATTTCCCTACATTGAAGCCAGCACGGGCCGAATCAACTTCAAGAATGGAGCGGAGAAAAAACCCTACGCCCTGACCAATGCCGATTTCGCCCTCTGGCAGGAGTCGGAAAATGCCTGGGGCGGGCGCCTGAGAGCGCAACCGCTGCGCGCCGATTTGAATCTGAGCGATACCGGATGGTTGAGAGTGAACGGCACATGGCAACGTGCAGGCAGCCTTCGCGAAACGCCGCTCGAATTCAGCATCGAGTGGAACGGCCCTCAACTCGGCCAAGTAAGCAAATTCTTTACAGGCAGCGACAGGGGCTGGCGCGGGATGCTCCGGCTCGAAGCAACTTTGCAGGGCACTCCAGCGCAGTTACAAGTGAGCAGCGACGCTTCGATTCAGGATTTCCGCCGCTACGACATTTCCAGCGACCAGCCACTTGTACTGGCGGCGCACTGCGATGCCGGGTACAGTTCGGCGGAGCGCAGCTTGCACGATATTCTGTGCAGTGCCCCGGTGGGAACTGGGGCTATCACGGTGCGCGGCAATATGGGACTTCCGGGAAGCCACCGATATCATCTGACCCTGGCCGCAAAGCGCGTGCCAGTGAACTCCGCGGCTAACCTCGCGCGCCGCGCGAAGAAAGACTTGCCTGTTGATCTGGTCGCCACCGGCATTGTGGACGGCAGTTTTACGGTCAATGGAAACGGCCCCTCAGTCGAGGGGGCACGGTTCGAGGGTCGAGGCGAAATTGCGAATCTTCATTTGACTTCCGCCAGCAGCGAAGCGAATCTCGATGCCGGGAGCGTGCCCTTGCTGCTGACTTCGCGTGACTTTGGACGCAGCTACACGACGAACAAGAGGCAAACCCAAACTCCGCACAATGCGAGTCTCGCAGCAACGGCTCCGAGCCGACCGCATTTCGAGTTTGGTCCTTTGCCATTGACCTTGGGGAGGCCGGCTCCATTGTCGGTCCGGGGCTGGATTAGCAGGTCGGGCTACGATGTTTTTCTTACCGGCGAAGGCGAAGTCTCGCACACACTGAAGTTGGCGCGCCTGTTTGGCCTGCCGGCGCTACGAACAACCGCCGAGGGCATCACTGATATGGATTTGCAAATCGCCGGGTCGTGGTTGCGATGGGAAGCCGGCGCTCCAACTGGTTTTTCCGCGCCGGAGATTACGGGGACAACGCAGTTGCAAAACGTGCGGGCCAAACTGCGCGGATTCAATGGACCGATCGAAATTTTCTCGGCCCAGTTGCAGTTCTCGCGAGACGCAATTCGGGTCGACAAACTGAGTGCTGCAGGAGGGGGCTCGCATTGGACCGGTTCCCTGATTCTGCCACGCGGTTGCGGAGCGCCCGGAGCTTGTCTGATTCGCTTCAATTTAGGTGCAGACGAGATCGCCATGGGCGAGTTGAGTCATTGGTTAAACCCCAGTCCGAGCCAGCCGCTTTGGTATCGGCTGCTGGCGTCAACGCCACAGGCTCAACCATCATTGCTGGGAAGCCTTCGCGCAGCGGGCAGAGTAAACGCGGATCGGTTGCTGATTCGTAACCTGGTGGCCACTCGCGTTGCCGCGGACGTCGAGCTGGATAGCGGGAAATTGTTCCTTTCCGACCTGCGAGGGGAATTCATGGGCGGCAAGCATCACGGCGAGTTGCATGCGGATTTTACTCTCAAGCCCCCGGTCTACATCGGGAGTGGAACTTTTGCCAGCGTTTCCATGGGCCAACTGGCTGATGCCATGCGCGACGGATGGATCGCGGGAACCGCTTCTGGAAGCTATCAACTTAATGCGTCCGGAGTGAGTGCCTCTGAGTTCTGGCACTCCGCGGAGGGCGCTCTCCAATTCGATATTCGCGACGGCTTACTGCCGCATGTATCGCTGGGCAGCGGCACCGGACCTTTGCAGGTGGACCGATTTCTAGGGCGAATGCGCTTGCACGACGGTGGAATCGACATAAACGAGGGCAAGCTGGATTCGCCCGGCGGGGCATATCAAGTGAGTGGAACCGTTTCCTTCGAGCGCGAGCTAGCGATCAAGTTCGTTCACGCTGGATCTCCGCGGTACAATATCACGGGCACGCTCGAGGAGCCGCTGGTGGCTCCCGTGAATGCGGTCGAGACGCGAGCTCAACTGAAACCCTGAAGGCTGTCCTGCATTTTGACCTGGATCCCTTCCGCCATCCTAATTCCTACGGAGCATATCCTGGGCCCCGCAGCACTTTCCCCGGAAGCTTGCCTGTCATTTTACTTTGGTCAACCACCGGGACCCCGTTCACCAGAACATAGTCCATCCCTTCTGAAAACTGATTCGGATTCTCAAACGTGGCTCGATCATGCACGGTAGAGGGATCGAAGATCACGATGTCCGCCCACATGCCAGACTTGAGCACGCCACGATCGCTAAGGCACATACGCTGTGCCGCCAGCGCCGAAAACTTACGGATGGCATCTTCCAGCGTGAGAGCTTTTTCCTCGCGCACATACTTGCTCAAAATGCGCGGAAATGTGCCGTACGCGCGCGGATGTGGGTGCTCCTGCCCCAGAATTCCTTCTGGTGAAGCTCCCGACGAATCATTGTCGATAGAGACCCACGGTTGTTGCAGCGCCAGAGTCACATCTGGCTGCGACATGCCGAAGACGGCAACTCCGGCATTAGGATCTTCCATAAGGAAATCAAATAGCGCATCCAGTGGATCCTTGTTCCAAAGCTTAGCAATATCAGAGAGCCTCTTGCCTTGCAGAGGGACAAGCTTGGGATTTTGCACGATCCCGATCATGATGGCCTCGGGACCGGGAATCTCCTGCCACTCGTTGTCCCAGTCCTTCGAGGGGGTCAGCATGTCTTTTCGCATGCGAGCCCGCATTCCAGGATCTTTCAAACGCTCGACCATCTTCGCCGTGCCGCCGTCGTGCCCCCAGGGAGGAACGAATGCTGAGAAGTCGTTGAACCAGGCGGTGTAGGCATAGGTGTTGGCGGAGACATCCATGCCGGCATTGCGCGCTGCATTGATTTTGGCTACGACTTCGGGCATGCGTCCCCAGTTATTCTTGCCCGCGACTTTGAGATGCCATATCTCAACCGGGATGCGGGCTTCGCGGCCGATGCGCAGGGCTTCGTCGATTGATGCAAGTACTGCGTCACTTTCGCTTCGCATGTGCGTGGCATAGATGCCGCCAAACTTCGAGGCCTCGGAAGCAAGGGCTATAAGCTCGTCGGTCTTGGCGTAGGGTGCGGGTGCGTATTCAAGCGAGGTAGAGACTCCCACCGCCCCGTCTTTCATGGCGTCTCGCACCAAAGTCTTCATCTGTACTAGCTGCTCCGGCGATGGCTGCTTGTCGTCGTCACCAAGCACCATGCGGCGGACCTGTGTCGCGCCTACATAGCTCGCCAGATTGATGCCCATTCCCTGTTTTTCCAGCCGTGCAAAATATTGACGGAGGGTCCGCCAGTCTGGAGTGATGTGGTAGTGCTCATAGCCCGAGTGGTCTGCGCGAATGATTGCGTCATTGAGCGGAGCGGCACTTCCGCCCTCGCCGGTAATCTCAGTGGTGATTCCCTGATAGATTTTCGACGGCAGGCGAGGGTCTACCAGGATGGTCATCTCCGATTGTCCCAACATGTCGATAAAGCCGGGAGCGACAACCTTGCCTTGGGCATCAATGGTACGAGTACGCGCATCCGCGGACAGATTGCCGATGGCTGCTATCTTTCCGCCGCGAATGCCGATGTCGCCGGAATACCAGGGCGAACCGGATCCATCGATAATGTGGCCATTCGTGATGACGAGGTCAAAGGCAGAGTTGGGGACTTGCGCGAAAAAATTGGGAAGGCAAAAAGCGAAAAGGATTCCGACGATCAAATAATTCGCGAGTATTCGAGAAGTATTGCTGTTCATAGCTGGCGCGAATTATAAAGCACCGGCCCGGCGATCGACGCTTAGTGCGTGCTGCAGCGCAGCCGCGGCGCATGGTGTGCTATGTTTTAAACTGCCCGGCCACGAAGCGAGGCAAACATGCCGCGATATGAATATCGAGAAGTGAACCCTACGCCAGCGGCAGAAAAGACTTTTCTCAACTGGATTGAGCAACTGGATCGTGAATTCATGCAGCGCGATCCCGAGCACCGCAGCAATGTGGTGTGCGATGCCTTGCAGCAGCTTTATCTCGGTCGCCGGTACGGTGCTCCGAACGCCGCGGCGCCCTTAGCCGAACAGGCACTGGTGCATTCCTTCGATCCGCGTAACGCCACGCTCGAACCCGAATACTATGGTGACGTCGATGCATCCAAATACGCGGAACGCAAACCGCTGATCTGGTTCTGGATGATGTATGACCGCTCCCTCGGGGGATTGAATCACTGGCTGGGATATCGCGTGCGTGCCATGCTGGCGCGGCACATCTTCAAACACTGTGGCAAGAACGTGAAGATCTTTCACGGCGTGGAGTTTTCTTTTGGCTACAACCTCACGGTGGAGGACAATTGCACCATCCACAAGTATGTGCTGCTGGATGACCGCGGCGAGATCGTCATCCATGAGGGCAGTTCCATCTCGGACTATGCCAATGTCTATTCCCACGCGCACGACTTGAATGACGGCATGATTGTAAGCAACCACAAGACTGAAATCGGCCCGCGAGCCCGCGTCACCTATCACGCCACCGTGCTTAGCGGAGTGACCGTGGGTGAGCACGGTATGGTTGGATCCATGGGGGTAGCTTCGAAGAATGTGGAACCATTCAACATCGTCGGAGGTATACCTGCCAAGACAATCAAGGTGAAGTCGATTGCGCCGGAGGAATTGCAGAAGAAATCTGGCTAGAACCGACCCGGGCAGCGCGTGGCCTGGGCTTTTTGCGTGTTAGTATCGATTTCAGGCCAGCATGACAGTGCAACATGTGAATATTGTGTTTCAGTTGATCGTGTTTCTCTTCGCGATCAGCTTTCACGAGTCGGCGCACGCGTGGATGGCGAACCGGTGCGGCGATCCGACCGCTCGCAGGCTGGTCCGGATCTCGCTGGATCCTATCAAGCACATTGATCCCATCGGAACCGTCGTGTTGCCTCTGTTTGCCATGTTTACGGGAATTCCCGTGCTAGGCTGGGCCAAGCCAACGCCGGTGGATCCGCGCAATTTTCGCAATCAGGTTCGCGACGACATTTTGACCGCGGTCGTCGGGCCGATCAGCAACTTTATAGTCGCGAGTGCAGCCCTCATAGTTCTTGTGATGATCGCGTTGACCTCCCAGGTGGGCTCCGCGATCGTGAACATAATCCCTTACGTGTATCCGAGTCAACTTGAGGTGCTGGCGGCGCAAACGAATTCCTTGCTGATGCCCGCTAGCCTGCTGCTTTATGACTTGATGGTGATCAATGTCGTTCTGGCAGTATTCAACCTGATTCCCGTGCCTCCGCTGGATGGCTCGCACGTACTGCGGCATTTTCTGCCGGCGCCGATGCTCCGCGCGTATGACACCGTGGGCTGGTTGGGTTTGATTGCGCTGGTTTATTTGGCCCCCGGACTTCTGTGGCACTTGATCTCTCCAGTTCGTGGAGTTTTCGACTCACTGTTGCATTCGGTTACGACTCGTTGAAACGTTGATGGCGCCTTCGACAAAATCCCGCAAACGCGTGCTCAGTGGTATGCGCTCCACCGGCCGGCTCCATCTGGGCAATTACGTCGGCGCGCTCGACAATTGGGTGCCGATGCAGGATCACTACGACTGCTTCTTCGAGGTGGCCGACTGGCACGCTCTCACTACCGACTACGCCGACACTACGCGCGTGAAAGAGAACTCCCTGGAAGTGGCCCTCGACTGGCTGGCGGCCGGACTCGATCCGGAAAGGTCAGTCATTTTTATCCAGTCGCATGTGCCGGCCCACGCCGAACTGCATTTGCTTTTGTCGATGATCACGCCGCTGGGCTGGCTGGAGCGCGTTCCCACCTATAAGGAACAGCGAGAAAATATTAAAGACAAAGACTTGGCGACTTATGGATTTCTGGGCTACCCCGTGCTGCAATCTGCCGACATTCTCATCTACAAGGCAGACGTGGTTCCTGTCGGTGAAGATCAGGTGGCGCACGTTGAGCTGACGCGCGAAATCGCGCGGCGGTTCAACGGATTCTACTGCGGGGCCAATGATATTTTCCCCGAGCCGCAGTCTCTGCTCACGCCCGCGCCCAAGCTCCCAGGCACCGATGGACGCAAGATGTCGAAGTCGTATGGCAACACGATTATGCTCACTGATCCTGAGCCCGCGGTCCGACGGAAGCTCAAGACGATGGTGACTGACCCGGCCCGGGTTCGGCGTTCCGACCCGGGGAATCCTGACGTGTGTCCGGTGGGTGATCTGCACAAAATTTTCAGCGACCGGTCCACGCTCGACAAAGTGTATGAAGGTTGCCGCTCGGCTAAAATTGGCTGCATCGAGTGCAAGAGTTGGGCGGCCGACGCCCTGGTGCAATTGTTGGTCCCTATGCAGGTGCGCCGCAAAAAATACGAGGACAATCCACGGCTCGCATGGGATATTCTGGAAGCAGGGAGTGAGCGGGCGCGACAGGCCGCCGGCGAAACCATGAATGAAGTTCGCGAGGCCATGGGAATGTCGCTAAGCTACGAATCGCCAACGAATAAGTGAAGCATCGAATGCCGGAACCATCCAACGCTTTTTCCGAATCCGTCTTGCATTCTGAACCTGCACAGCCGGGTCCAACTCTAGTTATCCCAGCAAAACGCGATCAGGAAAGCGACTCACCCTTCGCAGTCTCCGTCAGCGACGTCTATGAGGGTCCGCTCGATTTGCTGCTCGACCTGATCCGCAAGCAAGATATCGACATTTACGACATTCCCATCGCCCGCATCACGGCACAATACCTGGCGTACGTGGAAAAGATTCGCGAGCTTGACGTGAACGTGGCCGCCGATTTCATCTACATGGCCGCGGTGCTGATCCACATAAAGTCTAAGATGTTGTTGCCACGGGATCTCAACCCAGCACCGGAGGAGCAGGAAGATCCCCGGACGGAGTTGGTGAATCGGCTTCTCGAGCACGAGAAATTCAAATCGGCAGCACAGATGCTTCTGCAGAAACAGCAGATCGAAGACGCGGTCCTGTCAAATCCCTCGCTGAAAGAGTTCATGGAGGAGGAGGGCACGGAACCCGAGATCGCTGCCGACGTGATCGATTTGGTGAAAACATTCCAGCAAGTTCTCGATCGGGTTCGCACTCGTCCGGTAATCAACGTGGACGAAGAAACAGTCACAGTCGGGCACATGATCGACTACTTGCGGCGCCGTCTGTCGCTGGAAGATCGGCCCGTTCGCTTGAAGCAATTACTGATGCGGATTCCCTCGCGGCAAGCGCTGGTATGCATGTTCCTGGCGTTGCTCGAATTGGTCCGGCTGCAAGCCATTCAGGTACGGCAGGAGCGTCTGTTCGGCGAAATTGCAGTGCGCAAGCACATTGGATTTGATGCCATCATGAACGAACAGGCGGCTGTGCGCGACGACTGGAGATGAAAGAGAGTGGCTAGTGCTTAGTGATCAGTGGCTGGCTTCAGAGCCACAGAGTTTTGCTCTTCACTGGCCACCGATCACTGATCACTTACTTATGAGTTTAAAAGCCCAACTCGAAGCCATCATTTACGCGGCGGAAACGCCAATCACGCTGGAGCAGGTGATTCAGCTAGTCAAACCAACCATCGTCGCCGAGGGGGTGTCGGATGAGGGCGAGATCAAGTCCCGAGTACGCTCAACCCTGGACGGATTGATGGTTGAGTATGGCTCGCCGGACCGTGGCATCGAGATTCGTGAAGTAGCGGGCGGCTACCGCATGTCCACCAAGCCAGAGCAGCACGAGGTAGTGCGAGCCTTTGCCAGGAGCCTTAAGCCACCGATTCGTCTTTCACTGCCGGCTCTGGAGACGTTGGCCGTGATCGCTTACAAGCAGCCGGCAACGGTGCCCGAGATCAACGATATTCGCGGAGTCGATTCCGGTGGGGTCATCGGCACTTTGCTGGAGCGCAAGCTGATCACGACCGCGGGACGAAAGCAGGTAATCGGCCGTCCTATTCTTTACAAGACCACAAAAGAATTCCTGATGCGCTTCGGTCTGAAAGACGTGCACGAGCTGCCTAGCATGGAAGAGTTCGAGAAGCTGGTAGCCGAATCGTTTCACTCGCAGCTGATTCCAGCCGAGGCTACGGCGGAGAACGACGACGGTGAAGCACCGTCGCGTCAATCGGACTTGGATTCGAGAAAAGAGACCTCGGAAGAAACTGATGAGCTGTCGCGCAAAACAGAGGCTCAAACCGCGGAGTCACATTCCGATCCGGAACACATTGAGCGTTCCGCAGCTGCACCCGAAGAATAGCCACCGTCGACAGAAAGCCTTCGCATCATGGCTGTTGAACGCTTACAAAAAATCATTGCTGCCGCCGGCGTGACTTCTCGCCGAAAGGCCGAACAACTGATCTCAGCCGGCCTGGTCAAAGTTAACGGGCAAGTGATCACCGAACTCGGTAGCAAGGCTGACCTGGAAACCGATCACATCCGCGTGAACGGAAAGCTTCTGCAAGGCAAACAACGTCACCTCTACCTGCTGCTGAACAAACCCAAGGGATACGTCACGACCATGAGCGATCCCCAGAAGCGGCCGACAGTCATGGATTTGATTCGCGGCGTGAAGGGCCGGGTTTATCCCGTCGGCCGCCTCGATTACGCCAGTGAGGGTCTGTTATTGCTCACTAACGATGGCGACCTTGCCCATCAACTGATGAAGGCAGCTTCCCACGTGGCCAAGACTTATGTCGTCAAGGTTGCAGGCACGCCGAACGAAGATGCCATCTCTAAACTCCGCGCTGGAATTTCCATTGCCACCGACGATGGCAAGCGCGTTCGGACGGGACCCGCAGGGGTGCGCGTGGTGAAGGTCGCAGCCAATCCCTGGTACGAAATTACGCTGGTCGAAGGCCGCAATCGCCAGATTCGCCGAATGTTTGAAGCGGTCGGTCATCACGTGGAGAAAATCAAACGCGTGCGCTACGGTCCTCTCACGCTCGATGTCCCTCCCGGCAAGTTCCGTGCTCTCACTTTGCAGGAAGTTGCTCGCTTGAAAACTGCCTGCACCACCGGACTGGCGCGGGCGAAGCGTTCCGTGGCATCATAAGCGGCCAATGAGCCGATTCTTTGATCTGGTTTCGACGCCCGTGCGCAACATGGGTGGCTATTCGCCCGGGGTGCCGCTCCAGACGGTTACTCCCCAGGTTCAGCAAAAGCTCATCAAGCTCGATTCCAACGAGAATCCGTTCGGCCCGTCGCCGCGGGCGGTTGAGGCCATGGGCCGTGCGCTCGCCATCAGCAGCGCCTATCCGGATGACGACTGCGCCCAATTGCGCCACAAACTTGCCGAGCACCACGGACTGCAACCCGAACAAGTGATGGTAACCGCCGGCTCGACCGCCCTGCTTGGATTGCTCTGCCAGACTCTACTCGCACCGGGCTTAAATGCGGTCACCAGTCAACGTTCGTTCATCGTCTACTCCTTGGCAGTGAACGCAACCGGCGCGATTCTTATCGAAACGCCGATGGCGAACGATGTTTTTGACCTGAATGCGATCCGCGATGCGATTGACGAGAAAACGCGCATTGTTTTCCTGGCCAATCCCAACAATCCTACCGGCACGCTCGTCGACGTCGGGATAGTTGACAACTTTCTGGCCCGCATTCCCGGCCATGTGATCCTCGTGCTTGACGAGGCTTATTACGAGTTCGCAATGCACTTCTCCTCGCTTCGAGGGACTACGCATTCCAAGTCACTGGACTACGTTCGACAAGGCGCCAGCATTGTGGTCCTGCGTACTTTCTCCAAAGCGCATGGGCTCGCGGGACTGCGTATAGGGTATGGCCTCGGTCCGCCGGAACTGCTGGCTTACTGCGCGCGCATGCGGAATACATTCTCAGTGTCGTCGGTGGCGCAGGCTGCGGCGATGGCAGCAATTGACGATCAGGGCCACATTCGCCGGGTCGTGACGAACAATGCAGATCAGGCGATTGTTCTAACCGATGCTCTATCGAAGTTCGGTTGCAGAGTGGTCCAAACGTCCAGCAATTTTTTGTATTGCGATGTGGGAGAAGACGCCTCGATCGTTGCCCGGCGGTTGCAAGACGAAGGAGTAAGCGTCCGGCCTCTCCGAGCATGGGGAGCCCCGAACTGCATGCGCGTGACCATCGGGACGCCCGAGCAGAATCAATTTTTCTTGGGTGCTTTTCGGACAATCGTTGGTCACAATCGGGCAGAACAGATCGCTCTCAACTCCAACCGAACCTAAGCACCGCCCGGCGCGGCCAATCGGGCTGCTCCATACAGCCCAGCATCACTGCCCAGCAAAGCACGTGTAATGATAGTCTTGCGGCGAGTGCGGGCCAGAACTTGCGCCGAAGCGCCCTCTTCTTTTCCCAAAGGATCCTCAGGAGCGGTCGCCGCATAGACCAGCGATCGTTCGCGCAGTTCTTCGAACATGGTCGGGGCAAAAGCGTCCCAAGCGCTCGAAACTCCTCCACCAATGACGAACATATCGAGGTTCAGGACGTTGACCAGGCCCGCAAGTAGCATTCCCAGGGCTTTGCCGAAACGCCGAAAGATACGCCGGGCGTCTTCGTCCCCCTGAATCGCCAGATTGTAAATTGATCGTGCGCTGAACTCCGCATCCGAAGCTGCGGCCGTGGCAAGGGATTGCGAGAGGCCGCCGGTGATCGCTTCGCGGGCCATTCGGACGACGGCTGTGGCGGAAGCATATTGTTCGGCGCATCCGTGGCTGCCGCAGCCACATGCATGCCCCTCGGGCTCGAGGGGAACGTGACCGAACTCACCCGACATCCCATTCATGCCGTGCCAGATTTTCCCGTTCAACACGATGCCGCCACCGATACCGGTGCCTAGCGTGACGATAGCCATGTTCGGAACGTCGCGACCCGCGCCCAACCATTTCTCTCCCAGCGCAGCCACGTTGGCATCGTTCTCAAGAAAAACGCGGGCTCCGAGGCGCCGCTCAATCTCCGCCCGAACGGGATAGTCAGACCAGCCGGGAAGGTTCGCTGATTTACGGAGCATACCGGTTTCCATGTCAATAATGCCAGGGATGCCGATGCCGGCTCCGAGAAACAAGCCTTCGGAGCGATACTGAGCCGCCAAGCGCTGAATGGCCTCACACATTTCAGCAATTACGTGATCGCGGCCCAGGGCAACCTTGGTGCCCAGCGTAACTTTTTCCAGAAGCTGGCCGTCAGCGCCGACCGCCGCAATGCGGAGATTGGTGCCGCCGAGATCGACCCCAATAGAGAAATCAGGCATGGCGTAAAAGATTATCAGAATGACACTGCAAAGTTTTATTGTTGATTTTTGATAGTTGATTGTTGATCGAAAACCCCCGGACCAGATTCTTCATTCAACCATTAAAAACCAACAATGGCTTCACTTCTGGCACTTGGGGCAGTAGTGGCTGCTGCGCCCGGCGATGACTACGCGCTTGAGGGGCGTCTTGCATACCAGACAAGGTTCCCCTTCTCGGCCATAGACCCGATGCTGCAACTGGAAGGCGCCCTCTTCTCCGGCCGCGTCCACATAGTCCGAAATAGACGAACCGCCCAGTGCAATTGCTTCCTGCAAGACTTCTTTTACCGACAAGAAAAGCCTTCGCAACTGCTCATGCGTGATCGAAGTAGCGCGCCGGCGCGGCCGAATTCCAGCGCGAAACAAGGATTCATCCGCGTAGATGTTCCCCACGCCTCGCAGCAACTTCTGATTCAGCAGTGCGCTCTTAATTGGAGTCTTCCGCCCATGGAACAAAACCGTGAATCGGTCGAGCTCAACTTCCAGCGGTTCGAAGCCCCCCGCTTCGAACTTGCCGTCACGGGTCACGCTGAGCCGCCCGAAGCGCCGCGGGTCAACAAAGCGCAGTTCCCGGCCTG
>WNFA01001669.1_pt1 | contig 19663 bp, 22 predicted proteins | sample 5400481 | NCBI WGS metagenome assembly WNFA01 (sample SAMN13153340, study PRJNA577476) | soil metagenome | isolation source: 120 cm saprolite under Douglas fir tree site 2 hole 1 replicate 2 | place: USA:California | collected 2015-04-18
GCAAGAGTTCTCGGAGACGACCTTCGGGCTGGCCCGCGACGGCCGGCACCACCTTCATGGCATCGGGAACCTGCTGCAGTGGGCTGTGATCGCCGCCGCCTACCGCCGGGAAACCCAGTCCCTTGGGCGACCTCTCTGGCTGCGGCTCGGGCTCCCGGCGCTAGCGCCGTTTGGATGGATGCTGGGCTACCGTGCCCACTATCCGCGGTACTGCACCCGGGCCGACCAGCTCGCCAGCTGAGCGGCCCCACCGAGGCGGAGCCCCGCGAACGTGGCTGAGACCGTTTACGACCTGGCCATCATCGGTGCGGGCGTCATGGGCCTCTTTACCGCCGACTTCGCGCGCCGCCGTGGAGCCCGCGTCCTGGTGCTGGACCAATGGCGACTGGGCGATCCACGAGCGGCCTCCTTCAGCCTGACGCGGTCGATCCGCAACGACTATCTCGATCCGGTCTACGCCAGGCTGGCCTTCGAGGCTCGCAAGCTCTGGCTGGATTTCCAGCGTGAAACCGGCGAGTCGTTCCTCATCGAATGCGGCTGCCTGAACCTCGCCAAAGTCAGCATCACGCCCGCTCTGTCGGCGACCTACGCCGAGCAAAGCTTCCGTGTCCTCCAGGGCCTGCACCTCAAGACGGAAGCCTTTACTCGCGATGGGTTGCGTGCCCGCTTTCCCCAGTTCGACGTCGACCTCGGCCGGCTCGACGTCGAGGCGGGCTTTCTCCATGTCCCACCGATCACGGCGGCGCTGGTGACGCGTCTCCAAGCGGCAGACGTGGCGATCGAGGAGAACACCGCCATCAACAGGATCGGCCGCCGGCGTGGCCTCATCGCGGTCGACACCGCCGCAGGTGAGCGGGTGGCCGAGCATCTCGTCCTGACGGCCGGCCTCGGCACCAATGATCTCCTCGCCAGGATCGACGGCTGCGATCTCCGGCTTCCGCTTCGAGCGGATCGACCGAACGAGTCGAAATACCTGATCCCCCCGCCCGCCAAGCGGGCCATGTTCACGCCAGACCGGCTCCCCGTCTTCGCCTATCTCGACGTGGGCATCTATGGCCACCCGATGCTCGAGGGAAAGACGCCGGGAGTGAAGATCGGCTACTACAACCCGCCCGACGTCCGCACGCAAGTTACCTCCATCACCAGCGTGCAGAGCTTCGTCGCCGAGTGCATGCCGGAGCTGCTGGATGCCCGCGTCGTCGACGTCGAGGGGGCCGACCAGTGCTCGTATGATCTGGTGGCAGATGACAACTTCATCCTGGGAGCGATCCCCGACCTGCCCGGCGCAGCGATTGGGACTGGCTGGCGGGGCACCGGCTACAAATTCGCGCCACTCATCGGCCGGACACTGATGGAACTCGCCCTCGAGCAGGCAACGGTCGAGGACATATCGCGCTTCACCCCGGGGCGCTTTGCGGTCAGCCGTGCCGGCTAGAACGGCACGCGGCATCCTCGACCGGCTGAAGAGCGGCGTGGTGCTCGGCGCGGAAGGCTATGTCTTTGAGCTCGAGCGGCGCGGCTACATCAAGGCCGGGCCGTATGTGCCCGAGGTCGTCCTGGATTCTCCCGACGCGCTTCGGGAGCTTCATCGCGAGTTCCTTCGGGCCGGCGCCGAGGTCATGGTGGCGCTCACCTACTACGCGCACCGCGGAAAGCTCAAGGACGTCGGCCGTGAGAACGACCTGGAGGCGATGAACCGGCAAGCGGTGCGGATCGCGAACGAGGTCGCGCGCGAAGGCGACGCCCTCGTCGCCGGCGATATCTGCAATACCTGGGCGTACGACCCGAAGAATCAGGAAGCCTCCTCCCGGGTCGTTCGCGCCATGTACGAAGAGCAGCTGTCCTGGGCCGTGGACGAGGGCATCGATTTCGTGATCGCAGAGACGAACGACTACCTCGGCGAGGCGTTGATCGCGTTGCAGGTGGTCAAGGAACTGAAGCTGCCCGCGATGGTGACGCTGGCCACCACGCGACCGCACCAGACCTGGGACGGCTATGACCACGTCGACGCCTGCAAGATCCTGGCCGACCACGGGGCCGACATCGTTGGGTTGAACTGTGACCGGGGGCCGGCGACCATGATGCCGATCATCGAGCAGGTCCGCAGCCGGGTCAGCGGTTACATCGCGGCGCAGCCCGTTCCTTACAAGACCGAGCCGGCGATGCCGACCTTCGAGTCCTTGAAAATCGCCGATGGAACGAACGTCTTTCCGATCGCGCTGGAGCCGTTCCTCTGTACGCGATTCGAGATGGCCGACTACGCCCGCCGGGCGCAGGCGCTGGGCGTCAACTACATCGGGATCTGTTGTGGGGGAAGTCCTCACTACGTGCGGGCGATGGCCGAGGCCCTGGGACGAACGGTCCCGGCGAGCAAGTACTCGCCGGCCATCGAGCTCCACCCGGTGATCGGCACCAAGGTCGAGGAGAAAGAGAAGGAATTCCTCGTCGACTGGAAGGGTTGATCCTCAACCGCAGCAATCTCTTTTCCCTCCTGGTCACCGCCGCTGTCGGCGCGATCTTCCTTCTCCTCGCCTTCGAAACCTGGGCTCTCTTTACCGGCAACAAGACGATTACCGACTACTTCCGCGACGCGGCGCACGACTTTCCCGGGCTGGCCTTCGTGATCGCGATCCTGGTTGGGATCGTGCTCGGGCACTTTCTCTGGGGGCCGGCTACTGGGCTTCTCGCACCGGCTCCGCGCACGATCCGCGAACTGATGGGTCGCCGTGCTTCAAATTAGCCCTGGCGCGATCCTCTCGCTGCTCGCCACCATCTTCGTCGGCGTCGTCTTCATCCTGATGCTCAACGAGACGATTTCACTCGGGAAAGGGCAGGCTCCCCTCACCAACCTCATCCGTTCGCTGGTGCGCGCCTATCCACGATTCAGCTACGTGGTGGCGGTCGTCATCGGGTTGCTACTCGGCCATCTCTTCTGGCCTTGAAGTAACTCAGGCGCTTTTTCGACGACGCGATGAAATCGCACGCGTTCGGGTCGCCGGCGCCTTGCCATCATCCTGGGCAGACGATTTTTTCCTGGTCGCCTCGACGCTGGCCCGCAAGGCCTCCATCAGGTCGACGATCTTCTCGGCCCTCTCGGCCGGCGGCGCCGGCAAGGGCGCACCCGCGACCTTGGCATCGATCACCTTCTTCAGGGCGACCTGGTATTCGTCGTGGTAGCGTTGCGGATCGAAACTGTCGCTCAGGTTCTCGATCAACGAGACGGCCATCTGGATCTCCTTGGGCGACACCCCCACGCCGTCGAACGTGATGTCCTTCATCGACCGGATTTCGTTCGCGTAGAGCATGGTCTCCAGCGTTAGCACATCCTGGTGCGGCCGGACCAAGCAGAGACTCTCCTTGTCCCGGATGGCAACCTTCGCGACGGCGGCGCGCCCGGTCTGCTCGAGTGCCTGGCGTAGCAGGACGAAGGCCTTGGCGCCCGTTTCTTCCGGAGCGAGATAGTAGGCCTTGTCGTAGTAGATCGGGTCGACCTCCTCGAGCTTGACGAAGTCGGAGATGTCGACGGTGTGGACCGTCTTCACCGGCAGGTGATCGAGGTCCTCCTCGGTGATGGGAACGTAATTGCCCTTCGCGTACTCGAATCCGCGCACGACTTCGTCCCAGGGCACGGCCTTTTCGTCTTTGGGGCACCAGCGAACGTTTTGCAAGCGGACGCCGTCGCGCTTGTGCAGCAGATGGAAGTGCACATCGTGCGACTCGGTCGCGGTGTAGAGGCGGACCGGGATGCTCACCAACCCGAAGGAAATCGTTCCGCTCCAGATGGCACGCGGGCCCCGGGCGGATTCCCCTCCCCCTTTGGGGGCGGGCGCGGTGGGGTTGTTGCGCGCGGTCCTTTGCGCCATATCTAACATCCTAAACTCCGTTCGTGCCGCCGGTGGTATTGCCTCTGGTCCTGCTGGCAGCCGTCTTCCACGCCACCTGGAACGCGTTGCTCAAAGCGTCCGAAAACCCACTCGCACTGGCGACGCGGGCCGTGACCTGGGGAGCGGCGATCTCGCTCCCAGCGGTGGTGGTCGCCTGGCTCGCGATCGGCCGTCCCGGACTCCCCCTGGCAGGCTGGCTGCTTGCCCTCGCCTCGGCCGCCCTGGAGCTGGTCTATTTCATCACGCTCTCAACGGCCTACCGGCGCGGCGAGCTCTCGGTCGTTTATCCCATCGCCCGCGGCACGGCGCCATTGTTGGCCGTGCTGGTCGGCCTCTTGCTTCTCGGCGAGCGATTGCATCCGGCCGCCGGGCTCGGCGTGGTTGCCATGATTGCCGGCATGTGGGCGGTTCGCCGCCCCACCAACGCGGGATCGGCATTGTGGCCGGCGCTCCTGACCGGCGTCCTGATCGCCGCCTATTCGTCTCTGGACCGGATCGGCGTCCGGCTCGGTCCGCCGTGGCTCTACGGCTGGCTGCTTTGGTTCTTCGCCGCGGTTTTCCTCAATGCGTTTACGGCGATTCGGCGGCTTCCAGGGTCGCGACTCACGGTTAGGCCACCGCTATCGTTTGGGGTCGGTGCGCTGATGACCGGCTCCTACTTCATGATCCTGTTCGCGCTCAGCGTCGCGCCGCTGGCGATCATCGCGCCGCTCCGCGAGTCGGCCATCGTGCTGGTGACCGCGTGGGGAATCTGGCGCTTGGGCGAGCGGCGTGGCGCCTGGCTTCGCCTTGTCGGCGCGCTCGCGATCGTTGCCGGGATCGCGCTCCTGACGCTTGGGTGATCAGGGCAGGGTCGGCTTGAAGGTCGTCAGGGCGGGTAGAACGGCGAACCACATCACGACCACCACGAAGCCGACGAAGATCAGCATCGTCACGAAGGTTCGGCCCGTCATCTCTATCGGGTAACGGTTAGGACGACGTTTCCTGTCTTCTGCTCCGTCTCGACGTACCTCGTCGCTTCGACGACGTCGTCCAAGGTGTAGCTCCGATCGATGACGGGCCGGTATTTCCCGGCCTCGATGAGCTCCTTAAGGAAGATGACGTCCTGCTTTGTTTGTCGAGGGGGTATCTGGAAGATCACCTTCTTGCCTCGGGTCCGCGATGTGAGCAGCGCCCAGATCAGATTCCCGAGCCCGTCCGTTGGCAGGAAGATGCCGCCCGGTTCCAGCGAGGCGCGGCACCCCGTAAACGATTGCTTGCCGACCGCGTCGAGGATGACGTCGTAGGTCTGGCCGTTCCTACCGAAGTCTTCCTTCGTGTAGTCGATCACCCGGTCCGCTCCGAGCGATCTCACGAGCCCGAGGTTCTTCGTATTGCACACCGCGGTGACGTCGGCGCCGAAGGACCTCGCCAGCTGCACTCCTGCGGTGCCGATGGCGCCGGAGGCGCCGTAGATGAGGATCCTGCGGCCCTTCCGGAGATCTGCTTGTTTCAGACACGTCAGCGCATTGAGCGCTCCGTCGCAAATTGGCGCCGCCTCCTCGAAGCTCATCCCGGTAGGCATGTGCGCGATTCGATCGCTTGCCCGAATCGAGAGGTACTCGGCGTGTGTCCCGAACCTGAGCCCAGTGGTGCCGAAGACCCTGTCGCCGACCACGAACTCTCGGACGGCGGGACCGACGTTGTCGACCTCTCCCGCAAATTCGGTGCCGAGGATCCGGTGCCGCGGCCGGCGGAGGCCGGAGACCAGTCGGCTCATGAGGGAGATGGCCAACCCGCTCCGGCGGTTGGCTTCACGTGTCGCCGTGTCGAACCGATTGACCGTCGTGGCGTGGACCCTGACGATGACCTCGCCCTCCGCGGGGACCGGCCGCTCGACCTCTTGTAGTCGCAGGACCTCGGGCGGCCCGTACCGGTCGTAGACCACCGCTCTCATACGGCCCCGCTCACCGCACCGAGGATAGCCGTCGCAAAGAACAGCAGATAGACGATCCCGATAAGCCTAGCCCTCGTGCGGGGCGAGGCTTTGCCCAGACGTACGGTCATTCGATCAGCCGAGCTGGAAAGGCGGGTACTCATCGGTGACCAGGAGAAACGCATAGGCTGCGACCCGGTTGCTCCAGCGGATCACACCGACGACGAAGCGGAAGAGATTCTCCGGATAACGGCCGGTGAAGAGAATGGCGAACCAGGCAACGAAGATCGCTACCAGGGCAGCGATGCCTAGGAAGAAGAGAACGACGTAGTGCGGGACCGCCAGCAGCCACTTGATGAGGGGCAGCCACCGGTTCATCTGACGAGCATCGGGATAATCGAGGTTGAGGTGGACGGCCTGGTCCTCATCGGTTGAGGGATAGCGATCGTCGAGCAACGCCAGGTAGGCCCAGACCCGGTTCGAGAAACGAAGAAGATTGACGTTCCAGTCGAACCACCAGCGGGGATACTTCTGGCGGAAGAGGATCATCAGAACGATAGGCAGGAAGAGGAGGCCGACGCCGCTTGCGAATGTCGTCGTCGTGTGATCGCTGTCCCGCATCGCCTGGCGCGACAGCAGGCCGAGCACGATGAGAATCGGGATCGCCGCGAAGATCCGGAATGCGGTCGACACTCGATCAAGCGGTCGGGTGGGGAAGTCGACGTCGAACTGTACCGGGTAGCTGGTTACCATAGGTTTCCTCCTTCGAGATCCGAGTCGCTTTTCGTACGGGTTCTGATCAGTGCGTTGGCTCCTCCGAGTTGGACCCGGGCGGCCCTGAACACCAGCCAGCCGACCACCGGCAATTCGCCCAAATAGCCGACGGTGACGATGCCGGAAACGACAGGGCCGAATGGAGGCGAGAGAAGGAAGTTGAGGCTGCCGACAAGGTATGAGCAGCCGGCGATGATCAAGAGGTAGCCGAGAATCCTGGGGATAAAGCCGGACTTGATAACTAACAGGCCGAAGGGCAACAGCCATAGCCCGAAAAAGCTTGAGTTCAGGGCGTTTGTGTCGCCGCTCAGGCCGAGGAAGAACAGGGCCAGGCCGTTTGCCTGACTCGCTCCCAGCCCGGAGATCGCGGGTCCGTCGATCAGCCGCAGGGCGGCGACCTCATTGAGCAAGCTCAGGAACGAGATCGGAACCGAGAGCAAGACCAGGACAACCATCAGAGACGCCTGCGCCGTGTTCACATCCTTGAGCAAGCGATAGAGCTCCCGCCCAAGAAAAACGAAGGCGATCGTCGCGATCAGCATGCTAACGAGGGCGAGGCGGAACAGCGTCTCGGAGGACCTGATGTTGTGGGCCGTCGCATTGGCATCGTGCGGGACGATCAAACTCTGCGAGGCGATCAGGCCGAAGATGCTCGTGACGACAAGAACCAGATAGAGGACACCTGCCGCGCGGACGACGCCGGCAGCTGGTTGTACCTTCGTGACGTTCTCAGCTGCTGGCACGGTCGTTCTCTCCTTCCGTGGAAACCGACCTCAGGCTGATGACTTCGTGACCCCGCAAGGCCTCCAGAAATGGCTGAAAGCTGCCGCAGACCACGCAGCGCAACGTGGCACCGTCGATTTCGACCTCGCTGACTCCCGACGCACGCGTGACCTGTTGGGCGGGGGGCGCGCCCACGAAACTCACCTCGACTCGCTGTACTGGGAGCTCGCGCGTCATGCTCCTCAGCCTAGGGAGGCGACGGAGCGGTGAAATCGGTGGAATTACTGATCCGGTGCCGAGCCGACCCATGCTTTAACTCGGGACCGTAGTAACGTCCTTGTCAGCATGGCCAGGCCCACCCGGCGGTCAGGCAACCTGCCGGCTGAGGCGACGAGCTTCATTGGCCGCCGCCGTGAGCTTGCCGAAGTTCGAAAGAAGCTCAGCGCGGCTCGCCTGGTCAGCCTGGTCGGGCCGGGAGGAGTTGGCAAGACTCGCCTTGCGATCCGGAGCGCGGCAGAACTTGCACGTGGCTTCCGCGACGGCGCGTGGTTGGTCGAACTGGCCGACGTTCGAGACCCCGCCCTGGTGAGCAACGCCGCGATGGCCGCGCTCGACCTGCACGATCAGGCCTTCACCGAGCCGCTCGTCCTTCTCCTCTCGCATCTGAAGGACAAGGAACTCTTGCTGCTGATCGACAACTGTGAGCACCTGCTGGGTTCCGCGGCTCAGGTCGCGGCTGAGGTGCTCAAAGCCGCGCCCGGCGTGCGTGTGCTGGCGACCAGCCGCGAACCGCTGGCGATCGCCGGCGAGCATGTGGTCCCGGTGCCGCCTCTCGAACTCCCCTCGGCCCACGCCGCCGAGTCTCTTGCTCGGCTGGCTCAGAACGAGGCCGTCATGCTGTTTAGGGAGCGGGCCGCGGCGGCTTCGGGCACCTTCGAGTTGTCCGGCGCGAACCAGATCGCTGTTGCCGATCTGTGCCGGCGGCTCGACGGGCTGCCCCTCGCGATCGAGCTCGCGGCAGTGAGGACTCGAGTCCTGACGGTCGAGCAGATCCGCGATCGCTTGAACGACCGCTTCGGTCTGCTCACCGGAGGAGGCCGTGCGGCTCTGCCGCGACATCAAACGCTGCGCACCACGATCGACTGGAGCTACGAGCTGCTGGCAGTTGCGGAGCGCGTGCTGCTGAGGCGGCTGTGCGTGTTCGCCGGACGCTTCACTCTGGAGGACGTTGAGGCCGTGTGCACGTCCGATGACGTTCCGGTCGCTGATGCACTGAACCTGCTCTCCTCGCTGGTCGACAAGTCCCTCGTGATGAAAGAGGACGCGAAGGGTGTCGCGTGCTATCGCCTGCACGAGACGATGCGCGAATATGCCGCGCGCAAGCTCCGCAAGGCGGGCGAGGAGGTCGCCGTCGGAGAGCGATGCACGGAGTACTACTGGTCGAGATGCCAGCAGGCCGAAGCAGAGGCTCGTTACCGGCTTGCGGACTGGCTCGAATGGATGGACCTGGAGATCGACAACATCCGAGCCGTCCTTCGACATTGCCTGACTCGTGGGGACGCCCGTCGTGGAATCGACCTCGCCACCTCCGTGGGCTGGTACTGGATCACGCGGGCGACAACGGAAGGCGTCCGCTGGGTGGATGAGCTGCTGGCCTCCGGTCCTGGAAATCCGAAGGGCCAGTTCTGGGCGTACTTCCTCCGCGGATTTCTTGCGGTGCTGAAGGCCGACGCGACAGCAGCCCGGCCGCCGCTCGAACGAGCGGTGGCGACAGCCCGAGGGCTGGGCCAGACCACCCTGCTCTCGCAGGCGCTCGCGATGGCCTCGATCGCCGAGAACATGGCCGGCGATTCCGGATCCGCCCAGCGCTTGCTCGATGAAGCCGCGGTTGTGACAACTGGTCTCGATGACTTTCCAGCCAGGATCTCGCTGCTCCAGGCTCGTGCAATGGACGGTCTCTTCCGGGGCGATATCGAGACGCTCAAAGCAGCCGCTTCAGATGGGGTCCGTCTCAGTCGTGAGGTCGGTGATCTCTACAGCCTTGAAATGATGCTGTTGAACGCAGGCGGCGCGGCGCTGATTACCGGCGATCTCGAGCAGGCAAAGAGCTCCCACATGGAAGCGCTGAAGATCGCGCAGGTGATCGATGACCGAGTCGCGCAGTACGTGTTGATTGATGAGCTGGGCTGCGTGGCAGCCGGGTCCGGCCAGGCACGCCTCGCCGCGCAGCTGCTCGGTGCCGCGGAAACGGTCCGAACGCAGGCCGGGGCTCGCCTCATCCCCATCCTCGCTCCATTGCTCGCGCAGGCGGAAGCGTCAGGGTCAGCAGCACTCGGCGCACCGAAGTTCCAGGCGGAGATGAATGCTGGCAAGCGGTTGAGCCGCGACGAGGCGATCCGGCTGGGGCTGGGCGAGCCGACTCGCGACGGCGATTTGATCCCTCCCCCGCTTGAAGGGGACGGCAGCGTGGGGGCCCTGCCATTGCTCGCCAAGCGTGAGTCCGATGTCGCCCGGCTCGTCGCCGCGGGGATGAGCAATAAGCAGATCGGAGCGAGGCTCTTCATATCGGAGCGCACGGTCGACAGCCATGTCCGTAGCATCCTGAACAAGCTCGGATTCAACTCACGGGCTCAGATCGGAGGCTGGTTGGCGTCGTACACGGCCGACCCTGGTATCCGGAACTGAATATCGGGGCGAAAAGATTTGAACTTTCGGCCTCTCGGTCCCGAACCGAGCGCTCTAACCTGGCTGAGCTACGCCCCGATCGGCGAATGTCAATGATAACCTCTGCTAGGCGCGCCGCCGGGAGCATGCCCTCGTAGCTCAGGGGACCAGAGCGCCGCCGTCCTAAGGCGGGCGTCGCAGGTTCGAGTCCTGCCGAGGGCATTTTTCAGCCTCTAACATGGAGCCCATGATCTCCACCGAAGCGCACCCGGCACTGACGCCGGTGACCTTCCTGCTCGGCACCTGGCGCGGGGAAGGGGAGGGTCAGTACCCGAGCATCAAACCCTTCCGCTACCGCGAAGAGATTCGCTTCACCCACAACGGCAAGCCGTTCCTGATCTACAACCAGCGGACGGAGGCGATCGACACCGGCCAGCCGATGCATGCTGAGGCGGGCTATCTCCGGCTCGTTGGCGAGGGCCGCGTCGAGTTCGTGATCGCGCAGCCGATCGGCTACGCCGAAATCTCGCTCGGCCGGGCGGATGGCCGGCGAATCGACGTCGAGTGCGCCAGCGTCGCGCGCACGCCGACCGCCAAACCGGTGACCACGATCAGCCGATCGTTCTGGATGGATGGCGAAACGCTGCGCTACGAGGTGAAGATGGGGTTGGAAGGGGCGGCCGCGATTCGGCACCTCACCGGCAGCTTCCGCCGCTCGGACTAATGCTGCGGGACGCGTTCCTGGAATCGGCGCACGACCCGCGTGACCATGCCCCGCGGTGAGAGCCGACCCACCCATGGGATCAGCTTGTTGGCGAAGCCGGGAATCACGAGCGTCTTGCCGGCCATCAGGCCGCGGTAGCCGGCGAGCGCGACCGACGCCGCATTGGCGATCTGGCCCTGCACCAGGCGCGAATCCTCCATGACGCCGCGCTTCTGAAAGCCGGTTCGCGTCGGCCCAGGGGCGAGCGCCGTGACCGTGACCCCTGTGCCCTGCAGTTCATTGGCGAGCGCCTGGGAAAACGACAGCACGTACGCCTTGCTCGCGTAATAGACCGCCATCAGCGGACCCGGCACGAATGCCGCGGTCGAGGCGAGGTTCAAGATGCGGCCGGCGCGCCGTTCGACCATCCCCTTGAGGAACAGCTTGGTGAGCGCCGTAAGCGCGATGACATTGACCTGCAGCATCTCGAGCTCGGCCTGCAGGTCGGTCTCGTTAAAGAGACCAAAGACGGGGAATCCGGCGTTGTTCACGAGCACATCGACCGGCATCGATGCGGCGGTGACGTCTTCATAGATCTCATCGACAGCGCTCGGCCGGGACAGATCCTTCGAGATCACCAGCGTCTTGACGCGATAGTCGCTCTCGAGCCGAGCCGCCAGCTCCTTCAGCTTGTCCTGGCCGCGGGCCACCAGGATGCAGTCGTAGGCGTCTCGGGCAAACAGAAGGGCCAGCTCGTAGCCGATGCCGCCCGAAGCGCCGGTAATCAGGGCAGTCTTACTCATGTGAATATCTTCTCGCCGGCGCGCACGGGGACCGGCAGCCAGTTCTCCCGCGGCGCCAGTGGGCAGGCCCAGCGGACGTCGTAGGCGCACGAGGGGTTGTACGCGAAATTGAAATCGATCGTGATGTCCGGAGAGCCGGCCGTTATTTCGAGGACCAGGCCGTCCGTGTTCTTGGCGGTGTCGAAGAGGTAGCGCCCACCGCCGTATGTTTCCTTGGCCGACGTGGCGTCACGAAAGGGGAGGAAGAGACCCCCGCCATAGCCGACCAGGCTGAACACGGTCAGCCGGCAGTCCTGGCCGCCAAGCGGGAAGCGCAACCAACCGGCTCGCCGGTAGGTGATGACGCCATCCTCGCCGCCGGTATCGATCTCGAGCGGCTCGCCGGCGTCGGCGGGCTCCAGCCGCACGGTCAGGCGATAGACCGGATCGTGATCGAAGTAGGAAAGGCCCTTGAACTGCGCCTGCGCGTCGGCTATCAGGGGCGACTGTGGGTGCGTTCGAAACAGCTGATCGCGACCGTGGCGAAACCGTTGGAGCGCGTCGGGCCCTTTCAGGCGGTAAAGATCGCCGACGCGGCGGCGCCAATCGGCGAGGTCGATGTAGTGCTGGGGTCCGCGGTCAGCCAGCGAGTTCTACCCTGAGGCGCTTGTCAGCTGCCGCGTTCGACGGCTTGGGCCGCGGCTTCGCGCTCGGGTGCGGGACTCGAGGCAGGCGAGGGCGAGCCGCCATCGGCCGAAGCAGCGCCCTGCGAATCGGTTCCTCCCGTGCCGTTCGTGGGTGCAGTTGAGCCACGTCGTCGACCGCGCCGGCGACGGAACTTCCGCGGCGGGGCCGCTCCGTTTTCGGTGGGTGGTGCTCCGCCCTCGGGAGCCGCGACGCCATTGCTGGCGACGGCAACGCCCGGTGTGACCGGACGCGGCCCGAACCCACGGCGGCGCCGGCGCGATCGCCCCCCGGCGGCCGGGGCGGTGCCGCCTCGCTGTCGGCGACGGTCGCCTCGCTGGCGCCCGCCGACCGCTGCGTCCATAGCGTGCAGGGCGCCGATGCCGGCCACGCGGCCTTCGCGCTCGATGTGCTCCAGCAACGGACGGTAGAGATCCTGTCCCTCGCGACCGGTCATCGTCTCGATGTCGCCGACCACGACCAGCAGCTGCTTCGCGCGCGAGATGGCGACGTTCAACCGCTGCGCCTTCTTCAAGAAGCCAATTCGTTCCGCTTCGTTGCTGCGCACCAGGCTGAGGATCACGACGTCCGCCTCCTCACCCTCGAAGGCGTCCACCGTATCGACCGCCAGCCCGGGCAGCGCCACCATCCGCAGCTCCCGCCGCAGCTGGGTGACCTGGTCCTGGTACATGGCGATGACGGCGACCCGCAGCTGCTCGAGCCCCAACCGCTGCAGGTGCCGCACCACGCGACCGACCGCCTCGATCTCGGCACGGTTCGAGATGCTTCCCGAGCCGCCCTTCTTTTCCCGGCCGCGAATTGTCAGCCAGGTGAGGTTGCGGTTGAACGGCCACGGCAGCGGCGAGCGCAGCGCCGCCATCTCCGGTGAGTTCCGCAGCCGGCCGTCATAGGACGCCACCGACACATAGCTGCCGATCGGCGCCGCCATCCGGTACTGCTCGTCCAGCATGACGAGGTTGGTCTCGGGCAAGACGACCCAGCTCAACTCGAAGAAGCTCGCGTCGCGGACCATCGACCTCGCCTCATCGTCATCGACCGGGAAGGCAGCGGCGCTTTCGTCCAGCACCGGAGGCAGCTGGCGATGGTCACCGACCAGCAGCCAGCGTGGGGCCAGGCGCAACAGGGGCAGGGTTTCGGTGAAGCGGACTTTGTTCGCCTCGTCCAGGATCAGCCAATCGAACATCTCGGCTTCCTTGCAGGCGAGCGCGATTCGATTCACCGTGCCGAAGACGACATGGGCATTGCGCACCCGCGGATCGTCGGCTTCGACGATGCTCGCGCGGAACTTGGGATCGACCTTCTCAGGCTCGGCGATTCGGACCATGCGCAGCGAGTCCAGTCCTTGCAGACGCTCCTGCGCGTTGTCCACCGCCGTGTTGGCATGGGACGTCATCAGGATGCGGACGCTGGGATCGCGCGCGACCAGCTGACGAACCGTCTCGACGATCGAGGTCGTCTTGCCGGTCCCGGGGGGTCCCTGCACCAGCTGCATGCTCCCGGGGAAGAGGTTGACGGCACTCCGCACCGCCTGCTGCTGGCTCGGGTTGAGCCGCTCGTCGAAGGGTTGCAGGTCGCCGGTCCCCGGGGGTAGCACCTCGTCCGGCGCGATCAGGAGCGCCGCGACCCGACGCAAGCTGATGTCCCCGTTGGGGAAGCCGTTCAGGGTTCGCTGCTGGACCTCGACGACGGCGGTGATCGGCTGCGGCCGGACCGTGCCCGGGCCGAGCGGCCCCTCCTCGCGCAGCTTGACGAGCCAGCGGCGCCCGCCGCCTTCGCCACGCAGGAGGGTGCCTTCGCGGTCCGCTCCGTGGCCGGTGCGAATGATGACGCGGTCGCCTTCCTTGAACCCGCCCCGGCGACTCAGGACGAGCATCGCTCCAGCGCTCCGGTCGCCGTTGGTGGCGCCGCACACGGTGCATTTCGCGCCGGTCGCCTGCAGGCTCTCGCACTTGCTGCAGATCACGCCCTCCGTCTCGACCTCGTAGGGGCGGGCGTCCTGCTCGGCCTGCCAGGCGAGCCACTGCCGCTCGTGATTGGCGAAGGCCTGGCCGGCCAGAACCAGCGGCAGCTGTGCCGCCTCTTCCAGCGCGGTCAGCTGCCGGCGGACCCAGTCCTCTTCCGGCACGTAGGATGCGGCCTCGGCGACGGCTTCGGCGACCTCCAGGGTCAGCACGTCGCCGGCATCCTTGGAGGGGTCTGGATCCGGCTGGACCCGCTCCACCACGAAAGCGATGTCGCGGCCGGGCAGCCCGAAGAGCTGGCCCGTGAGTCCGAATCGCTCGATCGTGGTCTCCGTCCGCTTCTGCAGGTTGAGGGTGTAGCGTACCGGCGCGTGCTTGATATCGACGTAGCCATCACCCTCGGTGGCTTCGGTCAGCAAACCCATGAGGGCCTCCTGGCCGAGGTGGGACAGCAGGGTTTCGGCCTGGCTCTGCGGCGCGGCGCAGACGAGAAGGCGAACCGCGGTGATGTCAGGGGCCCGATGGGCAAACGGGGACCCCGCGACAACAGGCGGTAACCGTAAGGTCAATGGCGCTCCTTGTGGCGCATAAGATTGGGCCTGGCTTTCACAGGTGGGCCGACGGCTAGCCACCCCTTCGGCAGAGCGTCGGACAGGCGCGAGCGTCGGCCTGTCTAACCCGGCCACCAGTATAACGCCAAACTGGGTCCTTCGCCTACTCTAGGGTTAGAAGAGGTGGCAAAAAGGGCATCCCTGAGTAAGGGCGAGCGGCGCGTGCAGCGCGTCCTCGAGGTGGCACCGGGGGCGCTCACCTGGACCATCTTGATCGCCCCCGTGGCGGCGTCCTTCCTTTTCGCTCCCTACATTGCGGTTGCCATCTTCCTGATCGACATCTACTGGTTTCTCCGGACCGCGACGGTCGTCATCGGCATCCGCGGCACCTATCGAAAAATGAAGACGGCGATGCGGCAGGATTGGTGGCAGCGCTGCCTGGCGCTGGCGGTCTCGCCAACCACGCTCGATCCTCATCGCATCGTGCATGCGGTCCTGATTCCGACCTACACCGAGCCGTACGCGATCCTTCGCGAGACGGTCAGGGCGATCGCCGAGGCCGACTACCCGGCCGAGAACAAAGTCGTGGCGATCATCACCCGGGAAAGCGACCGGCCCGGTTGGGAGAACGTCCACCGGCTCCAGGAGGAGTTCGGCAGCCGGTTGCGTGCCTTCTTGCATATCAAAGATCCGCTGCTGCCGGGCATCGTGGTGGGCAAGTCGGCGGCGATGGCCTACGGCGGCCCGGTCCTGCGGCGCGAGCTGGAGGCGATGGGCCTCGACGCGAAGGATGTGATCCTCACCGACCTGGACTCGGATTTCCGCGTCCACCGCCAGTACTTCGCCTACGTGACCTGCCAGTACGTGCAGGACAGCAGGCGCCTCGAGTGCCTCTTCCAGCCGATCCCGATGTTCCACAACAACCTCTGGCGGGTGCCGTTCGCGGTGCGCATCATGGCGAGTGCCTGTACCCAGTGGCAGATGTTCCTCTCCTCGCGCCCCGACCGGCTGGTCGCCTTCAGCAGCTACTCGATGTCGCTCGACCTGGTTATCAACGCCGACTACTGGGACGACGACGTCATCCCCGAGGATTCCCGCTTCTACTGGAAGTCATTCTTCGCGACTCACGGGCGCCTCAAGATGGTGCCGGTCTTCCTGCCGATCTACGGCGATGCGCCGGAGGCCTCGGATCGCGGGATGCCGTGGGAACGGGTCAAGACGCACGCCAGCCAGTACAACCAGATCAAGCGCTGGGCCTGGGGAGTCAGCGACGTTCCCTATGCGACGGTCCGCCTGCTGCGCCACCCGGAGATCCCCCTCTGGCTGCGGGCGCGCCGCTACGGCTACATGATCTTCAACCACCTGACCTGGGCAACACTGCCGATCCTGCTGCTATTTGGCGCCGCGTTACCCCGTCTGTTGTCGGAGGATTGGAACCTCGCCATCGATGCCGACCGGCTGGGACTCTACGCCTTTATCCTGATCAACATCGCGTTCCTGAACATCGCCGCGCTCATCTTCGTGGAGCAGCGCATCAATCCGCCGATGCCGCGCACCTGGGGAATCCCGCATCAGATCTGGGCGTACGTGCAGCTTGGCCTCTACCCGATCGTCGGTCTGATATTCAGCGTGCTGCCGGCGCTGGAGGCGCAGACCCGTCTGATGCTCGGCATGTACCTCGAGTACCAGGTGACGGAGAAGGTCTCGGAGGGCACGGCGTAGCCCGGCTCAAGGCCGCCGCCTGGCAGTACCAGGCATCGATCGGTTTGCTGGCGATCCTCGTCGTCGCCGCCACCCTGCGCACGCTTCGGCTCGACACGTTTCCCCCTGGCCTGTACGCGGATGTCGCCGCCAATGGGTTGGACGCGCTGGGGGTGCCACAACACGGCCTCCAGGTCATCTACCCGCGGGGAACCGGCAACGGCATCGAGGGCATGATCAGCTGGCTCGATGCCCTCAGCGTCGCCCTGGTGGGAGGCAAACCGATCGCCCTCTACCTGACCACGGTTGTGATCGGGCTGGTGACGCTCCCCGTCCACTATCTGCTGGCCAGCCGCCTCTTCGGGCGGCGCGTCGGCCTCATCAGCACGGCGCTCCTGGCGGTTTCGTTCTGGGCCGTCCACTACAGTCGGCTTGGTTACCGCACGGCGCTCGTCCCGCTCTTCCTCGACCTGGCGTTTCTTCTCCTCTGGTGGGCGATCCACCGGGGCTCGGCCTGGCGCTGGGCGCTGGCCGGCGCGGTTATCGGCCTTGGTGCCTATACCTATACCGGCTACCGGCTGGTGGTGCTGGTGCTCGCGGGTTTGATCGTCCTGCGGATTCGGGCCGGGCGTGAGCTGCCGGGGACGCGGTAGTGGTGGGCCGTATGCGCCCTCGCCGCGGCGGTGGTGATGGCCCCGCTCGGGATCGCCACGGTGCTCCATCCGGAGGTGCTCAATCGAGCCGCCGGTGTCTCCGTCCTGGGCGGCGGGCCGATCTGGGCCCTACCCGCCCGGCTCGCCGATCACGCGCTGCGGACGATCGCGGTCTTCAACCTTTGGGGAGACCCTGAGCGCCAGTACAACGTCCCGCATCTGCCGCTGTTCGATCCGCTGGTGGGCCTCGCCTTCCTCGCCGGGATCGTGGTGGCCTTCAAGCGATGGCGCGAGAGCCGCTACGCGCTGCTGCTGGTTTGGCTCGGCGTGTTCACGCTGGTTGTCGGGCTGTCGGATCGCACCCCGCACATGCTGCGGGGTAGTGGCCTCGTTCCGGCGGCCTACTTGCTCGCCGCCGTTGGCCTGGATGCCGTGCTGCTGAAGTTGTGGCCTCGCCGCGCCGCGCTTTTGGCTGTGGCGGTCGTGGTGGTCAGCCTCGTATGGACGACGGTGTTCTACTTTGCCGTCTACCCGACGGTGCCCGGCCTCTATATCGAGTTCATGGGCGACCGCGTCGACGTTGGGCGATTCATGGATGCCAGCGATTGGAACGGTCGCCGCCTCTACGTCGCCATCACCTATACCAATCACGGCATCGTCAATGCCGACCCGTTCCGCGCCATCCCCATTCAATTCATGACCGAGGGGCACGTCCCGTGGACCTTTCTGGACTACCGGCAGGTGGCACAACTTCCAGCGGACGTCCCGATCGCCGTCCTGGTCGACGAAAGGGACCGGGTCGTGCTCACCCGGCTGGCGCAGCGTTTTCCAGACGGCGCGGTCGCTTACGTCCTGCCGCTACCGGAGCGCCCGGTCGCCGTCTTTCTCCATGGTGACGCCGGGACGTTCCATCCCGCGCCGAAACGGCCCTATTCGAACTGGTAGCGTCAGCGGAGCCCGACCGCTTCCTGGACGCGATGCAAGGTGCTGTTCGCGATCGGCGTCAAACGGTCGGCCGCCCGGCGTAGCTGCTCCATCAACGCGGCGTCATCGGATCGGATCTCGCGATATCGCCGCTGGATCGGCGTCGACCGCGGGCCAATCGAGCTGACGGATGGTCCGGTAGATCTCGAGCAGGTTGGTCACTCCGGGACCCGCGGGGAATCGCACCTCGGGCTGGGCGTCGGTCTGCGCGCGGGCAAGCTTCTTGCGGATGGCGTCGGGTGAGTCGAGCAAGAAGATCGCATGGCCCGGCGAGTTGGCCGCCAGGCTCTTGCTCATCTTCTTTTCGGGGTCGTCGAGGCCCTTGATCTCGGCACCGGCCTTCTGGATGAGCGCCTCCGGGATGACGAGGATGTTCCCGTACCGCTGGTTGATCCGTTGGCCGATATCACGCGTGTACTCGATGTGCTGGCGCTGGTCCTCCCCAACCGGCACGTACTTCGCGTCGTAGAGCATGATGTCCGCGGCCATCAGCGATGGGTAGGTCAGCACGCCGGCGCCGATCCGTTCGCGTCCCTGCCGCACCACTCGATCCTTGAACTGCGTCATCCGCTCCAGCCAGCCGATGGGCGTAACGGTTTCGAAGATCCAGGCGAGTTCCGCATGCGCGGGCACGTGCGACTGGATGAACATCGCCTGGTCTGGCTTGATCCCGCTGGCCAGGTAGATGGCGGCCAGGTCCAGGGTGTTTTCCCGCAGCGCGGCCGGGTCCTGCGGCAGCGTAATGGCGTGCAGGTCGACGATACAAAAGATGTTGTCGTAGGTGTCCTGGTCGCGAACCCAGTTGCGAATAGCCCCGAGGTAGTTGCCGATATGGAGCCCACCGCTCGGCTGTATCCCGCTGAAGACCCGCGGCTTGCCTGCCGACTGCATCCACGAATGTTAAGAGACGTGGTCGCCGCCGGCGTTCGCTACAGCAACTGAATCGTGTAGGTAAAGTCGGCCGTTAGCGATTTGCCGGCGACGACGGTGACGGTCTTGGGGCCGGCGAATCCGGCGAATCCCCGCTGGGCCGACCCCTCGCCGGTCACCTGCACGCTGTAGGTTCCCGGGGTGAGGTCGATCCGGTAGGCGCCTGACGAATCGGTGGTGGTGGAGGAGCTCGAGCTGTTGCTCACCTGAAACGTGATCGTGGCGCCCGCCATCGGTCGCGCCGGGCAGCCGGTCTGCTCCGGCCGGTAGGCGCCGCCGCAGGCCCGGACCTGCACGTGACCGGATACCGTTCCCCTCGCAGGCCCGAAGAGCGTTGCCCCGCCGCAGCCGGAGAGGGTCACGGCCAGCAGGCAGGCGATGAGGGCGCGAGAGAACATCCTCCCTATTAGACGGAAGAGGCGGGCCGAAAGTTCCGCTTCGATCTGGTTACGAATTGCAGGCCGAACTCAACTAGAATCCGCGCCGTGACCGAGCGGCTCGCGTCAACGACCCTGCGCAACAGCATGCTGGTGGTGGGGGCACGGGCGGTTGCCAAGCTGGCGGTCTTTGTGGTCGTCATCTTGCTCTGGCGCCACCTGGGCGCTGACCACTATGGCCGGTTCGCCACCATGATCGTTTACGTCACGCTTGTCGGGATTATCGCCGACCTCGGGTTGCAGACGGTCTTCATCCGCGACGCCTCGCGAGACCGCACCGTCTTGCCCCGCTACCT
>WNFA01001386.1_pt1 | contig 19651 bp, 19 predicted proteins | sample 5400481 | NCBI WGS metagenome assembly WNFA01 (sample SAMN13153340, study PRJNA577476) | soil metagenome | isolation source: 120 cm saprolite under Douglas fir tree site 2 hole 1 replicate 2 | place: USA:California | collected 2015-04-18
CGTCGCCAGAGAAGTCATCGTTTTTCAGGGCAGCGCGCAAGTTGATCACGTCCGTGCTCGACTTGTTCGTGACGACGACGTACAGAACGACTTTTTCCAGTCGCTCAAGGCTGTGATGAGTCGGCGTGATCTGAATGTCCAGCGCGGGGGGCTCCGGCGCGGCGGGCGCCTGGGTCTCAGCCGAAGCAGGGCGGGTGCCGGCCGAGGCCACCACCAGGGCTGCCAGCGCGATCGCCCACAGGCATCGGAGGCCGGCACCAACTAATGAGGTTCCGGTAAAGCCGCCATGACATCGGCGCTCAGGGGTTGGTGCCATGACGAACATGCCTCCAACTCTTGCCTCACAACCACTGTTGAGGCCGGGGCCATGATAGCGCGCAAACAACCCTTTTGAATCGCGTACGGCTTAACAACTCCGTGAACTACTTGACACACGGAGCCGATCGCCCCTCGGACGTAGAGAGCAGGCGGTCAAGTCAGCGGGACGATCCACTTGACAGTCGGTTACGCGGCTCCATAATTGGCGCGGAACGCGGGCGGTGGCTGTGCAGTACTCACCCGACGGCAAGTATTGGTGGGACGGCCAGCGATGGGTCCCGGTCGGGACGGGCTCAGCGCAGGCTCCATTCCAACCCATCCTGGACCCCGCCCCCGGCCAACCCAAATCCCGTTGGAACATCGTCGCCGGCATTTCCGGTGCCGCCGCGTTGCTCACCGCCGTGGCCGCCATCATCGGCGCGATGAATGGCATCTTTCCCCACTCGAGTTCGCCGCCCAGTTTTGAAGTCGTGTCCACCGAAGCGAGCGGACAATGCACTGTGAGTGGCGGCTGTCCCGTTTCCGCCACCTTCCGAAACACCGGCGGCGCCGGCTCAGGCGCCGCCGTCCTCTCCATCGTCGACAACACCACCGGAGAGACTTATGGAAGCTGCACGGGCACCATCCCCAGGACGGAAAACAACGGCGTCAGCAAAGCGTCTTGCACCATTTTCAGTCCTCAGATCAGCGAATACCTGGCCACGCAGCCTTACGGTCAGCCGGTCACAATTCCAGCCCACGTCGTGGCCGAGGCGAAGAACCCTGGCGGTTAGAGGGTCGACGCCGCTAGGAAAAGGGCGAGACCGGCCGCTCCTGGAGCACACCATCGACGTAGAGATCGACCTTCTCGTTGTAGAAGCACAGTAGGTTCTCGATCTTGGGAATCTCCGGGATCGGCCGGGGGTAGCCCCAGACGAAGTCCCGGTACGTCTTGTCGCCAACCCGCGCCGACCAGTAGCTCGCGTCTCCTTTATAGGGGCAGTGAGTAACCGTATCGGTCGGCTCGAGGAGATCCATGCGCGCATCCAGCTTGGGGATGTAGTAGCGCGTCGGAAGGCCGGTTTCGTAAAGCAGCACCGGCCGAGTGGTCTCCGCAAGCACCTGGCCGTCAACCTCGACGCGCACGTGCCGGGAGCTGTGGACGGTATCCACCCTCGAATAAGGGTCGCGCGGGTGAACGAATATCTCCTCGTCCTCCTCGTACCACGCGTCGACGGCGTTCCAGTAGAAAGCTATATGGCCCTCCAGCGGAGCGAGGTCGCCGGCGGGTTCCGCGTAGCTCCACGCGAGGTTGTCCCTGACCGGGCCGCCGGTGTTCGAGCTCCAGCGCACCGTTCCCGAAGGCGCGTCCGCTGCCGGCTTCTTGCGGGACAGCAGCTCCATGCGCACATCCGCGGTCGGGAACCAGTAGACCGGTGGGCGCTTGGTCTCGAACACGAGCAGCACCTTCTGGCTGTCCGCGATCAACTGGCTGTCGACGTACGCGCGGACCCGGCGGGGGCTGAGCTCGATGTGGACTCCGTCCTTTAGACGAGCCCGCTCGGCAGCCGCCGGCACGTGAATCATCTTCATCTGGATCTCCTTTGCAACGAAAACCGCACGCTGCGCCAGGATGTTCCCCCTGGCGCGAGCAGTCGCTAGGAGTCTTTCCGAGTGAGGATGACCAGGGGGATCGAACGACGGGTCTGCGACTGGTAGCGATCGTATTGGGGCCACAGCCTCGTCATCTCCGGCCACAGCCGGCGTCGCTCGTCGACGGATGCGATCCGAGCCCTGGCCGGAAAGCGCCTGGTGCCCACCTGCACCTCCACGTCCGGACTGGCCTGGAGGTTGAGCAGCCAGGCGGGCGGTGCATCACTGCCGCCCTTGGAGCCGACCACGATGTAGGTGTCGCCATCAAGGTGATAGAGCAGGGCCGCGGTGCGTGTTCGCCCCGTCTTCCGCCCGGTCGTGCGCAGCAAGAGCATCCGAATGCGACCGAGACGCTCGCCGATCAGCCCGGCCGAGTGCTCGTAGACGAACTGGTGGGCGGCGAGCAGACGCCAGCCGAGGAAACGATCCAGGGTCGTCATCGGCACAGGCCGAGTTTATAGAGAAGCCTCAACCACCAGGCCGAGTTCATGATTACCCGGTGACTATTCCGCAGGGCGGGATCTTCGCTCTCGGGACGGCATCGCACGCTTACCTCGAGCTCGACTCACCGACCCGAGAAGGTGCGCCGGCCCTCGTGCGGGCCGTCGCATCGCTGCGCGAGCCCCGAACGACGATGGGCGGGGTCAACCTCGTGGCAGGTTTTCGCCCCGAGCTATGGGCCGGCCTCCTACCCGATGACGCTCCAGCCAACGTCGAAGGCTTCAATCGCGACCTGATCGGCGCCGATGGGTATGTGATGCCCGCGACCCAGCACGACGCGGTGGTGTGGATCTCGGGCAGCGCATACGACGTGGTCTTCGACATCGCTCGTGAGGTCATCGACGCTTTGAAGACCCTCGCATCGGTCGCCGAGGAGTCCTCGAGCTGGCCCTACAGGCACGACCGGGACCTCACGGGCTTCATCGATGGCACCGAGAACCCAGACCTGATCGACGCGCCGTCGATCGCCCTGGTCCCAGACGGCAGCCCCGGCGCGGGCGGCTCGGTCCTGCTCCTGCAGAAGTGGAGCCATGACGTGACGGCGTGGGAGTCACTGGCGATCACTCGACAGGAGCACGTGATCGGACGCACCAAGGACGAGAGCATCGAGCTCGAGGACAAGCCGGCCGACTCGCACATCGCGCGCACCGACCAGGACCGCTTCGGCAAGATCTTCCGCCGCAACATGCCGTACGGGACGGTGACGGACCACGGCACGATGTTCGTCGGCTTCAGCTCCGATCAGCGGCGATTGGCGACGATGCTGGCGAGCATGGCCGGCCTGACCGACGGCACTCGAGACGCCCTCACGATATTCGCCCGGCCCCTCACCGGCGCTTACTACTTCGTGCCCTCGACCGAGGGCCTGCGCCGTCTGAGCGGGCCGTAAGCCGCCTCTTTCACTCCCCCCGCGACACTTCCGCCGCCCAGACGGTCGCCGAGATGCCGGCGATCAGAGCCCAGCCCGCCGCGCCCCCTTCGCCATCAGTCATGACGACGAGCACGTAGGGACCGGCGGGCCCAGAAAGAACCAAAGCCGCGTCGTTCTCCACGGCGTCGATCGCCCCGGTCTTGTGAAGCACCGTCGAGCCGACGGGAGTTCCGGCCGGCACGCCTTGCTCGGTGGTCGTGCCGGTCAAGAGTGGATACAGCCAGGCCTGCGCTGCATCGCCTCCAAGGCTGCCGTCTGCCTCAGCCACCAAGAGCACCGCCAGGTCGGCGGCGGTGGTGGTGTTGCCGTCGAAGAACGAAGAGCTCGTGGCGCCGGCCGCCGCAGCCCACGCGTTGAGCGCGTCAGCGCCGCCGAGGTCGCGAACGAGCATGTGGCCGGCGGTGTTGTCGGATTGCTTTGCAGCGCGCGAGGCGAGCTGGTTTCGCGTCAAACAGACGCCCAGCGCGTAATCGTCAAACCAGCCCGCCTCGTAGTCGGAGGGCACGTAGCACACCAGGCCGTTGGGGTCGGTGCTGCCCGAGGCGATGTCCTGCGCCTCCATCATCAGGGCGATCAGCTTGTAGGTGCTGGCGGCCTCGAAGACCGTGCCGGCGTCCAGCGACCAGGTGGTGGCGTCCGAACCACCGAGCTCGACGACCATTACGCCGACGGTGGCCCCGCTTGGCGCAACCAGTTGCTGCAAGGCCGCCAGCAACGGAGGTGCCGCAGCCGCGACCGGGCCGGCGCTCGCAACGGACCCGCCGGCCGGCGCGCTGGTCCGCGACCCGCCGGCGGATGCCGCGACTGAGGTTGTGACTTGCTTACCGGCGCGCGCGGCGACGATCAACGGCGACATGGCCGCGGCGATGACCAGCACGATGAGGACGGCGGCGACACGTCGGCCCACAGCTCAAACCTGCCTCGAAAGTGCGTCCATACCCGCAAGGCTCGGTTCTGTTTCTGTAAGCGCCCTGGGCGGACCATGTGAGGTTGCTCAGAAGTCGCCCCAACTCCGTCAAGTGAAATGACAAGCAGACACTTGACGAATCGTCATCCGGAGTGGATCCTTCAAGCGGGCTCGCCTCAGAAACCGTTCCGGCGAAGCAGCGACTGGGCCATCAAGTACGGCCGATTTGGCTGGGGAGTGATTCGTGATGAGTGAGCGAAAAAGCGCGAGCGGCGTTCGCGGTCACCAGGAGAGAGTTCGGACCGAGGTCGAGCGGCGTAGGAAGGAGGCGAAAAGCAAGGGGGAGAGCTTCACCGCTCTCACCGACGAGCAGCTGAGCAAGAAACTGAAGCGCAAGAAGAGTCCCATGATCATCTGGCAGTCATGGACCAGCAGCGCACCAAGGGGAGGCACGGTGAATTACAACGTGGGCATCTACAACCCGGATCCAGCTCAATGGATTTGGCTCTTTGCTCACGTCTTCGTCGGCCCTGGCAACATTCCGGCCAGTCCTGACGAGGCAGTACAGGCGGTCGACGCGCGGTTCCCACGGCTCACGCAACCGAAATTCGCGGGGCTGTCCATCAATCCCACCACGACGCAGTCCATCGCCTTCTCGATTCCGGTTCCGGGAGGCGTCGAGACAAGCAACTACATGGGCAACTCGGTCCTGTTCCACTCGGTCTGGCATGATCCCGGCCTGTACCTGGATCGCAGCATCTTCGTGTTCGAAGTCACCTAGCCGCTGGATCGACCTCGACGCTCATCAGTGGCGCTCGCGTGCCCGCTCCGAGATCTCATCGATGCACACGGCGGCGGCCAGCAGGAGGACGTCATCCTGGCCCGGTGCCACGGCCACACCATATGCGTCGCGGATCGAGAACCACTGCCTGGAGATCTGAGCGATCGGGACACCCTTGGCGCGGACTTGATACTCGTGGTTGGTGATGTCGCCGTCCGTCTCGTAGGCGGGCCCTCCCTCGATCTGGATCGTGTAGTGCTGATGAAGCAGGGTGAACAGCGCCTTGGTCACAGTCGCGTAATGCTGGCCTTGACGCTCGATTTTCATGGTCGGCTGGAGCGCGATCAGCTTGGCGTGGACAGACAGCAACTCGGACCCGTTCTGGTCCTGCAGCACGAACGTCTCGCGGATGCTGAGCGCTTTGCCGTCAACTTTGAACACCGACTCGCCTCGATCGTCCTCGATCCAGAAGTCTTCGCCGATCGAGAAGAGCTTCCGCTGCAGCTTGTAGCGCGTCCAGTTACCGTCCGACATTCGAACCTCCTTGATTACCTACGTGCTATAGCTGACGCATGAATCGATTCTTCGATGACCTCGGTCAGCGGTGGGTGGCCGCGGCGGAGCGGCGGTCGGCCCGAATTGAAGCGCCATCGCTCGACGCCCAGGTGGCGCTCGAGCTGCTGGAGCTGGCGCGCGTAGCCGCCCACAGGCAGGAGCGGCGCTTCGCTCCGCTGTCTTGCTTCACAGCAGGAGTTGCGGCCGAGCGCCTGCGGGCCGCTAAGGGCGCCTTTGATGACGCGTCGGTCGCGGCTTTCATCCTCGAGGTGAGGCAGGAGCTTGAGAGGGAATATCCCGCCTCAAGTGGTGCGTCTGGGAATTAGCTCGACAAGGCGCGGCCTCGGCGGCCGGTGCCAAGGAGGCTCCGAGCACGCGAGGGAGCGCATCGCGTCAGATGCGTGACCGAGCGCGCGGAGGAGGCGACGCCGGCATCAGCGAAGCCCGGCCGACTAGGCCGATGCATTGGCGAGTGCTTTCCCAGGACGCACCACTACAGAACGTTGATCACGGGCAGCTGCCGGAAGCTTTGCACCGAGACCCGTGCGGCGATTGCCGACGCGACTTCGCGAAACGCCTTGGCGCCCGCAGTATCCGGGCGCGAAACCACCACTGGCGCGCCGGCGTCGGCCTCCTCGCGAATCACCTTCTCCAGGGGAATTCCGCCGAGGTAGGGAACGCCCAGGCGCTTGGCGGCGCGCTCCGCTCCGCCGTGGTCGAAGATGTGGTGCTCTTCGCTGCAGCGGCCGCAGACGAACCAGCTCATGTTCTCGACCAGGCCGAGCGGGGTGACGTTGAGCCCCCGGAACATCTGCAGCGCCTTGACCGCAATTCCGAGCGCAGCAGCTTGCGGAGTGCACACGATCGCGACGCCGGTAAGCGGCACCGCCTGGGCGAGTGTCAGTGACGCGTCGCCAGTGCCTGGCGGGAGATCGATGACGAGGTAGTCGAGCTCGCCCCAGTGAACGTCGCCGAGCATCTGCTCGATCGCCCGCGAGACCATCGGCCCTCGCCAGACCATGGCTTTGTCGGCACCTGCCAGGAACCCGATCGACATCAGCTTCACGCCAAAGGCTTCGAGCGGCACCAGCTTCTGGTCGACCACCTTCGGCTCGTCCTGGACGCCCATCATGCCCGGTATCGACGGACCGTAGATGTCCGCGTCGAGTAGACCCACCCTGGCGCCGCTTATGCCGAGGGCGCAAGCCAGGTTTATCGCCACAGTGGATTTCCCGACGCCTCCCTTGCCGGATGCGACGGCGATAGCCTGCTTGACCCCGGGCAGGACCTGGTTCGGCTGCCGCCCGTTGAAGGCCGAGCGCACGTTGGCGGTCATCTTCAGGTCGACCGCGGTGACTCCCGGAAGGTCGGCGACCAGCTGGCGCGCCATCGTCTGGAACCGATCCCGTACAGGGCAGGCCGGCGTCGTCAGCTCGAAGGTGAAGCTCACGCGGCCGTCGGTGGCGATTGCGAGATCTTTGATCATGCCGAGGCTGACCACGTCGCGGCCGAGGTCTGGATCCTGGATGGCCGACAGGACGGCCAGGACCTGGTCCGAGCTAGGGGGGCCGCTATTGGGCACTGAAAATCACCGCCGCGCGCAGCGCGAGGACCCCGAGCAAAATGAGGGCGGACACGACGAGGGTGTCGGTGCCGGCGCGGGCGATTGCCGCCGAGCCGCCGCCGGCGCGGACCCGCATCTGTCCCCTTGCCGCCACCAGCGACGAGGCGATGCCGACGAGCGCCAGCACCCACAACGGGAGCAAGGGCAGAGTCCTCCCGGCCGTCCCGGCAACGGTGATCGTGATGAAGAACGCGACCAGGAGGACGAGTTCCAGAATCGAGAAATAACCGTCCGCCTCGTGTAGGCGGCCGAGGCTGAATGCCGCGGCGGGCCGAAAGCGGGCCAGCAGCGCGATCAGGGCCGCCGAGCCGCTCAGGCCTGAGGCGAGAAACAGCCCTCCCAGCATCCATGTGTCACTCCACACGGGTTGGTTGCTGACGCTGAGAAGCACACCCGTATAGGACGCGATGAACAGGGCGAAGATCGCGCCGACTGCGTTGAACGCTCGGCCCAGAACCCCGCCGATCGGCCGGCCCGGATCGCCGACGGCGTTGCGGTCCCGCCTGTCCAGCACGAACGACTCCCACGCAGACACTGCCGCAAAGAAGCCGAAGATGAGCAGCGCCCACACGCCCACCGACATGGGCGACCAGTACTTGAAGCTGAGGCCCACGTCTCCAGGTGTAACGTCGACGAGCATGTGCCAGAACTTCCACCAGCTCGCGCCGAGGTCGGTGGTAAGGAGCACCGGACAGAACAGCAGCGTGACGAAGCTCGTGTAGAAGCCGAGGCGCGCCGCCGCCTCGTCACGCGGCTCGCCCACCAGACGCAGGAGCGTCGCCAAAGCGTAGGAGCCGCCGGTGAGCCCTGCGAAGAAGAAGTAGCCGAGGATGTACCACGTCCATTCGGGCGCCCGTACGAAATGCTCTGCCGTGAGGTACATCACGACGCCCCTCTCCGCCTGAAGGCGACGATGCCCGCGACCACGCCAAGCACGGCGGTCACAAAGGCACCGATGTACCCGCCGACGTCGTTACGGGTGGGCAGCACGGCGTTGTCGGCATTCGGGAGCCCGTACGTCTCCGGCTTGTCCATGAGGAGGAAGAAAGCGTTCAGTCCCCCGTATACCTTGTCGTCGCGGCCGTAGAGCTGAGCCTGTGTGATCCCCTGCGAGTGAAGGGCGGCCAGCCGAACGTCGGCCGCCTGGTGGAGCTCGGCCAGCGGCCCGAACTGAATCGATTGGGTTGGGCAGGCCTTGGCACAGGCAGGTTGGAGGCCGCCCTGGAGCCGGTCGTAGCAGAGCGTGCACTTATGCGCCGTGCCGGTCGTCGGGTTCAGGGCGATGACGCTATACGGACAGGCCGCGATGCAGTTCCGGCAGCCGTTGCAAACGTCCTGCTGTATGAAGACGGTGTCGAACTCGGTGCGGATGATCGCGCCGGTCGGACACACGTCCATGCAGCTCGCGTGCTTGCAGTGCTTGCAGACGTCGGACATCATCAGGAACGCTTTGCCGTTGCCGGCATCTGTGGACTGCGCGGGCACGTCGTCGATGAACTTCACGTGCCGCCAGTTCTGATCGTCGAGCTGGCCGGTGTTGTCGTAGCTGTCGGAGAGGAATTTCGGCGAATCGCCCTGGAGCTGGTTCCATTCCTTGCAGGCCACCTCGCACGCTTTGCACCCGATGCAGATGCTGGTGTCGGTGAAGAAGCCGTACGACTCGCCGGGCTTGATGGTGACGGCCATTGTTCAGAACCCCATCAGGTTGGGAGTGATCTTCGTAAAGCCTCTCGCACTCGCATACAGGTCGAGAGGGAGGGCGGCCAACTCATCCACCAGTGGGACCGCTGCGGGATCCGTCGCGAGGTCGATGCTGAGCAGATAGCGCCGGCAGGTGTCGCACGCTTCAATGCGTATGTGCGGAAACACGGGCTTGTCCTCACCCTCGCGATGATCGCCAAGCCTTCCTTCGAGCCCCCGCACGACGCTGCCGCGCTCGCCCGACGCCGTCCCTTCTTCGCTGAAGATCGGGAGGCGTGAGCTCGAGTCCTCGCCACAACCAGGGCATGTCATGCGCGCATACCCCCAGGCGCCCTGGCAACGAGCGCAAACGAGAAAGCGCCCGCCAGCAGCAAGGTCTTCGCCGGCAGGCGCGAAGTAGCTCAACTGCGGAGGTCCTCCGCAAGTCGGGCAGTGCCTGGGGTCCTGCACACCCACGCAGGCTACCGCTGCCTCGGGACCCAACGCTTCCAGCACCGGGCCGAGCGACGCCCGCGCGAGGAACCGGTCGACGATGGTCTGGTCTTCGCCGTGGATCCAGGCGGCGACGACCTCACGCGGATCGGCGGTCTCGAGCCGGATTGAGACGGCATTGCGCACCTTCGGCGGACCGGCGGCGAGGCTCACATCGACCACAGCAGGCACAACCATCTCGGCCACATAGGCGACGAGGTCACGTGCTGGGGGCGCCGCCGAGATCGCGGATCTGCAAGCCTGCTCCTGAACTCCCAATACCGCGCCATAGAAGTCCAGCAGCTCACCGGCGAACACCTGCCGGCGCCTCAGCTCGGCAGTTCGCCGGCGCCGATCGGTCCACTGATCCGAAGCGACGGCGGCCGTTGCCATCACATCTTCTCCAGGTTGACGAGGAAGGCTTTGAACTCGGGCGTGCGCGAGTTCGCGTCGCCGACAAAAGGTGTGAGGGCATTGGCCAGCCAGTACCGGCCGTGGTTCGGATCGCCGTCGGCGGGGATGCCGACATAGCCCCAGTGGATCGGGATGCCGATCTGGAACACCTTCTGCCCCGCAACGGTCATCGAGCCAAGGCGCTTGGTGACCAGCGCGAGCACCTCCACCTTGCCGCGTTTGGACGAGACACGAACCATGTCGCCTGTCTTGATGCCTTTGGTCTGGGCCAGCTCTGCAGGGATCTCGACAAAGGGCTGCGGCTGCAGCTGAACCAGGTGCGGAACGTGCTGGGTGACGTAGTGCTCGTGCTCGGTCAGGCGGTAGCTGGTGGCGACATAGGGGAAGTCGGTCACTGTGCCGAACCGATTCGGCCGGCCGGCTGCCTGGTCATACAGGAAGGCGACGGGCGATGCTGACACAGTCGCGTGCAGAGGGTTTGCCACCGGTGACTCGACCGGCTCGTAGTGCTCGGGAAACGGGCCGTCGACCATGCCGTTGCTGAACAGCCGGCCCACGCCCTCGCCGTTCATGATGAACGGCAGATACGCCTTGGGATCGTGAGGGTCCATCGTCGCCGGGTAGTCGGGCACGTCACCTACCCATTTGCTCCCGTTCCAGGTGATGCCCGGCCGGGTCGGATCCCACGGCTTGCCGTCGAGATCGGCGGAGGCTCGGTTGTACAGCACGCGGCGGTTCAGCGGCCAGCTCCACGCCCAGTTGGGATAGAAGCCCATCCCCGTGGGGTCGTTGGCTTTGGGATCCTGGATGCCACCGCGGCGCTTCATCAGGTTTCCCGTGTCCAGGTAAGAGCCGGTGTAGATCCAGTCGCCGGCCGTGGTCGTGCCATCGTCCTTGAGGAGCGCGAACGAAGCCATCTGCTTGCCCGTCGAAAGATCCTTGCCGTTGATCTCCTTGGCGATCTCGTCCAGCTCCGGTTTCAGCGGGTCCTTGTAATCGAAGGTCAGAGCCATGATCGGGTCCGGGAACTTGCCGCCCTGCTGCGTGTACAGAGCCTTCACGCGGTTGAAGACGTCGCTCAGGATCCAGTGGTCGTGTCGCGCCTGGCCATGCGGCGGAAGGACCTGGTCCTTCCACTGTGCCCACCGCCCGCTGTTGGTGAAGGAGCCGTCCTTCTCGATCCAGTGCGTGGTCGGGAGCATGAAAACCTCGGTCTTGACCTGGCCGGGATCGACGCCGGGAGCGTGCCAGAACTCGGAGCTGGTGGTCGGCAGGGGGTCCATCACCACCAGCCACTTCAGATTCGCCAGCGCCTGCTGCACCTGGTTGCTGTCCGGGCCGATGCTGGCGGCCGTCATCCCAGACAGGATTACGCCCTCCATCCTGCCCTTGAGCGCCTGGTCGTAGATCGACATCCACGATGAGTTCTGGCCGGGCTTGGGCACGTAGTCGAACGCGAATTCGTTGGCCTTGGTCGCCACGGCCCCATACCAGCCCTTGAGCAGGCTGACCATGAACTTGCGGTAGTTGGTGCCGAAGAAGTTCCACGAGTTGGGATCCGACTTCTTGGCCGCGCTCGCAGCCACGTAATCGTCGACGGTCTTCTGGCCCGGCGCCGGGATCCTCATGTAGCCGGGCAGGAGCTCCCACGAGATCGCGTGGTCGGTGTTGCCCTGGATGTTGGCGTGGCCGCGCTCGGCGTTCATGCCGCCCCCTGGCCGTCCCATGCTGCCAAGCAGGAGCTGGAGCACCGCCCCGGAGCGGATCAGCTGTCCGCCGGTCGTGTGGTGGGTGAGGCCCACCGCGTAGACGATGGTCATGACCTTGTCGGGCTTGCCCATCTGGCCGACGAGGTCGGCCACCTTGTTGAACTCGTCAACCGGAATCCCGGTGATGCTCGACACGACATCCGGCGTGTAGCGCGAGTAGTGGGTCTTCATGAGCTGGAAGACCGACCGCTCGTGCTGGAGGGTCATGTCGCGATTGGCGAAACCATTGGTTCCTGTCTCATAGCTCCAGCTGCTTATGTCATACGTGCGCTTGGCGGCGCTGTATCCGGAGAAGAGTCCGTCTGTGAAACCGAAACCCTGCTTGACGATGAACGAGGCGTTCGTGTAGTTGGTCACATAGTCGGACTGGAAGAGGTTGTTCTGCAGGACGTGGTTGATCAGGCCGCCGAAGTACGCGACGTCGGTGCCGGTACGAATGCGCAGGTACATGTCGGCGACGGCCGAGGTACGCGTGAAGCGTGGATCCGCGTGGACGATCTTCGCTCCCCGGTCGAGCTTGGCCCGCATGAACCACTGAAAGCCGACCGGGTGCGCCTCGGCGGGGTTGGCCCCGTTGATGAGAATGAGGTCAGCGTTCTTGATGTCGCGCCAGTGGTTCGTCATCGCTCCCCTTCCGAATGTGGCGGCCAAACTGACCACCGTGGGGCCGTGTCAAACCCTGGCCTGTTGTTCTAGGTGTACCAGTCCCAGGCCCCGCATCAGCTTGGTGGTGAAGTAGCCTTCCTCCGAGCTGAATGCGGCGCCTCCCGCGAAGGCGATGCCTTCGGTGCGGTTGACAGTGTTGCCGTTTCCGTCCACGGTGACGAAGGTGGCGTCCCGCGACGCCTTGATGTTCTGGGCGATCTTGCCCAGGGCGAAATCCCAGGAGACGCTTTTCCAGCCGCTCGCGCCGGCGGCGCGGTACTGGGGCGATTCGACTCGACGCGGCGAGATCGCCAGCTGCATCGCGGTCGCGCCCTTGGGGCACAGGCGGCCTTCGTTGACCGGGCTGTCAGGGTCACCTTCGATCTGCAGGAGCTGCACGCTGCCGTCGGTGTTCTGGCGGGTGTACGCAACCAGCGAGCACCCGACGGCACAGTAGGGACAGACCGAGTGTGACTCCTTGGCGCCCGCGATGCGCAGGTTTTGCTTGACCTTGGTGGACTCGGCCAACGCCACTTCGAAGCCGAGACCCGACGCGACCAGGGCGCCGGCCCCGGCAACGCCGAATTTCAGGACATCACGGCGAGTGACTGTCTGCAGTCGACAACCTCCCGGCGCAGCTAACGGGAAAGTAGGTCGAACCTAGCTCACATCACTCGAAGTGTCAAGTTCGCGCTCGGCGTCGCATCAGCCGGTCGCGATCAAGAGGTCCGAGCGATCGTCGGGTTCTGGATTCCGAAGGAGATCGATGAGGCGGACGCTCCACGGCACAATGACGCCGATGGCGCCGGCCGCCTCGTAGGAGCTGAGGGTTGACTTCCAGGCGTCGCGATCGGGCGGCGCCGCGATGGCGGCCCACGTCTCCGTGGCAGCGCCCGCGACGCCGCTGAGCTGACCAGCCGATTCGGCCGCCAGGATGACGCCGTCTGCAGACGCTGATGGAGATCCGACGCTGAAGATTCTGGCCCCGGCCGACCGCAGCGCCGCGAGCTGGTCTTCGTGAGCTCCCTGGGGCGGCAGCCCGACCACGAGCCGCCCCCGGCTGAGCGTCTGAATCGCGGCCGCGCATGGGCCCAACCGCGCTGCCGGCCACAGATCCGGCGAGGTCAGCCGGTAACCCAGGCCGACGCGATGGGTCACCGCCCCCAACGCCCCGAGCATGACCCACGGTTCGAGGGCGTTGTCGTCCACCCAGATCGCATCCGCGCCGGCGGCCTCGAGAGCGGTCACGTCCGCGAGGTACTCCCCCACGTCGCCCGTCAGAGCCGGAAGCTTGACGGCAACCTTGAGCATGCGCTCAATGTAGCCGGGCGCTTCCCCACTGTCTTGCTCCGGTCAGATCAGAGCCCGAGGTAGGCCCGGCGCACGCCAGGGTCCTCCTTGACAGCCGCGGCGGCTCCGGTCAATACAACCCGTCCGTTCTCCAGCACGTAGGCGCGACTCGCCGCGTCCAGGGCGACGAGGACGTCCTGCTCGACCAGGATGAGCGCCGTGCCGGCGCGGTTGATCTGGCCGACGACGTCGATCAGGTCGTCGACGACCTTCGGGGCGAGACCGAGCGACAGCTCGTCGATCATCAGCAGCTTCGGCCGGGCCATCATGCCCCGCCCGATCGCGACCATCTGCTGCTCACCGCCCGACAGCGTGCCCGCCTCGCGGGACAGCTTGTCCTTGAGCCCTGAAAAATGGTCGAGCACCCGTACCAGGTCGTCGCCCACCTCGCGATCGCGGCGAAGGTAGGCGCCCAGCAGCAGGTTCTTCTCGACCGACATCGTCCCAAACAGGCGCCGGCCCTGCGGCACGTGGGCCACGCCCTTGCGCACGAGGACCTCGGGCCGCTCGTTGGTGACGTCCTCGCCGGAAAGAGTGATCGTCCCCGAGGTGGCGCGGACCAGGCCGCTGAGGACGCCGAGCAGCGTGGACTTGCCGGCGCCGTTGGCTCCGACCAACGCGATGAGCTCGGCCGGCGCGATGTCGAGGTCGATCCCGAACAGCACCGGGCCGGCGTCGAAGCCTGCCGTCAGGCCGCGGACCTCGAGCAGTGGTCTAGGACTTGAGGCGTTTGGCATAGCGCTCGCCCAGGTAGGCCTGGATCACCCGCTCGTCGCGCAGAACGACCTCGGGCTCTCCCTGCGCAAGGACCTGGCCGCCCTCCAGGACGATCGCGCGGCGGCACACACCGACGATCACGCGCATGACATGCTCGATCAGAAGCACCGTTACGCCGGTCGCGTGCACCGCCCTCACCATCTCGAGCGCCTCGTCGATCTCCACGTTGTTGAGGCCCGCCATCACCTCGTCCAGCAGCAACAGCTGCGGCCGGGTCGCCACCGCCCGCGCGACCTCGAGCCGCTTGCGATCCGGGATGGTGAGCGCCGACACCGGGTGATCCGCCTTGGCCTTGAGCCCGACCAGCTCCAGCACCTCACCCGCCAGCGCCAATGCCTGCTTAACTCCATGCCGCGCGCGCGCGCTGCCGAACAGCGCTCCGATTCCCACGTTCTCCCGCGCGGTCATCGATCCGAACGGCTTGACGATCTGGAAGGTGCGGCCGATCCCGAGCCTGGCGACCCGATGCGGCGCCAGGCCGGCGATGGAAGAGCCATTCAACCGGATGTCGCCGCCGTCGAGTTGATAGAGGCCGCTGATGCAGTTGAGCAGCGTCGTTTTGCCGGCGCCGTTGGGGCCGATGATGCCGACGATGTCCCCCTTGGCGACCTCGAAGTTCACGCCGTCCACCGCGGCCACGCCGCCGAAGCGCTTGGTCACGCCGCGCAGCTCGAGCTGCGGCGCAGTGGCCGCGCTCACAGCGAGGTCTCTCGAAGCGACCGCCTCAGGTAGTACAGGCTGAGCCTGGTGCGGCCGCCGAAGAGGTCGATCACGCCGCGCGGGACGAAGATCACGACCCCTACCAGGAGCAGTCCGAGGATGACCTGCGCGACGATCGGGCGCGCCGCCTCAGAGACGAACGGGAGGTCGAATGAGATCGGCAGGCTGCCGCCGAGAAACTGGATCAGCAGCTGCAGCAGAACTGCGCCAGCCGCCGGCCCGAACACCGTGCCCGTTCCGCCGAGCAGCGCCATGAGGATCATCTGGACGTTGTATTCGATCGGAAATGCGTTGTCCTGGTTGATGAAGACGTTCCATTGGGAGAAGATCCCGCCCGCCAGCCCGGTCAAGGACGCGGCGAGTGCGAAGGCCGCGACTTTGTATGCGGTGGTGTTGACGCCGAGGACGGAGGCCGCCTCCTCGTTCTCGCGGATGGCGATGAGGCCGTAGCCGAAACGACTGCGCAGCACCCACCAGGTGACGGCGATCGAGATGGCGGCCGCCGCCACCATCAGATAGAAGAAGAACAGTCCGCGGTTGTCGATCGAGTAGATCGGGAGGAACAGGCCGCTCGCGCCGCCGAACAGCGGCTGGCCGCCATAGTCGATGTTTTGCACGAGCTCGCCCACGGCCACCCCCACCCCCAGGCTGGCGACGGCGAAGTAGTGGCCGCGCAGCCTGAGCAGCGGAAGCCCGACGAGGACGGCGAACAGGGCGGCGACGATCGGCGCAAACGGAAGCGCGGCGAGGAAGGGCCACTTCGCCTTGGCGATGAGCATGCCGGTGGTGTAGGCGCCGATGCCGAAGAAGGCCACGTTGCCGAAGGCGGCGTAGCCGGTGATGCCGCCGATGATGTTCCAGCCCGTCGCCATCACGATGAACATCGCGATGTAGGTCGCGATCCGGAACCACAGGCGGTCAGTCAGCAGCGGGACGTTCGCGGAGACGGCGGCGTCGAGAGAGGTGAGTGGAGCCAGCAGCGCGTAGCCGGCGAGAATCGCTCCCGCGATCAGGAACATTCGCCGCCAGCGGCGCGTCGAGGGCACTGTCGCGATCACCGCAGCCGCCCCATCAAGCCCTGCGGCCGCGTGACGAGCACCAGGACCATGAGACCGAAGGCGATCGCGTTGGCAAATACGGATCCCGAGCCGGGAATGGATTGGCCGAAGGCCTCGACCAACCCAAAGGCAAGGCCCCCAACTACGGTGGCGCTGACCCGCCCCAGCCCGCCCAGGATCACGACCACGAACGCCTGCAGGGTGTATGGTTCGCCGGCGGTCGGGGTGATCGCCTGGATCATCGCGATGAGGCCGCCCGCGACCCCCGCGCACGCGGCACCAAGCCCAAAGGTGACGGCATAAGCGTGGCGTAGGTCGATGCCGACGAGCTGGGCGGCGTCGCGGTCGGAGGAGATTGCCTGGATCGCCAGGCCTGTGCGCGTGCGGTTCAGCACGAAGGCGAGCCCGGCCGCGAGCAGGATCGCCGCCGCGAGCGAGGCGAGCCGCACGTACGGGATGACGATGCTGCCGAGCTCCAGCCCCTGGCCGGAGTAGGAGGGCGTGACCGAGCGGAAGTCCGACCCGAAGATCATGAGCAGGATGTTCACGATCACGAGGTTCACGCCGAACGTGAGCAGGAAGGTGAAGAGCAGCGGTGCTCGGATGATTCGGTTGATCACGCCGCGCTGGAGCGCGTAGCCCAGCACGAACAGCGCCACCGCGTCGACCGGAAGGGTGAGAAACGGGTCGAGGTGGAGCTCTGAGAAGAGCTGCCACGTGATGTAGCCGCCGATGATCACCAGTGCGCCGTGCGCGAGGTTGACGATGTTGAGCACACCCCAGACCAGGCCGAAGCCCACGCCCACGGCGACATAAACGCCTCCGGCCAGCAGGCCGAGAATGACCAGCTGGACGAAGTCGGCCAAGGGGTGGCTAGAGGGCCCCGGTCAGCGCTGGTCCCAGTTGGGCGTCGGGTACTGCGGCTGGGCGTCGGCGACGTTCGCGGGGAAGACGGTGTGGTGGACGCCGTTCTGGATCTGCTCCACGACCATCGGCTTGTAGATGTTGATCCCACGGCTGTCGAACTTGATCTGCCCGAAGAACACCGTCACGTCGAGCGCCGCGAGTGCATCTCGAACCTTCTTCGGATCGAGCGAACCGGCATTCTCGATCGCCCGCTGTAGAGCCAGGCACGCCGCCGTCGACTCGGCAACGTGGTAGTCGGGGTCGCCCAACCCGGGGTATTTCGCCTTGTACGCGGCGACGTATTGGGCGACCGACAGGTAGAAAGCCGGCGTGTACTTGACCTGCGGAGTCCACTGCGAGCCGTCGTAGACGTAGTCGGCGTCCTTGCCGAGCGCGGTGATGAAGTCGGGGGTGGACGGACCGACCGAGTAAGCGAAGATCTTCGCGTTCAGCTTCTGCTCCTTGGCCGCCTTGTTGATGGCGATCGCCTCCTGCAGGTGGCCCGAGTTGAGAACGATGTCGGCGTTGACGGCCTTCGCCGCCTGTACCTCGGCCGAGAGGTTGGTGGCGCCGTTCTTGTACTTCTTGAACAGGACGACGTTCATGCCCTTCGTGGGCGCGTATGTGTTGATGGCGTTGGCCACCTCGAGGCTGAAGTTGTCGTCGGCGCTCAGCATTGCGACTGTCGTCGGCTTGGGGTTGAGCGTGGCGGCCATGTCGATCACACCCTGGAGGTATCTGTTGGCTGGACTGAGCACGCCGAACGTGTACTTGTAGCCCTGGTTGAAGATCGACTGCGCCGCGCCGTTGGCCTCGACCATGGGGATCTGGTTCTGCTCGGCGATGGCGGCGTCTGTTGCTGTGGCGGCGCTGCCGTATGGACCCAGGAGGAAGTTCGCCTTGTCCTCCGTGATGAGCTTCTGCATGAGCACCGCCGACTGGTTGGCGTTGCTGGTGTCGTCGTAGTACTTGATCACGACCGGGTGCTTGACCCCGTTCACGAGAATGCCGCCGCGGGCGTTGATCCAGTCACTCCAAAGGCTGTAGCCCTGCTGTGTGAGGAGCGATTCCTTGGTCAGCGCACCGGTGAGCCCCAGGGGGGCTCCGAGGGTGATGGTCGAGCCGGTCGCCGGCCCGCTCGAACCGGTCCCTCCACACGCCAGGGCAGCCACCGCCGCCACCGCGAGCAACGCCAACCTGCACAGTTTCATGGCCTTACCCCCCTAACAGCTGATCCCGCGTCGATCATCTTAGTCCGTCGGTTCGGAGCCGGCCACCTTCACCGCCTGGACGGCGCGCACGGCAGCCGCTGCGTAGCGGTCGTACTGGATCTTGAAGAGCTCGATGACTCCAGTCGCATCATCTGGGCCGGCCATCCAGCAGCTGACCCAGCCGGTTTTGGGCAGCACATGGTGCGGCTCGGCGCGGCCTGCGGCAATCAGCTCGTCGCGAAGCTTGCGTGGGAAGGGCAGGTCAGCGAGACGGTCCCCGTGAACGTGTCCCATCTCTTTGCGCCCGTAGCGATACTCGATGCCCCCGAAACGATGGGGAACGGCTTCCACTCCTGACCAGGATGTCACCTCTTCCCTGATCAGCTGACCAGCCCCTTTCATCAGTAGCTCCTCACAGAAGGGAGTCGTATAGCTCGACCGTCCGAGCGGCGATGGCGGGCCAGCCGAAATGTTGCAAGACGCGCGAGCGCCCCGCTTTCCCCATCCTGGCGGCGAGCGCGGGGTCTGAGAGGAGCTCGTCGACCCGGGCGGCCAGGGTGGTCGTGAAAGACTCGCTCTGCTCCGGGTCGTAGTCGATGAGGTAGCCGGTCTCACCGTCCACGACGATTTCCGGGATCCCGCCGACCCGCGACGCGACCACGGCCGTCTCGCATGCCATCGCCTCCAGGTTCACCAGGCCGAATGGCTCATAAACCGAAGGACAGATGAACACCGCCGCGCCGGTGTAAAGGTGGATCAGGTCTTCGAGCGGGATGAAGCGGCCGATCCAGACCAGGTTCCCCCGCTCCGAGCGGACTCGATCCGCCAGGCCGGCCACCTCGGCGCCGATCTCGGGCGTGTCCGGGGAGCTCGCCACGATCACGAGCTGAAACCGCGGGCTGATCCGGCGCGCCGCGGCCAGGAGCAGGTGCAGGCCCTTCTGGCGCGTGACCCTCCCGGCGAAGAGGGCGAACGGGACGGTGGGGTCGACGCCCAGCCCGGCGAGCGCCGCCTCCGAGGGCAGCGGGCGATAGACCTCGGCATCGATCCCGTTATGGATCACGTGAACGCGGCCTGGGTCAACTTTCGGATAGCAGCTCAGGACGTCGTCGCGCATTCCCTTTGATACCGCGATGACCGCATCGGCCGCTTCGATGGAGGTCTGCTCACAGAACCGCGAAATCGAATAGCCGCCTCCCAGCTGCTCCGCCTTCCAGGGCCGAAGTGGTTCGAGGCTGTGGGTGGTGACCACGTGGGGGATCGACCACGTGAGCTTCGATAGATGACCGCCGAAGTTGGCGTACCAGGTATGGCTGTGGACGAGATCGACACCCTTGACGGCGGCGGTCATCGCGAGGTTCACCGATATGGCCTGGAGCG
>WNFA01001904.1_pt1 | contig 19650 bp, 15 predicted proteins | sample 5400481 | NCBI WGS metagenome assembly WNFA01 (sample SAMN13153340, study PRJNA577476) | soil metagenome | isolation source: 120 cm saprolite under Douglas fir tree site 2 hole 1 replicate 2 | place: USA:California | collected 2015-04-18
GGTACGTCCCCGGCTCCGCCTACGGTCAGAATGCGGGCTTCGGCCAGCCGATCATTGAGGTCGATGGCGTGTTGCGTTTCGGCCTTCCCGGGCTGCCGCTGTTTCCATCGCTGGCCGGTGACTCGATTCTGAAGCCGACGCTGAACTGGCTTTTACAGACTAACAACCCGGGGAAGTTCGACGCTGAGATTTCCTACGTCAGCGCTGGCATTACCTGGCAATCCGACTACAACCTGGTGGTCGCCGACGGTCCCGGTGGAAAAACCGACTTGCTAGACATGGTGGGCTGGGTCACCATGCACAACCAGAGCGGCAAGACCTTCGAAAATGCGCGGATCAAGCTGCTTGCGGGGGACGTGAGCAAGATTGCCGCTGGAGGCGTCGCCGGCCGCCTTTACGCCGCCGCAAAGATGGCCGCAGACGAAGCGGCAGCGCCGCCCGTGGTTCGCGAGAAATCATTTGATGAATTTCATCTCTACACTTTGGAGCGACCCACTACCTTGCACGATAACGAAACCAAGCAGGTCGAGTTCGTTCAGTCGACAGGAATCCACGCGCAGCGGATCTATGTTTACGATGGCGCCAAGACCGACATGTATGGCTACTACAACCCCGAGCAGATCCGCCAGGATGCAAACTACGGCACGCAATCGAACCCAAAGATCTGGGTGATGGAGGAATTCAAGAACGCGGACACAAATCATCTGGGCATCGCCCTGCCCAAAGGCAAGCTCCGCTTCTACCGCCGCGACAGCGATGGCAGCCTGCAGTTTGTAGGCGAGAACGTCATCGATCACACCCCGAAGGACGAAATGATCCGCGTTTACACCGGCAACACCTTCGACGTGGTGGGAGAACGCCGCCGCACCAACTACCACGTCGAGTCAAACCAACACTGGATGGACGAGTCGTTTGAGATTCGCATTCGCAACCACAAGAAAGAGCCTGTCAACGTGCGCGTGGTCGAACATATGTATCGCTGGACCAACTGGAAGCTAAGCGAGCAGTCGCAAACCTCGCGCAAGACCGATGCCCAGACCATGGAATTCCCCGTGACCGTGGCGGCGAATGGTGAGCAAGTCGTGACCTACACCGTGCACTATTCGTGGTAGAACGTGCTGGCGGGTCGGCAGGCGACTGACAGCTAGTCTCGCGGACGATAAACTGTTAACTCGATGCCGGAACTCCCTGAAGTCGAAACCATTGCCCGCGGACTAAGCAAGCGGGTGACCGGGGACGTGATTGACACTGTATGGCTGGGGCAGAAGCCCGAGCCGCTGAAGTCTCCGGCGGCAGAGATTGCGGCCACCCTCGAGCAGAGCCGGATCGTCGCGGTTCGCCGCGTGGGCAAGCACATCGTGTTCGATCTTGAGCGAAGCGGTGGCCGTGTGGGGCGGACACTCCTGTCCGCCAAAGGCCGGAAGCCTAAAACGGCGAGTCTGGGATCAAGAGGAAAGTCGTCGCACGCTTCATCGACGCCGCATACAGAGGCGGACAAGAGTGTCCGCCCCACACAAGCCAGTCCCACACACACCCTCGCACAGTGGATCGTCCACCTCGGTATGACCGGCAGCTTGCGGATCTGTGAGCCGCAGGCTGAAGTGCTGAAGCACACCCATGCCATTCTCAAGCTAGCCTCGGGAAGGGACCTGAGGTTCATCGATCCCCGCCGCTTCGGCCGCCTGAGCGTAGCAAAGGCCGGAGACTTTAACGCCGGTGGATATGAGCCCCTGGAAGTTGAGCTCGACCGTTTCACCACACTTTTCCGCGGCCGCAAGACTCCCATCAAGAGCGCCCTGCTCAACCAGAAACTGCTGCGCGGCGTCGGCAACATCTACGCCGACGAATCTCTATTCCGCGCCGGCATTCGTCCGCGAAGGCGCGCCGACTCAATCTCGCGGGAACAACTGCGGAAACTCTTCCTGTCAGTGAAAGAGGTCCTGCAGGAAGCGATCGCCCTCGGCGGCTCCTCCGTTTCCGACTATGTGGACGCCGATGGAGAAGAAGGCTTCTTCCAGCTGCAGCACCGCGTCTACGGCCGTGAAAGGGAGCCATGTTTGGTCTGCAAGACACAAATCAAAAGAGTCGTCATTGCCGGGCGAAGTAGCCACTACTGTCCGAAGTGCCAGAAGTGAGCAATTGCTGATTGCTGATTTCTTGATTGAGGATTAACGACCCCAGCAGGCGAGTGTTCTTAATCAACGATCAACAATCACGAAATCAACACCGCAAGCACAGCCGCCAAATTCTGCTAATCTCTTAGTCCATGCCTGACTTTTCTATCGGAGTCGATCTCGGCGGTACCAACCTGCGGATTGCCGCCGTCAGCAGCGAGGCGCAGCTCTTAGAAAAAGTTACTCTCGGCACCAAGGTTGCCCTCGGACGCGATCACGTCATCAACGAAATGTGTGACGCCATCCAGCGGGTTTCAGCCAAGTATCGCGGCTCAGGATCCTTTCTCGGCGCGGGCATCGGCATCCCCGGCATCATCGATATGGAAGCGGGCATGTTGCTCAAGTCGGCGAATCTTCCTGGCTGGTCGGATTATCCGGTGCAGGCCGAGATCGAACGGAGGCTGGGCGCGCGCGTTTTTCTTGACAACGACGCCAACGTTGCAGCCCTCGGCGAAAAATGGCTGGGCGCAGCGCGCGACGTGTCCAACATGGCGATGGTCACGCTGGGCACCGGCATTGGCGGAGGCATCGTGTTGAATGGGAAAATATGGCACGGCATGAATGGCATGGCCGGCGAATACGGACACAATCCGATTGAATTCGAGGGATACACTTGCGGCTGCGGTAGCCACGGGTGCGCCGAGCAATATGCTTCGGCCAGCGCCGTCCTTCGCATGGCGCGAGAAGCCATCGCCAGCGGCAAGCCGCCTGCCCTGGAGAAGGCGGCGACTTCCGATCCCGAGTTTGGCGCCAAGTCGCTGGTCTACGCGGCGACTGCTCCCGACGATCCCCTGGGAAAAGAAGAAGGCGCATCAGCGCAAGTCGTCGCCCGCACCCGGCGCAAGACCATCATCACGCGCGCCCTGTTGGGGAGCGACGCAGGTTTATATGGCGCGGCAAGAATTCCGCTGATGGGAGACTGAAACCCGAGACCTCAGATCCTAGGGCCCGCGATCTAAGACCCAAGACCCAGCCTAAGACCGGAAGCCCGAGTCCCGCACCCCAATCCCCGCCGACGATTTGTACACCGCAGCCTTCCGAACTGCGTCGAGGAGAAATTGATTCTGTTCCGGAGTCCCGATGCTGACGCGTATAAAAGTTGGCGCGCCCCATGCTCCCAAAGGCCGCACACTGACTCCTTCCCGCAGCAGACGGTCGGCGAAGCCGGAAGCGTCCTCTGCGACGTCGGAGTAGACAAAGTTTGCGCAAGTCGGCACGACGGGATAGCCCAGATCCGACAGCCCATCCGCAAGCACCTTTGCCTGGGCGGTATTGTTGGCGACAACACGTTCGATGTGGCTGCGGTCATCAATCGCCGCGATGGCTGCGCTCTGTGCCACCGAGGCCACTGAAAACGTATTGCGCATGCGCGCACAGTAGGTCAGCAGTTCCGCCGGTCCCAGGCCGTATCCGATGCGCAGACCGGCGAGTCCGTGCGCCTTCGAGAAGGTGCGCAGGACCACGACGCTCGCCCCCCGGCGAACGTATTCCACTGAGTCGGGATACCGCACCTGGGCAGTCGATGCCAGATGCACCGCGAACTCGTAGTAAGCCTCGTCGAGGACCACAACCACGTGTCCGGGAACGCGCGAGAGAAATTTATCAATGAGATCCTCGCTGATCATCGTGCCCGTCGGATTGTTGGGATTCGCAAGAAAAACCAAACGAGTGTTCGCGTCAATCGCGTGGAGGATCGCCTCGAGATCGAAGCCGTCGTTCCGCATAGGTGTTTCAATCAACTGCGCGCCCGTTGCGCGCACCGCCAGCGAATACACAATGAACGAACGCTCGCTGGTGACTGCGTTGAGCCCCGGGACAAGAAACGTCTGGCACAAAAGACTCAGCAGGGCAGTCGAGCCGGCGGTGACCAGCGCCTGCTCCGGTGGTAGTCCGTGATGGGCGGCGAGCTTGCGCCGCAGTTCGGTGCAGTCGTCATCAGGATAGGCGTGGGCTCTTGTCAGCGCAGCGCGCATGGCCGCAATCGCGTGAGGCGAAGGGCCGAAGGGATTTTCATTTGAGTCGAGACGGATGAGCCGTGGCTGAAACTCCCGGGCGGGTTGCTTCGGCTGATGCGGAATGTAGCCGCCCATTTCGCGGGCAGCTGTGGACACCAGATCGAAAAAACGGCTCATGCTCGCCCGCTATCATGCCACGGAACGATTTCGGGTTTCTATCCAATTCGGCTGGCGGTTCGCAGGCGATCGACTTCCTTCAACGTGAGCGCGCGGAATTTTCCGGGCGGAACATCGAGCACGAGCGGACCGTAGCGCACCCGCTTGATCTTTTCCACGTGATGACCGACCGCTTCGAACATGCGCCGAATCTGGCGATTGCGTCCTTCGATGAGGGTTATCTCGTACCAGGGATTCGTAGCCTCTTTCACAACGCGCACCTTCGCCGGGCCGGTCTTCACGCGCTTTCCGTCGTCGGTCGCAATGGACACTCCCGCACGTAGTTTGGCAATAGCATCGTCATTCGGAGTTCCCGCCACCTTGACCACGTAAGTTTTGGGAACGTGTGAGGCGGCCTTCATGAGGCGATGAGCCAGTTCGCCGTCGTTGGTCATGAGCAGCAATCCCTCGCTGGCGTAGTCAAGCCGGCCCACCGGGTACACGCGGCCCTTGACGCCGCGCATCAGGTCCATCACCGTCGGGCGCTTCTGCGGATCGCTCATCGTTGTGACGTAGCCTTTGGGCTTATTCAACAGCAGGCAAAGGTGCCGCTGCGGTCCATGAAGAAGTTTCCCGTTCACGCGGATGTGATCGGTCTCTGGGTCTGCCTTGCTGCCCAGTTCGCTGACGACCTTCCCGTTCACCTGCACGTGTCCAGACGAGATAAGTTTCTCGGCCGTGCGGCGTGATGCGATTCCAGCAGCGGCGATAATTTTTTGCAAACGCTCAGCAGGCATGTGGAAGGCAGCGCCGGCGTCCCGCCGGCTGTCGCGCGGGCGCCCTCGCCCGCGCTTTGGTATTCATGGTTGAAACCGTTTGCACTATTCTGGCAGCGGAGCTGCGGACTTCTCGATCTCTTGCTGCTCCGACGAAGCGCCTTCCGACTCCCCAGAGTTCTTTGGAGCGCTAGAGGGTTCTTCTTCCTCTTCCGTAGATGCGCTTCTGTCGGGCTGCGGCGGCTCCGGGTTCGCGGCTGCTTCCGCCACACTGCTCTCCGCAGGAATCAGTTCCGCCTGAAACGACTCCGCGACCAGCTTCTCGAACTCCTCCATGCTGGGCAGTTCGTTCACGTCTTTAAGGCCAAAACGCATCAGGAATTCCTTGGTCGTCTTGTAGAGGATCGGCCTCCCGATCACCTGCTTGCGTCCCGCAGTCGTGATCAGTTTTCGGTCCAGCAAAGTCCCAATCACGCCACCGGAATCGACCCCACGAATATCGTTAATCTCAGGCACTGTAACCGGCTGCTTGTAAGCGATCACAGCCAGCGTTTCCAACGCCGGCAGGGAGAGCCGCACCGGAGGCTTCAAACTCTTGGCATAGGTACGCACGACCTCATGCTGCTCAGGCTTGGTCGACATGCGATATCCACCAGCAACCTGGCGAATTTCGATGCCATGATCGGAGCCGCCATACTCTCCGCTCAATTCCTCCAGGCAGGAGCGCACACGCGACTTGACCTCAGTATCGTCCACCGCCCCGGCGGCGACGACAGAGTCTTTGACGAGTTGGATGATCTGCTCCAGCGTAATCGGCGTCTCCGCCGCATAAACGATGGCTTCGAGTTGAGCTTTTAAACTCATAGCAATAAGTAGTCAGCGGTCAGGAACAGCGGATTGTTGTAAAACTGGCCACTGATTACTGGCCACTGTCCACTGGTTTTTCATCTCCAATCATCCCGCACTGCCGCTTGCTCGTTCATGATCTCATCAAAATGCGTGTGCTTGCGGACTGCAATCTCGCCGAACAGCTTCTCCTGCCGTACTTGAATCGCCTGAAGCCGCACCATTTCGAGCAGCGCCAGGAACATGCAAACCAGCGCCTGTCGCGACGGAACCCGCACCAAGAGCTGCTTAAGCCGGATGGGCCGGTCTTCCAGCGATAGCCGCCGCCGCAAGTAATCGATCATCTGGCTAACCGTGACTGTTTCCTCATCGACATTGAGTACCGGACGCGTACGCACTCGCTCCAGCACCTGCTGGAAAGTTTTTACCAGGTCGATCACGTCCGCGGCAATCTCCGGCTCGGTGCCTTCGGCGTCTACAAATTCCTTCAGCGCGGGATTCGACAGCACCGCATCTTCAATCTGCTGCTTCTGCAAAAGCATCTGCGCCGCCGATTTGAACTTTTCGTGCTCCAGCAGCCGGTTCACCAGCTCCGTACGCGGATCTTCCTGCTCCTCCGCCGGGGCGTCAGGATCACGCGGCAGCAGCATCTTCGACTTGATATGGATCAACACAGCCGCCATGTAGATGAAGTCCGCCGCCACATTCACATCCAGCTCGCGAATCTTTTCCACGTACGCAAGGTATTGCGCCGTGATGCGCGCGATGGGAATGTCGTAAATATCGATATCTTGTTTGCGAATCAGATCCAGCAGCAGATCAAGCGGCCCCTCATAGACGTCTCCTACCGACACCGCAAAGGGAAAGTCGCTCTCTTCCTTGCTCGACGGTGCCTTGGCCGTCTTGTCGGACGTCTTCGGGATCGCTACCAGTGGCAGCGCGATGGATCCTTGCGCTGTGTTGGGCCCGGAAACGAGTTTTGTGTCTTCACTCATCGTTACTAAATAAGGCCTGTCATCCTGAGCCACGCGAAGGACCTATGCATTTTTCGCCTCGCGTACTCTTGGCACTTCGTACCCGAGCGACATGCCCATCGCTTCCCGCACATCGTGCATGGTCTCCGCGGCGGCCTTACGAGCCCGCTCCGTGCCAGCCTCCAGAATATCCCAGGCGAGCCGTGGATTCTCCTCAAATTTCTTGCGTCGCTCCTGCATGGGATTCAGCAACTTGACCAGAGCATCCGCGGCCCAGCCCTTGCACTCGATGCACCCGATGCCTGCCGAACGGCAACCCTCGTCTACTTTCGCAATTGTTTCTTTGCTGCTGAAGATCTTGTGCAGATCGCCAACCGGACAAATATCCGGATTGCCAGGATCGGATCGCCGAACCCGCGCCGGATCCGTGACCATCGTCTTCAGCTTCTGCCGCACCACCGGCTCGGGATCGGTCAGCATGATGGTGTTGCCGTACGACTTCGACATCTTGCGCCCGTCGGTTCCCGGCAGCTTGGCAGCGGGGGTCAGCAAGGCTTGCGGCTCAGGGAACACTTCCTTCGGGTTATGGTAAAAGCCGTTGAACCTCCGCGCGATTTCCCGCGTGAGTTCGACATGTGCCACCTGATCTTCCCCCACCGGCACAACGTCGGCTTTGTAAATGAGAATGTCAGCCGCCTGCAGTACGGGATACCCCAGAAAACCATACGTCCCCAGATCTTTATCCTTGATGTTGTCGCGCTGCTCCTTGTACGTCGGCACCCGCTCCAGCCAGCCCAGCGGCGTAATCATCGAGAACAGCAAATGCAGCTCCGCTTGTGCCGGGACGTGCGACTGGATGAAGATCACCGACTTCTCCGGATCAAGTCCCGCCGCCAGCCAGTCAAGCGCAACCTCGATCGAATTTTCCTTGACCCGAGAGGTATCGGCGTAATCCGTGGTGAGCGCGTGCCAGTCGGCAACCTCGAAGAAACATTGATACTCGTCCTGCATGCCCACCCAGTTATCCAGCGCACCCACATAGTTGCCGAGGTGCAGCTTTCCAGTCGAGCGCATGCCGCTGAGCACACGCTTGCGCGGTTTGGTCGAACTGGTCATTGCGGAAACACGATCACCTTAAACAACGTATCTATTCTCAAATGTTGAGTGACATACAGGTCTGGATTCGATACTAACATGCAAAAAGTCAGCTCTGGGCGCGCAACCGAGCGGTGGCGCCAAGCTCGGCACCGGCTTCCAGCAGCCGGCTTTAACCTGTCCCCGTTTGCCTATTTTTTCTCCAAGGCCCTTTGCAGTTCTTCCGGCGCGATGGATTTCACTTTGATCGGCTTGGCCGGTATTCCCCCCACGATGTGATAGGGTTCCACATTCTTAGACGCGACGCCCATGGAGCCGACAATCGCATGCTCCCCGACCTTCACTCCGCTTAATACTGTGGCGTGGTACGTCACGCGGGCTCGTGGGCCAATCTCCGTCTTCTGATTGTCCACGATCATGCCGTCGTTCAAATCGTGCGCGTGGGAATACACATTGGCATAGTCCGAGATCGAACAGCCTTCATGAATAATGATTTCGCCGCGATCGTCGAGCAACACGTACTTGTGGATGGTGCAGTTGTCCTCCACGGTAAGGTTGTAGCCAAAAGAAAATTCCACCCCGTGGAATATTTTCACATTCTGGCCGCAGTGCTTGAAGACGTGCCGCGCAAGCATGGCGCGCATCCGGTGTCCCAGCCAATGGTTCAGGCCCACGGGCGAGCGGTCGTACATCATCCAGAACCAGATCAATGGCTTGCGCTCCCCATATTTCACTGCATCGGCGTCGCCATAAGACTCCGGCTCAAGTGTGGTGTTGCGCGGATCAAAAGAGTGCACAAGCGCCTGCTCTGCCAAGGGAGTCGACGGCCGCGGAGCGGAGTAGGAACGCCCGAGATACAACTGGTACAGCGCATCGCGCACAACCTTGCTGCGATGCTCCGGATCGCGATTCATGAACTCCCGGTCGAGTCGGTCAATCCACTCGAGGAAACTCTTCTCCGCCGCCGGGGTCAGGTTAAGAACGCGATATTCGTAGCGGGGCATACGTTCCTCAATTGCTCAGCGCAGGAATAAACTAACACACGCCCGACTCTAAATCCTGCTTTCCGATGTCTACAAACGTTCGCGGAGCGCCGCCGGTGCTTTATAATCGCGCTGCCCTGATGCCAGCGAAAAAAGCGGCCAAGCCGCACCCTCAACCCACGGACGCTCTAGTCTATCCCCGCTTTTCGGGACTCTCTACTTTCATGCGCTTGCCGCACGTTCCCCGAGCATCGGAGTTGGACGTCGCGCTGATTGGCGTTCCCTTCGACACCGGTACTACCTACCGTCCCGGCGCGCGCTTCGGGCCCCGGCACGTGCGCGAGCAGTCTTCCATCATTCGCCCTTGGAATCCGCTCCTGGAAACCAACCCATTCGAGAAGTGGCGGATCGCCGACTACGGCGATCTTTCCATCAACCCGCTCTCCATCGAAGACACGTTCAGCCGTATCACCACTCAACTGAGTGAAGTCTTGGCACAAGGCACTCGCCCCGTCTGCGTCGGCGGAGATCACTCCATTCTCCTACCCATCCTGCGCGCCATCCACAAGCGTGTTGGACCCGTCGCACTGGTCCAGTTCGACGCGCATAACGACACCTGGGGAGGCTACTTCGGCAGCCCGCACTCGCATGGAACTCCCGTGCGTCGCGCAGTAGAAGAAGGCTTGCTGCTCGAAGGCTGCGTGCTGCAGGCCGGTCTGCGCGGACAAGTCTATTCCAAGGACGACTTCGCCTTCGGCCATGAACACCACTTCCACGTGCTGACGTGCGAAGAACTCCACCGCTCGGGTATTAAGTCCGTTGCGCGTATTCTGAAGCGCTTCCGTGGCAAGCCGGTATATTTCACCCTCGATATTGACGTGGTCGATCCCGCGTTCGCACCTGGCACGGGCACTCCCCAGGTCGGCGGCCTCTCCAGCGCACAAATCCTTGACCTCGTGCGTTGTCTAAAAGGACAAAAGCTGGTGGGATGCGATCTGGTCGAAGTTTCTCCACCCTACGATCGCAGCGAAATCACGTCGCTGTTGGCTGCCAACCTGCTGTACGAGATGCTCTGTTTGTTCTGAAGCCGTTCGTTCACCCCATGACTCAGCTTGCCCGCAAGCTCCGCGTCACCGATTACTTCGCCCTGGGATGGGGCACGATGGTCGGCGTCGGCTGGCTAGTCATTATGGACGACTGGCTCCTTCGCGGCGGGGCCTTGGGAACGATCCTCGGCTTCGCCATCGGTGGCGCGGCCCTGCTGCCGATCGGCTGGGTCTATGGCAGGATGGTTCAGGCGATGCCCGACGCCGCCGGCGAGGTCGCCTACACCGCTGCCGCCTTCCCCCGATCCATCAGCTACGCGACTGGCTGGATGATGCTCCTCGCCTACTTCATCGTCTGCCCCTGGGAGGCCGTCGCCGTCGGCCGCATCGCCGGTTACATCTTCCCCGCGCTCGATTCCCTGGAGCTCTACCGCATCGCCGGACGCCCCGTGTATCTTCCACACCTGCTGATTGGACTCGGGCTCACCGCGCTGCTCACAATTCTGAATTACCGCGGAGTCCGCCTGAGCGCGACATTTCAGAACTGGACCAGCTTCGGCACCATCGCATTGTTCATCCTGTTCGTCGGATTGGGGGCAAGCCGCGGCTCACCACAAAACTTTCCTCCGCTGTTCACGCATACTCCGCTGGTATCGATTCTGCTGGTGGTTCAAATCGTCCCGTATTTCATGACCGGATTCGAATCCGTCGGCAAAGCCGCCGAAGAAGCTAGCTCCGACTTCCACGGACGGAGCTTCTTCCGGGCAATCTGGATGGCGATCCTCGTCGGAATCCTTTTCTATACGACCATCGTCGCAGCCGTTGCGTACGTCGCGCCATGGCACGCACTGATCGGCGAGAAGTTCATGACGGCGGTAGCGTTCGAACGTGCCGTGGGTGCGCGGTGGATCGTGAATATCATCCTCGCCGCGGCGCTGCTGTCCCTCTTCAAGTGCTTCAACGGAAACTTCGTGGCATCCAGCCGCCTCCTCTTTGCCCTGGGACGCCGCGGCCTGACGGACGCTCGGGTCGGGCAAGTTCATCCGCAGTACCAAACCCCGTCGGTGGCCGTACTCTGCGTTGGAATCTTCACCGCCGCTTGCATGTTGCTGGGCGACGCGATCCTGGTTCCGATTACCGAGGTCGGCGCGGTAGCATCCGCGATAGGATGGTCTGCGACATGTGCCGCTTGCTTGTACCTGGGCGCTGGCAAGGCAGACTTAAGTGGCATTCGGCTTTCCGCCGGCGGGCGGGTCATAGCAGTGTTCGGCCTGTTGGTTGGAATCTCGATGTTCTTGATGAAGGTCGTCCCGCTGGTACCGGGTCATTTCACCGTCTACCACTGGATAGCACTGGGGTGTTGGGTAGCATTAGGCGCAGTCTCGGTTCGCAGGCATAAAGCACCTCAGACTTGACGTCCTCCGCGATCTCCGCGGCATTTCTCTGCGGCCTCTGCGATTCTAGCTTTTGTTGGAAAGGAAAACTGAATGAAAGTGAACTCGGTGCGAACCGTGCTAATTGCACTCACGCTCGTGGTGATCAGTAGCTTGGTGGCCGCACAAAACCCCGCCTTCGAGATCGTCATTACCAACGGCCACATCATCGACGGCACCGGTTCGCCCTGGTATTCCGGCGACATTGGCATCCGCGACGGAAAGCTCGCCGCGATCGGCAATCTCTCGGCCGCAACGCGCAAGCGAACGATTGACGCTGCCGGCAAAGTCGTAGCTCCCGGCTTCATCGACATGCTCGGTCAGTCCGAGATGACGATTCTGGTCGAGCCGCGCCTCCCCTCGAAAATCTTTCAGGGCATCACAACTGAAATCACCGGCGAAGGCGGATCCGCTGCGCCCCTCAACGACGCCATCATCCAGGCGGATCGTTCTTCCTTCGATCACTACCACATCACTCCCGACTGGAAGACCTTCCGCCAGTATTTTGCGCGCCTCGAAAAACAGGGGATGGGCATTAACCTCGCCAGCTATATCGGAGCCACGCAAGCCCGCCGCATGGTTCTAGGCGACGACAACAAACAGCCCACGCCCCGGCAGCTTGAGCAGATGAAGGCGCTCGTAGACGAGGCTATGAAAGACGGCGCCGTCGGAGTCTCCACATCGCTAGAATACGCACCCGCCCCATACGCGAAGACAGACGAGTTAATCGCCCTAGCTACCGAAGCCGGAAAATTCGGCGGAATCTACTCCACCCACATGCGCAACGAAAGCGATTCGGTACTCGAAGCCATCGACGAAGCCCTTCGCATAGGCCGCGAAGCCCGCGTCCCCGTAGAAATCTGGCACATCAAAGTCGCGGGCAAGCATAACTGGGGACGCATGCCCGAAGTCGTTGCCAAAATTAACGCCGCTCGCGCCGCCGGAGCCGACATCAGCGCCGATACCTATGCCTACACCGCCTGGTTCAACGATTTCTCCGCCTTCATCCCGCAATGGGCGCACGACGGCGGCACCAGCAAGATGGTCGAGCGCCTGAAAGACCCGGCAACGCGCGAGCGCATCCGAAAAGACATGCTCACCCCTTCCAAAGACTGGGACAACGAATGGCAGGAGATTCCCGGGCCCGAAGCCATCCAAATCGGCATTGTGCAGAATCCAAAGATGCTCCCCCTTCAGGGCAAGCGCCTCTCCGAGATCGCCAAGCTCTGGAACAAAGAGCCCATGGACGCCCTCTTCGATTTCCTCATCGAGGATCCATTCGCCGGTGTCGCCGTCTTCGGCATGTCTCAGCCAGATGTCACCCTGGCGCTGCAACAGCCGTGGGTCGGCATCGACAACGATTCATCTGGAACTTCGCCCGAAGGCCTCCTCGGCCAGGAGCACCCGCATCCTCGCGCCTACGGCACCTACCCACGAATTCTGCGAAAGTACGTTCGCGAGGGCAAAGTGCTCACCCTCGAAGACGCCATCCGGAAGATGTCTGCGCTTCCCGCGCAGCGTTTGCGTTTGAGTGATCGCGGTGTGCTCAAGTCCGGCATGTGGGCCGACGTTGTGGTCTTCGATCCCGCCACTATCCGTGACTTGGCGACCTTCGAAAATCCGAATCAACTCTCAGAAGGAATGGAGTACGTGCTGGTCAACGGTGTGCCCGTAATCGACCAAGGCAAGATGACGGGAAAGTTGCCCGGCAAGGTCCTGAGAGGCGCAGGATACGTGCCATAGAAAAGGTCGACAAAGTTAAGGCTTCAGCCGCGCCTGCGTTTCAGGATTCGCAATCTGCAGCACCTGCGGCTCCGCAACGGTGCCGGTAATCGTGTATCCGTGCGATCGGCTGCCCACCCTCGCCATCGGACTATGGGTCAGCTTAATATCAAGGCCGCGCTGCAAAGACACTGTTCCGTTCACTCCGAACATCCCCAGCCCTGACTCCAGCCGGCCGTCTTTGATCTCAAACTTTCCATCCCGCAGGCGCACTTCGCCTTCGAGTCGATCCACTCGAAGCGCGACCGTGTCACTGAGAAGCGAGATGTGCGGCAAACTACCTTCCTGCATGTCAAATTCGAGGGCCCCGTCCGCAGACTGCCAGAACTCTGACGCCGATGATCCCGCCGCCGTCATGCTGTAGCTTCCCGTCGCAGTTCCTGTGATCCATCGGTCTTCCATCAGGTCGGCCACGCGCCCAAGAGCAATTCCGGTGAAGGCTCCGCTGCCGGAGTAAGCTGGTGGCTTCGCCGTGAAGTCCGCGACCCAATCGCCGCGGTGCTCACCGCCCAGCAGGTCTCCCCGAAGCTCTGAAACACGAAGTTTCCCGCCTTCAAGATTTATGGTTGCGGAGACATGAGTCGCCGCGAGGTCGCGAATCAGCAAGTGATTTGCCGTCACCTTGCCGGATGCGTGCAGACTTGCAAGCAGCGCCTGCCGCGCCGGCGCGCTAGAGGTCAAGGTGCGATACCAAGGTTGATCGTTCCGGCCAGGATTCACCCACCTGCTGATTTCGGCCAAAGAAATCTCGTTCGTGTTCAAGTTAAAACGAACCAGGCAGGTGCCGGGTATTCCGCATCCCCGCGGCAATTGCAGCGAGCCAGTCCACAACGCGTGGGCCGCATTCGCGCTCAACCTCGCCACGCGTACTTCCTCGGGCAAGAGCTGCAATTCGGCGGAGGAAATCTCAAGCGGCGTTTCCATTCCCCGGAGTTCAGCGCGGAGATTGCGCAATCTTGCCGTCCCTGTAACCTGTAGCTGCGAAGCCTCCGAGGCCACAGTGGCAGCCGGCACCGACCACGATCCCGTAACCTGAAGATCCACCTGCGCCATGCCGTCAACAGATGCTGCCAACGCCGGTACGCCAAACAAGCGTGCTGCCTCGAGCGCTCGCCCAACCTGCATATCCCCAGCCACGGAGATCCTGTAACCAAAACGACTGATCACGCCTATCGCCGTCGCAGGTACGGGACGACCTGTGCCCGCCGGAAGCGGACCAAACTCAAGGCATGGACAATCGGCAACGTGAAGTCCGCCGGTCTTTGGAACTGCGCTCTTTCCCGACGACGGCTTGTACTCCGGTTCCCTCGAAGTCAGTACGAAAGGAACATCTCCGGGAATGATCTGGGTTTTGCTCTTCACCGAGATGATGCGCAAGCCGCCGATTTCGCCCCGACCTTCGACCTCTGGGTTTGCCGATGCGCCACTCCTTCGCAATGAGACGCTGCCTTCCAGACTCCCGGCCGCAGTCAAATCCTCCGGTAAATTCTTTCTAGTCTGCCGTGCCAGCGCGACCAAGGCGCTTGCTGGCAATTGCTCCGCTACCACCACGAGATCGTAGGCATGACTTCCGGGAAGACCAGTGCTGCCGTGCAAAGTAAGCAGGCCGCTGCCTACGGGCGCGCGACAGAACAACTCACGAACCTCATGATCGACAGAACTATACTGCGCATCGCAATGGGCGGCGAGCCGCAGCGCGTCACCGCTCGAAATATCGTACCGGCGAAAGTCGCGAATGGAGGCATCGGTGCTTATCTGCAGGTTTGCCGGAGTCCCTGTCAGAGTCGCGTCGAGCAGTACCGCACCACGCCAACCCTTGTCGCCGCCCGTCAGGAACTTTGTGAGCTGTCCGAGTTGCGGCCGGTCCCACTCCAGGCTGAACTGCATTGGCGTTTCGCGAAGGGAGGAAGCGCGCTCCCACGTTCCATTCACTCGAATGGTCCCCGTATCGCTCAAGTTCATGTCACTGCGAAACGGCTGAGCCTTCAGGCGCACTCCCCAGCTATTCTCGGAATCCTGCCACAACGCAAAGTCGGCGTTGGTCAGCGCGTATGGCTTCTTCTCTTGTCCGTTCTTGAAATTAATGCGTCCCGAGCTGGCCTCAATATAAGGAAACTCAGGCCGCGGGCCGGACCTCGTGTTTGCGGTGGGCGCCAGCGGAGTCTGCGCCGCACGCTCCAGCAGAGTCTCCAGATTCCAACGCCCGTTTTCTCCGTGCACAAGGTTGAGGCTGGGCTCAGTCAGGTCCAGGCGCGCAATCTCCAGGCGTCCGCGAACCAGCGATGTGAGCCGCAAGATCGCCGTGACTTCTCCGGCGCGCAGCATGGGCTCGGCGCCGAAGGCAGGATCCTCGTACACCACCAGATTTTCGAGATCAAATCCCGGCCGCGGCAGCAGTCGGATGCGCACTTTCCCGATCTCGACCGGCCTTGCCACGCCAGCGCTGATGGCGCCGGCGATGCGTGTCTTCAACCGAGAAGCGCCCGGACGCAAAAGAAACAGCAGCAGCAGGATCACGACCGCGGCCGCTATTACGCGCCGCCTTGAGGAGGAAAGCTTCACTGCACCTTCACCTATTTTCAGCGGACAACCTTCAACGTACGCTTCCAGCGCGTCTCGTCAAAGAAGTGCAGAACCACATGCGACAGGAACCCGAGCCGCTCGCCGATGGAAGTCTTCTGATACTGATTACTGGGCGTGTCGAACGACCAGTAAATAAACATCGGGCGTCCGATCACGTTTTCCCTCGGAATAAAGCCCCAGTAGCGGCTGTCGAGGCTCACCCCGCGGTGGTCGCCCATGCCGAAGTAGTGTCCGGGAGGCACGACCAGATCGCCTCCCTGAATGTAGGACGGCAAATCCACCAGCCAGTTCACCGAAAGGCCGTCATTCTCGGTAGGCGGGACCGCCGGAAAATTGTTGCGGTACGTGTCGTCGGGATTGTCCCGGTCGTGAAAAACGTACGGCTCATCCAGTGCGACGCCGTTCCGGTAAACCACGCCATTGCGCAGATGAATGCGGTCCCCCGGCAGACCAATGATTCGCTTCACGACGTAGGTTCCCGCATACTGCGGATCGGGATGAAGAAAGACCACAATGTCGCCAAAGCGCACATCTCGATATGGAAGCAGCGGTCCCACCCACGAGCTCTTCGGCGCGAACTGCACCCGGTTCACGAACACGTGATCCCCGATCAGCAGCGTGTTCTCCATCGAGCTGGACGGAATCTCAAAGGCCTGCATCACAAACGTGATGATGAATAACCCTGTCACCAGCACCGCCGCCAGGGAAGCCAGGAATTCGACAGGGGTTTCCTTCGCTTTTGTTTCAGAGACGTCGCTCTCCACAGCCCTTTCTTTTTTCGCCACGATCTTCCTTGCTAATTCGCCTTGCTGACTCGGTCTCTAGACCTGAAACAACTAGTTTACCAGCCGCAACGTCCGGTGCCAGCGCGTGATCTGAAAGATATGGGTAATCGCGTAGCCAAGGTGATACAGCTTGTTGCCAAGGGTAGCGGAGCCGTTCCGATCATGATCCCAGCCTTCGACCGACCAGTAAATCAGCAGCGGCCGCCCGATGATGTTCTCTCTCGGGACAAATCCCCAATACCGGCTGTCCTGACTGTCGTCGCGGTTGTCACCCATCACGAAATAATGACCGTCCGGTACGATGAGCTGCCCGTCCTCAACCAGCTTCCTCATCTCCAGCCACCACTTCCCCTCCAGGCCGATCGCGGGGATACTGTCAAGCCGTGGAAAGTTGTCGCGGAAAATGTTGTTCGGAGGTTCCAGAAAACGCACGTAAGGTTCCCTCAAAGGCGTGCCATTGATCCAGACTTGCTTGTTCACCAACCGCAGCCGGTCCCCGGGAACCCCAATCACGCGCTTGACGAAATGCTGCTGCGGATCCACCGGATAGTGAAAGACGACGATGTCCCCTCGCGCGATTCTCTGATAAGGCATCAGGTGATCCCCGAGCCCCCGCCCCCCATAGCAGAGCTTGTTAACCAATAGGTAATCGCCCACCAGCAGCGTATTCTCCATCGATTCGGAGGGAATCTGGAACGCCTGCACGACGAATGTGATCACGAAGACCGCAATCACCACGGTGCCCATGAGAGACTGCAGCGAACCAATAGAGTCCGCGGCCGCCGCCTTCGTCCTGCCACCCTCGGGGAGATTCATCAAATCTACTTATCCACTGGATTCGATTCGGCTGCGGCCGTTTTCCCTCCGGCCGCCTTTGAGTTGGAAGCCAGGTAGGTCAACAGTTGCCGCGCCGCATCCTGCTCGGCCGTCTTCTTCGTCGAGCCTTGTGCCCGCCCCACGAACTCCGCCTGACCCTTCTTTTCCTTCGTGTTCAGACGGGCCTCGACGGTAAAAGTCTTGCTGTGCTCGGGTCCCGCCTCTTGCACCAGAACGTAAGAAGGCTGCGGCAACCCCAACCCTTGCAACGCTTCCTGTAACGCCGACTTGAAATCTGTGACCGGGAGCGTGCCGCCACCCAGTTCCATCCGTTCCAATTCCGGCGAAACGATCTCTCGCAGCACAAACTGACGCGCCGCTTCCAACCCGCCATCCAGATACACCGCCGCCAGTATGGCTTCGAGCGCATCGACCAGCAGCGCCGTCTTGCCGCGCCCTCCGCTCTTTTCCTCGCCTCGCCCCAGGCGCAGATAGTGTCCGAGTTCAAGCCGCTGGGCAACCTGTATCAGATGTCTTTCGCTGACCAGGTGCGCGCGCAGCTTCGAGAGTTCGCCCTCGCGAAATTGCGGCAAGCGCTGGAACAATTCTTCGCTGGTGACCAGCGCCAGCACGGCATCTCCCAAAAATTCCAGCTGCTCGTTGTCGCTAACCCTGTACTTACCCTCGCCCGCCTGCTGTGCTTCTTGCTCCCGCGCTTGCGAGCTATGCGTGACCGCCTGCTCGATTACGGCGCGCCGCCGAAAATGGTATTGCAGCGCCCCTTCGAGGGCCGTGATTTCCCGCTCTTTCATGCTTGATCCACTGCAGACTTGATCTACCGCAGACTTGATCTAACACAGAAACGGCCGGCGGCGGACTCCCGGCGAGCCTACTTCGGTGGAGCCGGGTTCTGTGCAGGCGCAGCTCCGACCGACAACTTCGTCAACCGGTCCTTCTCGGCGCGCGCGGCCTTACCCGCAGCCGTGTCTTCCTTGGTCAGGTCCACTGCCTGATTGGCATACTTCATCGCTTCCGGATACTTGTTCTCCATGTCGAGCGCCACCGCCAGACGGAACACCGCAATCGGATCCGGTTGCTGCGGAAACGCTTCAATCGACTTGCGCAGATTGGTCTCCGCGTCCGGCCATGCCTTGACATTGAAGGAAATCGTGCCCAAAACTGCGTAAGCCTCGGAACGCAGAAAGCCCTTGAGAGCTTCGATCTGTTCCGGCGGATAGCCCGTCGTCGGCAGGTCAGTGTCGATCGTTATCAGAGCGCGTTCGGCATTCTTCCTGGCTTCGGCCAGCTTCTGATCTTTGTCCAGATCCGTATCGCGCGTCCGCTCCGCCAGCACCTGAGCTACGCCCAGCAGAGCTTCCGGATCGTCCGCGTCATAGGTGAGAATCTTGCGGGCCATGTCCAGCATTTTCTCGGCATTGTTAGCCTGCTGGTAGGATTGCAGCACTGACTTGTAGACCAGTGAACGTAACTCACTGTCAGGAAACTTCGTGGCAAAGTCGTCGGCAGCTTTTTCCTTCGCCGCCGGATCGGTCAATCCCACCACCGCCTTGTAGCCATCAAACTCAGGCTGCGTCTTAGCCTGTGGCGGACGCTTGCCCTGCGGCACCGCGGCCGCGGCTGCCTGTCCAGCCGGCGCACTCTGCCCGGCGGTCTTGTCAGTACTCTGCGCCCAACCACTGGCAACCATTCCCAGCACCGCGATGATGACCGCTGTCCGCTTCATGCGTTCTCCTTGGTCTCAAACTCCTGCCACAAATCTAACCACCAAATTTCGGAACCCTGCATTGTACGCTGGCAATAAATCAGACAGCTGACAGCTGACAGCTGATAGCTTCCTACTGCGGCTTCGCCGGAGGCTCATAAGGCTGTTCCAGCCCTCGTTGCGCCGCGCTCTTGATTTCCGGCAACTCCCCACCCGTATTCAACGCCGCCCGGTACTCATTCATGGCCGCCTCGCGGTCATCCTTCAAATCCAGGATCCTGCCCAGATACACGTGCGACCACGCAATCACCTTGGGATCCTTCGCCTGCTGGATCGCCTTCTCGAAGTTATCACGCGCCCCGGCCATATCCTTGTTAGCGACCGCCACTTCCGCCAGAATAAACAACGCCCGCCCCTGATCCCCAATTTTCCGGTCGATGGCCTGCTGCGCCAGCTGCTGCGCCCCCTCGGGATCGCCTGCCGCCAGCCGCTTCTCCGCCGCCACCAGCAACTGCCGGTCTTC
>WNFA01001393.1_pt1 | contig 19619 bp, 18 predicted proteins | sample 5400481 | NCBI WGS metagenome assembly WNFA01 (sample SAMN13153340, study PRJNA577476) | soil metagenome | isolation source: 120 cm saprolite under Douglas fir tree site 2 hole 1 replicate 2 | place: USA:California | collected 2015-04-18
GTGTAGCTCGCCATGTATTCCGGCGAGCACAGGTAGATGTTTCGTCCTTCGACCGAGCGAGGCATGCCGGCGTTGGGTTGGGTGGCCAGGGGAAGATCGGTGGCTGCACGCACGCGTTCAATGGCTTCCAGCATGGCGACCGGTCCCACGCTGCAGTTAATGCCGATAACATCAACTTTCCATTCCGTGAGCCGAGTTGCGAACGCCTCCGGGTCCGATCCGTCGAGGCAGTTTCCGTCTTCATCGATCGTGACATGAGCGACGACCGGGATCTTGGGATTCACGTCGCGGCTGGCGAGCACGGCCTGGTGGAGTTCTTCCACGTAACCGAATGTCTCGAGCATCAACAAGTCGACGCCACCCTCGATCAGGGCTGCAATTTGCTCGCGAAATGCCGTCCGGGCTTCTTCAAACGAGGTCTTACCCAGAGGCTCGATGCGAACTCCGAGGGGGCCGACCGACCCGGCCACCCAAACATCAAAGCTCTTGGCGGCCTCCCTCGCGACTCGGGCTGCAGCCAGGTTGAAATCGCGTACCCGGTTTGCCAGGCTGTGGCGTGCCAGACGGAAACTATTGGCACCAAAGGTGTTGGTCTCAACAATCTCGGCGCCCGCTTGCAGGTATTCATGGTGAATGCCGCGGATCAGCTCCGGCTGCGACAGATTCAGTTCGTCATAGCACCGGTTGATAAAAATGCCTTTCGAGTAGAGAAGCGTACCCATGGCTCCATCGCAGAGCACGGGAGACTTGGCCAGCCGTTCGAGGAAATTTCCTGCCATTTACTTGAGAATACAGGAAGCCGCTCTAGCGGCGCATCCGCCGAAACCGGCTTGCAGCCACTGCAGGGGTACGTTGTAAAGGTCCTCGGCGAAAACGCCGCAGTCACAATCTGGCAGCGACGCGCGAGCCGGGTGACTGATGCGGAGTGGCCGCTGGTCAGGCAACGTTTTCAAGCTTTGCTATAATCCAACTCTTACATCTAAGTGATTATCCTGCATGCTCTTTGGAGTCCCAGGTTTGAAAAGGGCCCTGATTCTGTTGTCATTTCTCCTGCCTGTCAGTTTGCTGTTTCTGAGCTGTGGCTCCTCGCCCAGCAGCAGGGGCGGCGGCGGTAGCGGCCTGAAATTTCGCGCCTTCATCTCCAATGTACTGGCGGGCGTGCAGATCATTGACGCGGAGAAAGATGTACGTGCACCGGTGCAAGCCATTTCCGCAGGCGCGACGCCCGGCCTGATGGTAGTTACGCCCAACCGAGTGCAGACGCTGGTCTTCAGTAAGAGCGATAACAAACTCACTTTAATCAGCAATGCTGGCGAGAGCACTTCCGCCCAAATTACCTTGCCGGGCTTTACCGAGAGTTTTGTAGTTTCGCCGGACAGTCTGACAGCCTACATCGCCGTGCCCACCGCGCCCGTAGTGGCCCAATCTCCGGGCGCGATTGAGGTCCTCAATATGAATACGGGCGCGATCACGGCTGAACTGGACGTGCCCGCAGTTCGCTATTTGGCGCTCGGCCATAGCGGCAATCGCCTTCTGGCTTTCAGCGACAACTCGAATTCGGTTGCGGTCATCTCGTTTGGCACGGGCAACCCGACCGTGACTTTCTTGGCTGGTTTCGACCGTCCGGTGACTGCCTTTTTCAGCGGTGACGACAACACCGCCTACGTCGTGAATTGCGGTCTCGAGTGCGGCGGAACGCAAGCCAGCGTGCAGACGCTCGACCTCGCGACAAATACAGCGGGTGCGCCCGTTGGAGTGTGTGATGCCAACGCGCTGTGTGCCGCCAGCTTTGCGGTGGTGGACGGCACGACAATGTATCTGGCGGGAACTCCTTACAATTTGGACGGAACTCCCGCCCAATCGTGCACTGGCCAGACCACGGCGGCAACATCTTGCGGCCTGCTCACTGTATTCGATCTCACCAGCATGACTGTCACGAGGTCCGGGATCATCATCACCGACGGCTATCACAACCGCATGGCGCTCGGGGCCAACGGCCAGGTCTTCGTGGGAGCACACTCCTGTAGTGAAATCATCCCTCCCATCCCTCCTCCGCCAGATGCGGAAGTGCGGGGCTGCCTCTCCATCTACAACACGCTGACCGGCGCGGTTGTGATTCCGCCCGCGAGCGGCGATGTCACCGGCATCGAGCCGATCTCGAATCGCAACGTGGTGTATCTGGCGCAGGGCGGGGAACTGCAAATCTACGACACCACCACCGACAAGCTACAGAAGACCCAGATCGACATCAGCGGAGAGGTTATCGACGTAAAGACTGTGGATTTCTAGGAGCAGGTCTGGTCTTAGGTCTCAGGAAATGCAGAACAGGGAAGTGTCATTCCCAAACAAACTTGCACACCCAAATAGAATTGTCATCCTGAGCGAAGCGAAGGGTCTGCTTTCTTCTGGCTACCGGGACAGCGGGTCTTCGCTTCGCTCAGGATGACAATTCAAAGTGTGATCTGAATGCTGTTTGCTGAGTGCCAATTGCCGAGTGCTAATTGCTAATTTCCCCTAGCGCGGCTCCAGCGTCATCTCATGCTTCTTCCGCTTCTCCACCTGGGCTGGCGAGAAGGCGAAGTTGAATGTTCTGCCGGCGTACCAGACCGGCCACTGGTCCATGTAATGCTTGCTCAGGAAGACTCCGCTTTCCCCGGTAACGAGATTCAGTGTGCTCTTGTCGAAATCCGCGAAGTTCCAGGTCACTCGCTCGGACGGCCCAAGTTCTCCATCCCCCGCCTTCACCGTCAACGCACTTCCGCTCAGCGGATGCAGGCCGGGGCCGGTGAATTCTCCGATCAGCGGCAAATGGCTGAGGACGGGATGCTCGATTTCCACGGGATGGATTTTGCCCCACTTCCATTGGCTCACGTCGGAGGGAACTTCCGGTTGCCACAGGACATTCTCCACGGCTGTTGCCAGCAAGCTCTGGTAATCGTTGTATCCCGGCGGCAGCCAGCGTGCCGGCTGCTTGGTAAGCACGTTTTCCACCCAAACTGTCGACATGCCCCAGCGATAGCTCTTCCACGTCAGAGTGCCCGGCGCTGCGCCCTCCGTTGCCGGGCCGAGCTTCGGTTCCAAGAGCAATCGCACCAGTTCCTGACGAGCCTTGGTCTCGATCGCGGGCGCGGCCGAATCGGCGGACATCCGTCCGTCCCAATCGCGCAAAATGTCAGCGGCCTTCTTTGCTTTCGCGGAAATCTTGCCGGAGTGGTCAAGCGCGTACACGAATTTGTCGGCGCAGAAGCGGTCGTAGGCGGAGGAGACGTCCATTTGCAGCGCCAGCATGTCGGGCGGCGCAAACTTCTTTCCCGATTCCAGCACCCGGTAAATTCGATCCGTCCGCCACGGCGCTTCCCATTCCGTGCTGATGGAATACTTGTAACCGTCGGGAGTGATTCGCCCATTGGCGCTGGCCAGAATGCCCGACTCGGGATCGTAGACGCGTGGCATCTCATCGAACGGAATGTATCCGTTCCACTCGTGCCCGTCGTCGCTGCCGCTGACCGGAAGACTGCCATCGCCCGCCCTCCGGATCGGAACCTTGCCGGTAGCTTGATAGCCGATGTGGCCGTCCACGTCGGCGTACATGACGTTCTGTCCGGGGGCGACGAGATTAGAGAAGGCCTTCCGGAATTCATCCCAGTTCTGCGCCGAGTTCACGTCGAAGAAGGGAAGTGTCATGCCGTCGTAGAGCGTCCAGCGCAGCGCGACTTTGCGCGTTTCTCCCGGCGCCAGCTCCGTGATGATCGGGCCGTGGCGCGTCGTCACTACGTCGAGCGTCACGTCAGGTTTGCCTTTGACGTGGATGACTTCCTGCCGATGCTGCGAGTCGCGCCAGCCCGCAGGAGTTTTGTACTGGCCTTGATCGTTGAATTCTTCGATATAGACATCCTCGACGGTCGGGCCAACGTTTGTGAAGCCCCAGCCGATACGCTGGTTGTGGCCGACGATCACGAAGGGCATTCCCGGCAGAGTGACGCCCGCGACTTCGAATCCGCCGCTCTTCAGATGTGCCGCGAACCACAGGTTCGGCATCTGGTGGTCGAGGTGCATGTCATTCGCGAGCAGCGGCTTTCCTGAGACTGTGTGCTGTCCGGAGACAACCCAGTTGTTGGATCCAGGCCGGAACAGATCTGCTTCGGCGAACGAGAATGCGGAAATCAGGTTGGAGTCTTCTCCCACCGGTTCGCTATCGTCGTCGTCATCCCCATCGCTTCCATCGCTGACTGCGGGATTCTCTTCGTCCATTCGGGGCCGGGTTGCGGCTGGGGGACGGTCTCTCCACGATGAATTCACATACAGATCGGCGGTAAGTTCCGGCCCCAGCTTGGCCAGGATCTTCTCGCGTGTGAGGGCGCGCGCGTAGCTGTAGTGATTGAGATCCTGCACCATGCGGGCGCCGACCAACAGCGAATCGGCGACAGTCCACGGACGCGGCGCGTACTTCAGCAGCCGGAACTCCAGCGAAAGTTTGTCCCGGTGCGAATCGATAAATGCATTGACGCCGCGCGCATAAGATTCGAAGTAAGCATGGTCGCGCGGGGACATGACTTTCTCCGCATCCTGAGCTCCGGCCCGCAGGCCGAGGATGCGCTGCTCGCGATCTACTTTGAGGAGATCGGGCCCGAGAATTTCGGCGAGTTCGCCGCCGGCAGCGCGGCGCATCGCGTCCATTTGCCAGAGCCGATCTTGGGCAGTGACGTATCCCTGGGCGAAGAACAGGTCGTCGAGCGAAGACGCTTCGATCGTCGGGAAACCATGACCGTCGCGCACCACTCGCACTTTCGCCGAGAGGTCCGGGACGGCGACACTGCCATCAAGTTGCGGCAGAGGCGAGCGCGCGATCGAGTAGAGCCAGGCGGCGACGCCCACGATCGCGAGCACCAGCACCAGGCCTGCAAGAAAGAGGATCCGGATCAGCGGCCTACGTTTGGAGACTTCGGGCAGGGAAGCTGTGACAGACATTCTTGACGATTGTAGGGTGCCGCTCTGACCGTGACAACCACGGCGGGCGCTCGGGGAATCCCGCGCAGCACGGGCTTCGTCCTTGGTCCCGCAGACGCCACGAGGGGCGTGGCTTTTCCGGTAGCGTTCGCCATTGGCCGATTTTTCAGCGACTTGGCGGCCGATCGCGTTCGCTCGAAAAAGCGCTGGCCTTGCCCGCCGGCCGATGCTATGCTTTATTCAACCTGCACCCCCGCAGGCTTAATCCAGGGTTAAGGTGGTTGATCATGGTTTGGACAACTCCGGTTTTCGAAGAATTTTCCCTCTGCTGCGAAATTAACTCCTACGCGAGTGCAAAGCTGTAATCTCAATTGATGCAGGTGAAGATCCTCGGCTCCGCTGCCGGAGGAGGGTTTCCCCAATGGAATTGTGCCTGTCCGAACTGCCATGCCGTACGCGGCGGGCAGTTCCGGGGTAAGGTTCGCTCGCAGACCCAGGTTGCCGTCAGCAGTGACGGCAAGTCGTGGTTCCTGCTGGGCGCCTCGCCGGATTTGAGATTCCAGATCGAGTCTTCACCCGAGCTGCATCCGCGTTCGGGGACGCGCGGCTCTCCCATCAGCGGTGTGGTGCTCGCGAGCGCCGATCTGGATCACACTCTGGGCTTGCTCCTGCTGCGCGAGCTACAGCCATTTCAGGTCTGGGCGGCAGAATCCGTAATTCAAATCCTGCGTGGTGAGAACAGCATGTTTCGAATGCTGAACCGGGCCGCCGATCAGGTTCATTGGAGCACGATTCGAGCGGGAGTACGGTTTACGTTCAAGTCAGTGATCGGGAACGACAGTGGCATCGGCTGTATGCCCATCGCAGTATCCTCATGTTACCCGGCGTACGCGAATCGAGTGCCACAATCGGACGAGGCGGTCGTTGGGCTCATCCTAACTGCGCCTTCAGGGACAACAATGGGTTTTTTCCCGCAACTCGCACTGCTGACTCCTGAATTGAAGAGTGTGTTTGCGAAACTCGATTGCCTGCTGCTGGACGGAACCTTCTGGAGTGATGACGAGTTGATCCGGTTGCAAGGCTCCGGGCAGCGTGCCCGTGAAATGGGACACATCCCGCTCGGCGGCGAAGATGGCACGCTCAATCAGCTGGCGGAATTGAGCACGCCTCGTAAAATGTATATTCACATCAACAACACGAATCCCATGCTCAACGAAGCGGGCGCGGAGTATCGCGCGGTCCGCGATTCGGGATGGGAACTGGCGGAAGACGGATGCCACTTCACGTTGTGAACACGGAGAACGGGGCGCTGCTCTCGATGGACGAGTTTCGCGCCTCCTTGCGGCAGGTCGGCGAGGAGCGCTATCACCACCGGCATCCCTTTCACACGCTTATGCACGATGGGAAACTGACCCGCGGCCAGTTGCAGGCTTGGGCGCTCAATCGGTACTACTACCAGAGCATTATCCCGATGAAGGATGCAATCATTCTTTCCAGAAGCGACGATCCGGAATTTCGTCGCGCGTGGCGCAAGCGGATCGTTGATCACGACGGCGATTCCCGGTCCCAAGACGGCGGCATCAAGCGTTGGCTGAAGCTGGCGGAGGCGACCGGACTCGATACGGAGCGCGTCGCGAGCAAGCGCGAAATCCTGCCCGCTTCCCGTTACGCGGTGAACGAATATCTCAATCTAGTGCGCACGCGGCCGCTGCTGGAAGGCGTCGCTTCCTCGCTGACGGAGTTGTTCTCTCGCGACCTGATCACTTTGCGCATGGATCGGTTGCGCCAGCATTATCCTTGGCTCGCTGGCGGTCTCGACTACTTCGAAGCCCGACTGGAGCAGGCTTCCGAGGATGCGGCCTTCGCCATCCGCTACGTTCACGAGAATGCCAAAACGCGCGAGGCGCAGGAGAGGGCGGTCCAGGCGCTGCGCGACAAGTGTGACATCTTGTGGGCCCAGCTCGACGCGCTCTATTTCGCCTATGTGCAGCCTGGATGGCCTCCGCCGGGAGCGTTTAGGATTGAGAATTGAATCATGGGAATTGCCGAGACCTGCAAGCCGGCCCTCGCGATAGGGTGCAAGTGGGGCGGAACAGAAGATGCGCCCCTGGTTCTCTTTCCCGAAGGCGCCATGAAAGTCCAGAGCACCGGTCTGGCGATTCTGGCGCTTTGCGACGGCCAGCGAACGTTCACTGATATCGTTGCGGAATTGCAGCGGCAGTACTTCGGCGCAGATCCGAAGCGCATCCGCGAGGATGCCATCAACTTCCTAGAGCAACTGCACGAGAAGCGAATTGTGGATTACTGATGCTTCCGAACCCGCTCGCTCTCATTGCCGAGATCACACATCGTTGCCCCCTGCACTGCGTCTACTGCTCCAATCCGCTGGAACTCGCGGCGGCAAATTCTGAGTTGAAAACGGAAGACTGGCTGCGGGTTTTCGCTGCGGCAGCGCAGATGGGAGTGCTGCATCTCCACCTGACTGGCGGCGAACCGCTGGCGCGCACGGATCTCGAACAACTCACCGCTGCTGCACACAAATGCGGACTCTATACCAACCTGATTACCTCCGGTCTGGGCTTGTCACGGGAGCGTCTTAAGCGGTTGGTGGAGGCGGGACTCGACCACATCCAACTCAGTTTTCAGGACTCTCAGCAGCAGCGCGCCGACTGGATCGCAGGGACTAAGGCACACGCTCACAAGGTCGAACTTGCGGGATGGATCCGTGAGCAGCGCATCGCTTTCACGGTCAATCTGGTCGTCCATCGCCAAAACCTCGATCACCTCGAAGACACGATTGCGTTCATTGAAAACCTGCGGCCCGACCGGATCGAAATTGCACACACGCAGTACTACGGATGGGCGCTCGCGAACCGCGCATCTTTGATGCCGACTGCCGCGCAACTCGAAAACGCCCTTCGGGTGGTCTCGGCGGCCGAAACACGCCTGAAGGGAAAGATACGAATCGACAGCGTTCTTCCCGATTACTACGCCGAATTCCCCAAAGCTTGCATGGGAGGCTGGGGACGCCGCCTGATGCTGATCGATCCCGCTGGGAAAGCGCTACCATGCCATGCGGCCGGTGTGATCCCGGGCATGGTTTTCGATAATGTCCGCGAACATTCGTTGCAGATGATCTGGAGGGATTCGTCCGCCTTCCAGCGATTTCGGGGAGAGTCCTGGATGCAGGAGCCGTGCCGCAGCTGCGAGCGCCGTACCGAAGACTTCGGCGGATGCCGTTGCCAGGCGTTTCTGCTGACGGGCGATGCGGCGGCCACTGACCCGGTGTGCTCACTCGCGCCCACTCACAACGTAGTTCTGCAAAAGCTCGGTCACTCCCCCACGGATGTTATTTCGCCGTCCAGCCTGACGAAAAATTGGAAGTACCGGCCGAATCCCAGTCGGGTGTAGCGCCGGCAGGATGCCGGCACTACGACCGTAGCTTTCAATTGGCGCAATAGGCACTCGCCCGTTTATCATGACCTCGAACTATCCGGGCGCAGGCTTTCGAACGCCGGTTGCACCCACGTTAGCCATGTTGCAGAAACGAATCGACGATCAGCCGAGCATCTCGCCCGAGAACATGCGCGAGGCGGAAGGCATCCTCCTGCGGCACCTGCGGCGTGTTGGCTTAAAGCAGACCGGACAGCGCGGCACGATTCTACGGACGTTTCTCGAAACCCGCGCGCATCTCTCGACCGACGAACTCTACCAGTTGGTCAAGAAGAAAGACGCCCACATCGGTTTTACCACCGTGTACCGGACGCTCAAGCTGCTGGCCGATTGCGGACTGGCCAGCGAAGTCGCTTTTCACGACGGCATCGCGCGCTATGAGCATCAATACAACCGCCGCAGTCATCACCATATGGTGTGTACCGAGTGCGGGGCGTCGGTCGAATTCTTCTCGCCTGAGGTAGGAGCACTCGAACAGCAAGTCGGGCGTAAGCATCACTTTGCTACCACTCGACATACCTTCCAGATCTACGGCATTTGCGAAGAGTGCCGGAAAAAGAGCAATGGCCGGCGCCTTGTCTAGCCCACCGAATTCCGCGCAGGCGGAAACTCGCTGCCCTGGTTGCGATACTTCCATGCCTGGGTCGGCCGCGTTCTGTCCGGGCTGCGGCCACTCGATGAAACCGCTGGCGCCCCCCGAGCGCCTGGCGGCGGCAAGTGGATACTTCACCCTCCTACCCGCGGTCGTGCTGCTGTTCTTGCCGCAGTTTCGCGCCAGCCGCTTCGTCCGCTTCCATGCCTGGCAGAGCATTTTTCTTTGGGGAGTATTTTTCCTGGCGTCAGCGATCGGGATACTTCTCTCCAACATCGCGGCCGCGGTTGTGCTGCTACTGCTGGGAATCCTGGGTTCGCTCGCCATGTTTTTTCTCTGGATCGTTCTGTCGCTCAAGGCGTGGCAGGGAGAACGCTTTGAACTGCCGCTGTTCGGTTTGCTGGCCAAGCGCCTGAGTTAGGCAGGTCTCAGGTCTCAGGTTTCGGCGTGCAGGGTCAGGTCTTTGGTTTTCCTGACACCTAAGACCTGACACCTGCTCTGCAGTTAGACATTCTTCTCTCCATCGTTCAAAATAATCGGTTCACTCATCCTCAGGAGACCTCATTGAGCCAGCTTCGCCGCGTCAAGATCAGCGCTCTCGGTACCTACGTCCCGCCTCGCCTTTTGACCAACGCCGACCTTGAAAAGATGGTGGACACCAACGACAAATGGATCGTGGAGCGCACCGGCATCCGCGAACGCCATATCGTTGATAAGGGGGTCGCAACCAGCGACCTGGCCGTAGAAGCGGCCAAGAAAGTTCTGACCGAGCGCGGCATCGCGCCGTCCGATCTTGACGCCATTTTGGTCGCCACCGTCACGCCTGACATGTTTTTCCCCTCCACCGCCTGCCTGGTGCAGCACAAGTTGGGAGCGAAGAGCGTATGGGGATTTGATCTTTCGGCGGCGTGTTCGGCGTTCGTGTACGCGCTCCAGACGGGAGCGCAGTTCGTCGCCACGGGAGCCCACAATAAGGTGCTGGTGATCGGCGCCGACGTCATGTCTTCGATCATCGACTACACCGATCGGGCGACATGCGTAATCTTCGGCGACGGCGCGGGAGCGGTGCTGCTCGAGCCCGTCGAGGACGATTCGGTCGGCCTCATTGATTTCCTGCACGAGGTTGACGGCTCCGGGGGATGCTCGCTTTATATGCCGGGCGGCGGCAGCCTGAACCCTGCCACGCATGAGACCGTCGATCAGAAGATGCACTATGTCCATCAGGATGGCGGTGCCGTCTTCAAGTTTGCCGTGCGAAAAATGGCGGATCTTTGCGACCAGATTCTCAAACGCAACCACCTAACTGGCAGCGACATTGATGCGTTTATTCCGCACCAGGCCAACCAACGCATCATCACCGCCACCGCAGATCGCCTGAACATGCGCCCGGAGAGTGTGATCATCAACATTGATCGTTACGGTAACACCACCGCTGGTACCATCCCGCTGGCGATGGAAACCGCTCGCCAAGAAGGAAGGCTGAAAAAGGGAAGTCTGGTGTTGCTGGCGTCGGTGGGAGCGGGCTTTACGTTGGGGGCGACGTTGTTGAGGTGGGCCTATTGAGGCAGGTGTTAGGTGTCAGGAAGGAGTCCTCTTTAGTTTGGACAATTAGCTGGAAAAGCGTCACACCGTTTTTGAATTATCATCCTGAGCGAAACGAAGGACCTGCTTTCTTGGCGAACGAGAAGAAAGCAGGTCCTTCGCTTCGCTCAGGATGACAATCTCTCTTGGCCAACTCTCTTGGTCGAAACCCGAGACCTCATTTTGTGGCCATTGCTCCCACCAGCGACTCAAAAATCTTGAAGCCATCCGTGCAGCCGAGTTCCGGTTCGGCCGAGCGTTCGGGATGTGGCATCATGCCAAGGACGTTGCGGCCCGGGCTGCAGATGCCTGCGATATTGTCCAGCGATCCGTTCGGATTTGCTTCTGGAGTGATCTCCCCCTGCTCGCTCGCGTAGCGGAAAACGACGCAGCTGGCGCGCCTCAGTTCGGCGAGCGTCGACTCATCGCAGAAATAATTGCCTTCCATATGTCCGATGGGGATGGTGAGCACTTCACCGTTCTGGCAAGTCTGGGTGAATGGTGTCTCGTTGTTCTCGACCCGCACGTGGACCGGCTTGCAGACATACTTCAGTCCGACATTTCGCATCAGCGCCCCGGGCAGCAACCCTGACTCACACAGGATCTGGAAGCCATTGCAGATGCCCAGCACCAGCCCTCCGCCCGCGGCAAATTTGCGCACCGATGCCATGACCGGCGAAAACTTTGCGATCGCTCCGGTGCGCAGATAGTCGCCAAACGCGAAGCCGCCGGGCACGATGATGACGTCGCAATTCTGAAGATCATGCGATTCGTGCCAGAGGAAAGTTGCCGGTTGCTTCGCGACATGCTGGATGGTCCAGTGGGCATCGTGGTCGCAGTTCGATCCGGGAAAGATGATGACGCCGAATTTCATGGAGCCCTCGGAGCGAGAATAACATGGAGGCTGCGGGCTTGCGATTAGCTTCCCCCCTTCGCTAATACTTCACAATCGCCGCGAACGACTTCGGATCAAGCGAGGCCCCCCCCACCAGCGCACCGTCAATCTCTTCCTCGGCCATGAGAGTCTTCGCGTTCTCGGGCCTCACCGAGCCGCCGTAAAGGATGCGCAGGCGCTGGGCGAATTCCTCGCCAAAGGCTTTGGCGGCTTCGCCGCGGATGATGGCGTGGGCGTCGGCGGCTATTGGCGGTGTGGCCGTCTTGCCCGTCCCGATCGCCCACACCGGTTCGTAGGCGACCACAAGTTTGGCGGCCTTCTTGGCAGAAATGGCATGAAAAGCTCGCAGGCATTGGCGGCGCAGGACATCGTCGGTGAGTCCGGCTTCGCGTTCTTCGAGTACTTCTCCGACGCAAACGATGGGCGTAAGTCCGGCTTCCAGCGCAGACTTGAGCTTTAGATTCACAGTGTCGTCGGTCTCGCCAAAGTGCTGGCGGCGCTCGGAGTGGCCGATGATCACGTGCGTGCAACCTACCGCGACCAGCATGGGCGCATTGATCTCGCCGGTAAATGCTCCTTCTTTTTCCCAGTGAACATCCTGAGCTCCCACGGCGACGCTGGAGCCCGTGGTGGCCTTCACGCCCGCGTCAATGCACAGGTACGTGGGGCAGACGACAATCTCCTCGCGGTCGTGGTCTTTGACCACCGGAAGGAAGTCGCGGAAGAATTCGCGAGCCTGGTCGGGAGTCTTGTACATCTTCCAGTTGGCGGCGATGAGTTTTTTTCTAGTCATGGATTATTCCAGGATTCCAAGAGTTGTGACCATGCAGCGTCCAGCGAAGGGCGCGTTTACTTGTTGGCGAGCGCTTCCACTCCCGGTAATTTCTGGCCTTCCAGGAATTCGAGCGAGGCTCCGCCGCCCGTCGAAATGTGGGTGATCTTGTCTGCGACGCCGGCAGCTTTCACCGCCGAGACGGAGTCACCTCCGCCGACAATTGAGGTTGCACCGGCATTCTCAGCGACCGCGTGGGCGATCTTGAAGGTGCCCTTCGCAAACGGCGGCAGCTCAAAGACTCCCATGGGACCATTCCAGACGATCGTGCGTGCGCGCGACACTTCCTCCGAGAAGGTCTCGATCGTTTGCGGACCGATGTCGAGCGCCATCATGTTAGCCGGGATTGGCTCGCCGGGGTTCACGACCCTGGTGACCGCATTGGCTTCGACGCGGTCGGCGACCACATGGTCGGTGGGCAAAAGGAACTTGAGCTTGTGCGTTTTCGCCTGTTGAAGAAGTTCTTTGGCGAGCGCAACTTTGTCCTCTTCGACCAGCGACTTGCCGACCGCTTCTCCCTGCGCTTTCAGGAAGGTGTAGGCCATGCCTCCGCCGATGATCAGCACATCCACCTTGCTGAGAAGGTTTTTGATGACGCCGATTTTGTCGCTGACCTTGGCCCCGCCCAGGATCGCGACGAACGGGCGCTCCGGATTCTGAAGTGCCCGGCCGAGGTATTCCAGTTCTTTCTCCATCAGCAGGCCCGCCACGGATTTCTGCACGAATTTCGTGATCCCAACCGTAGAAGCATGGGCCCGGTGCGCGGTGCCAAAAGCGTCGTTCACGTAAAAATCCGCCAGCTTCGCGAGCTGCTTCGAGAAGTTCTCGTCGTTGGCTTCTTCCTCAGCATGAAAGCGCAGATTCTCGAGTAAGAGCGTCTGGCCCTTTTCGAGTTTCAAGGTCATCTCTTCGGCTTCCGGTCCGACACACTCCGGGCAGAAGCCAACATTTTCGCCTCGGGCCAGGTCGCGATCGAGCATCATGCGCAGGCGCTCGGCAACCGGCTTGAGACTCATCTTTGGATTGGACTTGCCCTTGGGACGGCCAAGATGCGATGCGAGAATCAGACGAGCGCCGTGGCGGAGGGCGTACTCGATACTTGGCAGCGTTTCACGGATGCGCGTGTCGTCCATCACGCGGCCATCATCGAGAGGTACGTTGAAGTCGACCCGCATAAAAATGCGGCGATCGCTGATCGGCAGGTCGCGAATGGAAAGTTTGCGCATGATGCCTCGGGTAGCGCCGGCGTCCCGCTGGCTGTGGGGGCGGCGTCTCGCCGTCCCTCGTTGCAAAATATTCAAGCAGGCCGGAGTGCCCACCCCGCAAGAGACTACAGACCTTTGCTCGCCATATAGGTGATCAGATCGCGCACACGGCAGGAGTATCCCCATTCATTGTCGTACCAGGAGATAACCTTCACACAGTTGCCGCCGACCACCAGCGTCGAGGGCCCGTCCACGATGGAAGAGCGGGCATCGCCCTTGAAATCGGACGAAACCAGTTCATTCTCCTCGTATCCCAGATAGCCCTTCAGTGGGCCGGACTCGGACGCTTTTTTCAACGCCGCATTCACTTCTTCCCTAGTTGTCTTCTTCTCGACGAAGACGACCAAGTCCACGACCGAGACGTTGGGCGTTGGTACGCGCATCGAAAAACCGTCCAGCTTGCCCGCCAAATCCGGCAGGACCAACTTCAACGCCTTGGCCGCTCCGGTCGAGGTCGGGATCATATTGATCGCTGCTGCGCGGGCGCGGCGCAGGTCTTTGTGCGGAAAGTCGAGGATCACCTGGTCGTTGGTATACGAGTGGATGGTCGTCATCGTCCCGCTGATGATCTTGAAGCTTTCGTGTATAACCTTAGCGATCGGAGCCAGGCAATTGGTGGTGCAGGACGCGTTCGAAATAATGTGGTGCTTAGCGGGATCGTACTTGTCCTCGTTGACGCCCAGCACGACCGTGAAATCTTCGTTCTTTGCCGGAGCGGAGATGATGACCTTCTTTACTGGCCCGCGCACATGCTTTTTGGCATCGTTGGCGTCGGTGAATCGGCCCGTGGATTCGATCACCACCTGCGCGCCGACGGATTCCCAGGGCAGCGCGGTCGGGTCTTTTTCTTTGAATACCTTGATGGTTTTGCCGTCGATCGAAATGCTGTCGGCGCCGGCTGTGATCTTGTGCGGCAGGTTGCCGAGGATCGAATCGTACTTGAGGAGGTGGGCCAGAGTCTTGGGATCGGTAAGGTCGTTGACCGCAACGAATTCAAGATTGTTGTCGGCCAGCGACGTCCGCAGCACGTTGCGGCCGATGCGGCCAAATCCATTAATGCCTACTTTTACCGCCATTTTGCCTCCGAAAGAGTGTTTGATTGCGACAGAAGAACTTGCTGGAGAACTAGGACGACTTTTGATGTTAACAGGCCGCGGGAGGCACCGTAAATGTCATCCATCCCGATGGTAAGTAGCAAGCGAAGACAGGTCCCGATTCATGCGGCCCCCGGACTGATCTCAAGAAAGGTATCAGTGTTTCGCCAAAGAAACGGGACTCGCGCCAGCCAGTATTTTGCTTTGATGAGTTTTTGCGCGTGCTCGAATTCCTCCGGCTTCAGAAAGCGGACTCTCGCGGAAAATTCCGGCCCCGTAACCTTCCCGCGTATGGTCGAGGGAGCAATCCTCACTTCAGGATTGTTGCGGAGGCGCTTGGCCTTGCCCGTCTTGGCGGCGGTCATAACGTACAGGTGTCCATTCTCCTCGCCGAACCAGACGGGTGTGTACACGGGCGTTCCGTTTTTGCGGAAGGTTGCCAGACTGATATAACGCTGGCCACTGATCTCAGGGGGAATCGTAGGAGCCATCCCAATATTCTAAACGGACCCGGTGCGGCCCGGCGTTTCGGCTGTCCACCCGGACCTGTACACCGGTACCCTAAGAGGTAGAAGCTTCTGTGAACAGTTCGCTTCTACCTCACATACAATAGGCCTGCTATGGGTACTGGGACGGCTCAGAGAACAGCAATGAGCGAGACTTGGAAACGATGGGAAGGCCAGGTGGTTAATGGTGCGCTCCCCTTGCTGCGCTATCTTGGGGGATCGGACCACAGCGCAGTATTTCTTACCGAGCGAGTTGGGGGCGCGCCTCAGAAAGCGGTGATCAAGATCATTCCTGCTAGTGCCGGAGCAGAAGACCAGCTGCTCCACTGGAAGCAGGCCGCAAGAATAGCCCATCCTGGCTTGCTTCGACTCTTCGAATCCGGCCGTTGTGAACTGGAAGGCACTCCCCTTCTATACGTAGTGATGGAATACGCAGAGGAAAACCTGTCGCAGATTGTTCCGGAGCGGACACTCACTCCTACCGAAGCGCAGCAGATGTTGCCACCGGTTCTCAAGGCACTGTCATATCTTCACGGCAGCGGGCTCGTGCACGGACATGTGAAGCCATCCAACATAATGGCGGCCGCCGACCAAGTGAAAGTGTCCTCCGACACTTTGCGCACCGCCAGTGAGGCGGTTGGCCGCCGTGGCGACTTGGGCGTCTACGACCCGCCCGAAGCGGCGAGCGGAAAACTCTCATACACGACAGACATCTGGGCGCTCGGGATCACTCTGGTCGAGGTGCTGACCCAGCGTCTGCCTCTTTGGAACCGTTCACAAGCTGCGTCCCCCACGTTGCCGGAGGGAGTCCCTGAACCATTTCAACAGATTATCCGGCACTGCCTGGACCTCGATCCCCAAAAGCGATCGACAATTTCGCAGATCGCCGCGCAGCTGCAACCGGGACAGCCCGTGTCTGCGAAGCCCCCAATGCCCGGTTCCGCGCTTCGCATGGACAAGAAGACAGCAGCCCCCTGGCGCTACGTGCTGGTGTTGACTGCCGCTGCTGTGGTGGTCGCTCTGATCCTGATAGCCGGGAATAGAACTCGCAGTTCTTCTCCGCTCCCTCAACCCGTCGAGGCTCAGCCTCAGGCAGCCGGGACGCCGAGCGACACTTCTCCAGGGCCGTCTCGGGCCCCTCGAGAACCGAAGCCGAGTCCGGCTACGCACGCGAAAGCGCCGTCCTCGGTGGGTAGCGGCGGGTTGTCGCAGAGTGCGGTGCTGAAGGGCGCAGTATTGCAACAGGTGTTGCCGAGAGTCTCGCCAAGCGCGCGTGACACGATTGAGGGCAAGATCAGAGTGAGTGTCAGAGTCGAGGTGGATCCATCCGGCAACGTGACGCAGGTCAAGCTCGTTTCCCCTGGGCCGAGCAAGTATTTTGCGCGGCTTGCCCTGGAAGCGGCACGAGGCTGGAAATTTACTCCGGCTCAAGTGCGAGGTCAGGCGGTGGCCAGCCAATGGGTTCTACGATTCGGGTTCAGGCGGACCGACACCGAAGTTGTTCCGGAGCAGAACGCTCCATAGGATCCGCCGATTACTGAATCCACACCGTCTTGACGTTCACCAACTCGCGGATGCCAACCTCCCCGGACAAAAACGGCGCAGTGACTACACTTGTGTGGTCATGGTCGGGGCGAGTTGTGAGGAAAAACTATTGGGCATTCGCGTCGGCCAGTTCACGGCGTCCGCGCCAGCCTTTCGGCTTGTGTTGGAACAGGGTTCGCATGACGAGATCGGCGGCGCTTTGTTTCAAAAATTGGCTTCTTCGGTAAAAGCCAAAATTCAGCTGGCGGTTCTCGGAAGGGAGCAATGCCCCCCGCGGCGCAGCGTCCATATGCAGTTCGCGACCTGTCGGCTGGATGGGGGAACGGTGTTCAGCGTTCGAGAAGCCCCGGCCGAGCTCGCCAGTGATCGCATGCGAAACGGTATCGAACTCCAAGGTCCCCAGAACGGCAGGGCTTTGGGTGGCGAGGCCAGGGTTGCGCTGAAACGAGATTGATTCCGCACCCGCCACCCCGTTCAAAACGCAGGCCGTCACTACGAATATCGGCAAACGTCCCAGCATACCCTCCCCAGTGTTTACTCCGGATTTTGGCGTTCGTCCAGCCTTTTCTTATCCAATCGCGCCAAAAACCGGAGTTTGCAGGCCGCAGAAAGCTCCGGTCTCCAACGCCTGCCAAAGTCGGAACATGATTTCGGCGCATAACTGTGGTTGACAAAGTCCAGTCATGAAAGCACAATACACGTCCTTGGCCGCTCCGGGTGCCGCTTTTGGCCGATAGCCGACGAGTGAGGATGACGGCTCGCGAGGGCAAAAAATGCGTTGGGGCGTAAGAACTCCCGATGGATTGCGATGCGCGGTACGCGCCTTGAAGAAGGAGATCCTCGGGTTTCGCTTCGACTACCCGCTTCAAATCGTTCCCCAAGGCGCAGCCAAGGATTCCCTTCACTATCACCTTTACGGTGACTCACTCGCCTGGGAGGCCCTGCGTTTGGATCCGAACGGAATTCCCCAGGCATGGTATCGGTCGACCGGGGCCGTTTACTGGCCGTCGTACATCGCGTGGTACGGACTGGTACAGTTGGGGCACTATTTGCGTCGCGGGGACGAGCAGCACCTCAGTATTTTCCTCAAACAGGCTTGCTGGCTAGAACGAAACGCGGTCGTGCGGAGCGACGGCGCGGTAGTGTGGCCGATGAATTTTGACTACCCGTCGGGGGCCGTCATGCTCAAGGCTCCGTGGATCTCCGCATACGCGCAGGGTCTGGTGATCAGCGCTCTAGTGCGTGCCTGGCGTCTGACGAAGCGGCCCGGCCTTCTAGAACTACTGAAGAATTCAGCGAAAGTATTTGAATTGGATGTTGAGGATTCTGGAGTGCGCGTTCCCTTGGACGGCCACGCTTTGTATACCGAGGTTCCAGGTGGCGCGCCTCCCGGTATTCTCGACGGTTTCATGACCTCGCTCCTGGGTCTTTACGACTTGCAAGTCGAAACCGGCGATCCCGTTGTGAAGCGCATGTTCGAAGAAGGAATTGAAGGGCTCAAGTACGCCCTGCCTCGCTGGGACTACCGGAACAAGTGGAGTTGGTACGGTTGCCGCGCCTATCTGAGCCCACCAGCGTATCACTATCAGAATTGTCTTCTTCTCGATATTCTGGCGCGCTTGTCCCAGGAACCTCGTCTCGCTGAGTACGCTCGGAGATGGAGCCCTCAACAGCTCTCGGCCCTGGGACGCACCGAGATTTATCTTGGATTTGTGCTCACGAAGAACCGGAGTCGCTTGCGCCATCGAACCTGGCGGCACACAGCTGCCAGCACTTCCAATTCCGCCCGGACGCTGGCCCCCATCCCCGTCCCGCAGACCGTGTTGAACGAGAGCAATCAGTAAAAATGTCGTCCCGAGACAAAGCCCCGGTGTTCGTCGTCGGCTCCGCGCGCTCCGGGAACACCATGCTGTATCACATGCTCCTGTCTTCGGGGCATTTCCCGATTTACCGGACTGAGCCCCTGGTCTTCGATTTGCTGGTCCCCCGTTTCGGAGACCTTCGCAGCGCCGCTGTCCGGCGGAAGTTGATGCGTTATTGGCTTCGCAGCCGGCAGTTCCGGCGTTCCGGCTTGGATGCCCGCCAGATCACCGAAAAAGTGATGACTTCGGTCAGCAACGGCGGAGACTTCCTGCGTGCCGTGATGGAGGAGATGGCGCGAGCCGGCGGATACCAGCGCTGGACCGTATGGGGGCCGGACAATCTCCTCTACCTTCCCGACATCAAACGGCAGATTCCCGAAGCGCTCTTCATTCATGTGGTGCGAGACGGGCGCGACGTAGCCGTGGCTTTGAACCGGAAGCAGTTCATTCGGCCTTTCCCCTGGGACCGGAACTACCGCTTGTTTGTTTCCGCGCTGCATTGGATGTGGAAAGTGCAGACTGGTCGGCATGACGCGCGGACGCTCGGCGCGGACTACTTGGAAGTCCACTTCGAAGACCTCGTGCTCAATCCATCGGAAACGCTGGAGAGAATCGGCACGTTCATTGGTCAGACTCTCGATTACGACAGGATTCAGAAGATCGGCGCGGTCCGCCGTCCCAATACGTCTTTTACCGAAGAGTTGGAGGCCCGCAACTTTTCGCCTGTGGGCCGCTGGAAGAACTTGCTTTCGCAAGACCAGATCGCTCGGCTGGAATACCTGACTGGGGACCTTCTGGTTGAGCTTGGATATCCTTTGCCGCATCCGCAAAGGGCTAATCTGGGATTCCGGCTGCGCGCAATGCGATCCCTGTATCCAGCTTTTTACGATCTCAAAGAGTGGCTCAAGACCACGACCCCTGTGGGGCGCTTCGTCAACCTGAACCGCCTGCATCTGGATGAAAGTGAAGACTCGGGATCAAACGTAGGTGGCTCATATGAAGATCTGCCGCGCCCAAAAGAGGGCATCAACCTGATTAGCCACTAGG
>WNFA01001463.1_pt1 | contig 19608 bp, 20 predicted proteins | sample 5400481 | NCBI WGS metagenome assembly WNFA01 (sample SAMN13153340, study PRJNA577476) | soil metagenome | isolation source: 120 cm saprolite under Douglas fir tree site 2 hole 1 replicate 2 | place: USA:California | collected 2015-04-18
TCAATTGACCAATGCGCTCGCTCAGCAACGCGATTTGGACTTCGGGGCTGCCCGTATCGGTGGCATGCGTCCCGTACTGGTCGATGAGGGATTTCTTTTGCTCTCTGGCTAGCACTAACCTAGTGCACTCCTGTCTTCTGGTTTCAATTCGTTCGTAACGTGCAATTAAGGTAACACGCTCAAGACCAGGGTGTAAAGGCGGGCGGCGCGGGTCGTGTCCTGAATTCATGAATCACCCAGGACACGAAGGTGCACGAAGGCGCGAATCTCAAGATTGTTCGTTGAGGCTTAGCAACGATAGCGGCTGTTCTTTCAGTCCAGGTTCGAGTTGGGTGGGCGAGTCACCCGCGGCCATACAGTCATCGATTGTCCAAAGGTTCAGATAGACGGATTGGCCGCTGGAGACACCGGCGGCATACAAATGGGTGTCTCAAGTCGGCATCTAAATTAGTATAGTTATGCTGGGAGTTATGACAGCGCGCTGCAACCAATGCGGTCACGAGAATAATCCCGAGTACCGTTTCTGCGGGATCTGTGGCGCACCACTGCAGCCGGCAATCGCCACGCGGGAACCTGGGAGAGAGCGAGTCCCTTCGTCGCTGAGCGGCCCTTCTTTTCTGGGCCTGGGAGATGAGCGCTCCCGCGACCTCGACTACCTGCTGGAAGATGAGCCGCCCCGGGGTCATGGACGCTTGTACCTGGCTCTTCTTCTGCTGGTGCTAAGCGGGGCGTTGCTGGCCTGGCACTGGCAGCGTGACGGTTATCCCTGGGCAGGACCGGTTCAGAGACCGACGGTGCGCAGCACCCCGGCGAATTCTGCAACGGACGCTTCTCCGCCGCCCGGTCCGGTCGCGCCGGTACAGCCCACTGGAAACTCGGTGCCTCCGGAGGCACAGGCCGCGACTGGAACGGGCCCCGGAGAAGCGGCTCAGCCCGCTGCGGCGCCTCAGCCCGGTACTCCATCTCAATCTCCCACGACGGCAGCGACCGCGCCCGAGCCAACCCCTGCGCCGAAGGAAGGCCCCGATTCCGGGGAATCCGCCGCGAAGCCGGTGACGGTACCTGCTCCGGCGACGGCTGCACCGCCGACGTCTGCCTCGATGTCTGCCTCACAAGAGACTGAGACCACCGAGAACCCGGCCCCAAAGGCGGCTGCGCCCGTACCCATTGCGAAGGTGGCCGTGCCCAAGCCGTCGCCCGCCACCCCTCCCGTCAGCTTCGATGACCGGCTGGTGGCCGATGGCGAACGCTACTTGTATGGACGTGGAGTGCCGGAGGACTGCGCACGAGCGCAGAGAAATCTTCAAATCGGGGCTGGGAATTCGAATCCCAAGGCGCAGACCCTGCTCGGTGCCATGTACGCCACCGGACACTGCGTGAACCGGGACTTGCCCACCGCCTATCGCTGGTTCGCCAAGGCGCTGCACGGGGATCCGGGAAACTCGCGGGTGCAGCGGGATTTGGAAGTGCTCTGGAAACAGATGACTCCGGAAGAGAGACAACTGGCGATGAAGAGCCGGTAGGTTCGTCTGATGTCGCCCTGTTGAAGTTTTTTGCAAACCAGTTTCCAGTTATGAGTTCCCGGTTCTCAGTTTTAGTGGTGGTGAGCCGCCATTTCCGGGGAGCTCATTACCAGCCGTCCGTGTTGCACGCCTTTGGTGCTGATCAGGCGATCCGCCAGCTTTTGCACGTCCCTCGACTTGCCCCGGAGCACAACCACTTCGAGACAACTGTCGTGGTCAAGATGCGCATGTAGCGTGGAGATGATCACGTGATGATGTTCATGCTGGAGATCGGTGAGCCTTTCAGGCAAAAGGCGGGTGTGATGATCGTAGATGAGGGTGACGGTGCCGACGACAAGGGCATCGGGAGCGACCACCGCCGACCCCACCAGCCGGTCGCGAATAAGATCACGGAAGGCCTCGGAACGGTTCTCGTAGCCCTTCTGGGCGATGAACCTGTCAAAGCGGCGAAGCAATTCTGAATCGATAGCCACACCGATGCGGCTGAGATCTCCCATGAAGGCCTCTCTGATTAATGTCGCCCGCTTAGTCTACGCTTCATCAAGGCGCACATCGCGGCGGCTTGTCGAAGGTAGGAGGATGCTGCTATGGTTTCGCGACACGCATGGCAGGCGGTCTCGTCATCGAGTAACTGATTGCAGGCAAAGCGGATGGTAGGAGAATAACGCCCCTTGGGAGCAATCCGCTCAAGGTTGGCAAACGTACCTTTGAAAGGATGAGATAACGGTTTGTCGGGCGCTGAACCAAAAGTGGGGCCGACCGACGTATCGCTCGTGGGAGCGATTCGTGCTGGTGACGAAAGCGCCATGGCGACGCTTTACGACCGGTATTCTTCCATCGTGTACTCGGTGGGGTTGCGAGTGCTCGGCGACACGGGCGCGGCCGAGGACGTGTTACAGGAAGTATTCATGCAACTGTGGCGCAATCCCGGCGTGTTTGATGCCAGTCGGGGTAACTTGGGCGCGTGGCTGGCCGTGATCGCCCGCAACCGGGCGATTGATGTGCTGCGCAAACGGCGTCCCGAGACTGACATTGCCGACGTCGTGGTCTCAGTGGAACCGGACATGGCAGGAGAGGCGGAACGGGCGCGGGCCATGGAGAAGGTGCGTGGCGCGCTGGGCGCTATGCCCGAGGCTCAGCGCAGTGCCCTGGAGATGGCCTACTTTGAAGGGCTCACTCATACTGAAATCGCGTCCAAGACAGGAGAGCCGCTGGGCACCATCAAGACTCGCATTCGCGCCGGGCTGATGGCCCTGCGCAAGGCTTTTGCAGCATGAGCACGCACGAACAATTCGCCGACGATCTCGCACTGCTGGCCCTGGGGCAATTGCAGGGCGACGAGCGCGTCGCGCTGGAGAAGCATCTGGAGGGCTGTGCCCCGTGCCGCCGTGAGCTTGAGCAACTGCGCGGGGACACGGCATTGCTGGCGCTCTCGGCGGCGGGTCCCACGCCACCGCGCCGCGCCCGGGAACGTCTGCTCAAAGCCATCGCAAAGGAGCCGCGAGCGCCCAAAGCTGCTTCGCGTCGCTGGACGTGGACCCTCGTGCCCTGGTTCGCGGCGGCAGCGTTCGGTCTGGCAGCGGTTTTCTTCTTCCAGCAAAGCGACCGCCTGTCGCAGCGCGTGGCTGAGTTGCAGAGCGAATCAGCCCAGCAGCAGGCGCAGCTCGAGCGGGCTCGGGAAGTTGTCACGACCCTGACCTCGACCGACGCGTTACGGGTGACCCTGGTGGCGGCGCAGGCTCCTCCGCAGCCTCAGGGTAAGGCGATCTACGTCCGCGACCGTTCCAGCCTGGTTTTTCTGGCCAGCAACATGCCAGCTTTGCCGCCGCAGAAGGCTTACGAACTGTGGTTGATCCCGACTAACGGCGCGCCCATCCCAGCGGGAGTGTTTAAGCCGGATGCCCATGGCAGCGCGACCGTCATTGAGCCGCCGTTGCCGGCGGGCGTGGAGGCCAAGGCTTTTGCGATTACCGTCGAGCCTGAACAGGGCTCGGCAGCGCCCACGATGCCGATTGTAATGATGGGAGCGGGGGAATAGATCCCGGCAAGAACCTCGTGGGGACAGCCGCCCCGGCTGTCCGGCGGAGCGAAGCTCCGCAACGGGGCTGCCCTCTCTTCTCATCTCGGCTTTCTAAGTTGTCAAGCAACTCCAAATAATGCGGCGGCCCAGTCTGTTGTGAATAGACGAATACACACCCAGAACTAGGTTCCTGGTGAAATGGCGATTTTGCAACAACGAACGAGCGGGAGATTTGCCCACCCCACTTCTACGGCTTTCTCGCCACCAGTCGGAGCACATCCGTCTCTCGGCGATCGTAGAAGTCCGACTTAGCCCGAACGATCTCGTAATGAGTGATCTGGAAGGGGTCGAACATGTGAAGCATGTTATTGCGGCCGTTGACGAAATCTGCGCCGCATTCCATAACAACGACTCCACCGGCCTTGAGCGAGTCAAACACCTTTTCGATGGGCACCAGCGGCATCGTCCAGCTGAACAGAATGAGGTCGAACTTTTCTTTGCCGAAGTCGTATTCGCTATCGCGAACTGCGGACGCGTGCAGTGTCAGCCCAAGTTCCTTCGCCCGCTTTTGAGCTAGTGCGACACCCGCATCGGCAGGATCGAAGCCCCACACCTGCCATCCAAGGCTCGCCAGGTAAATAGCGTTTCGGCCCTCCCCCATTCCATAGTCCAGAGCTACTCCCGGCCGCTGTCCTTCCACCATTTGTTTGAGGAAGTCGTTCGGAGCCCTGTTGAAATTTGAATTGCTGTCGAGGTAGTAGCGATTCCAGTAGTCGGCCTCCAAGAGGTTGCGCTCCGCCAGAATCAACTTGGTCCGACGGGTTATTTCGGTTTCGGTGACTCCCTCGGTCCTGAGCTTTGCGGCATACCGGCCCGCGACCTCTTCGTTCGTCAGTGACAGCGAGGGGTTCTCGGCGCGCACTTTCGGAGTAAAGGTGTTGCGAAATTCAGGGTAGAAGTCGTACTCAGATTTTTGACCGAATGCAAGTACTGAATAGAAGAGCGTCGTAAGCAGTACCGCGAGGACCTTCTTGCTGCGAGAAGACGAAGTCTTACATTTGTCGTGATCGATCACCCTTTAACGACCTCACATCTAGCCTGATCCACAGTATAGATCCGCCTGCGGGATTGTTGACGAAATCTGGCGTTTACACTCACGATCCTTTGTCGAGGTTCGCTCGATCGGACAGCCGGGGCGGCTGTCCCCACGTGGTCTGTTATGCTTCTTCGCTTTCTTTGAGCTTTGCGATCACGCCGAAGTCTTCGAGCGTTGTGGTATCGCCTTTTACTTCCCCGCTGCTGGCCAGTTCACGCAGCAAGCGGCGCATGATTTTCCCACTGCGCGTTTTTGGCAGCGTGTCGGTGAAGCGGATGTCGTCGGGTTTGGCCATCGCGCCAATTTCCTTGGCTACCCACTTTCGTAAATCGTCTTTCAATTCAGGCGTAGGTTTTCTTCCCTGTTCGAGGGTCACGAAAGCGGAGATGGCTTGACCCTTGATGTCATCCGGACGCGCCACCACCGCGGCCTCGGCGACCGCTTCGTGTGCGACCAGGGCCGACTCCACTTCCATCGTGCTCAGGCGGTGGCCGGAGACGTTAATTACGTCGTCCACGCGGCCCATCACCCAGAAGTAGCCGTCTTTGTCTTTACGCGCGCCGTCGCCGGTGAAATAGGTCGGGGGAATCTGTGACCAATACTGCGAAACGTAGCGGTCGGGATCGCCGTAGATGGTGCGCAGCATTCCGGGCCAGGGCTGCTTGAGAACGAGAAATCCGCCCGAGCCTTCAGGCACGGGCTTGCCATCCAGAGTGACCACTTCTGGAACCACGCCCGGGAACGGGCGCGTGGCTGAACCGGGCTTGGTCGCGATCGCGCCCGGGATCGGAGTGAGCATGATGTGCCCGGTCTCGGTCTGCCACCAGGTATCGACGATGGGACAGCGGTTGTGGCCGATGACTTCGCGGTACCACATCCACGCTTCCGGATTGATGGGCTCACCGACGGTCCCCAGCAGGCGCAGGCTGTCAAGCTTGTGTTTCTTGGGCCACTCATCGCCCCACTTCGAGAAGGTGCGAATCGCGGTGGGCGCGGTGTAAAAAATATTTACTCTGTGGCGATCGATGATGCTCCAGAAGCGATCGGGCTCGGGGAAGTTAGGCGCGCCCTCGTACATCAGGCTGGTGGCGCCGTTTTGCAGCGGTCCGTAGACGATGTAGCTGTGGCCGGTAACCCAGCCGATGTCAGCGGTACACCAGTAGGTATCTTCTTCTTTGAGATCGAACACCCATTTTGTAGTTATGTATGTCCCGACGGAATAGCCGCCCGTGGTATGCACGACGCCCTTCGGCTTGCCGGTGGTACCAGAGGTGTAGAGGATGTAGAGGGGATGCTCGGCGTCGAGGGGCTCCGCGGGACATTCGTCTGACGCTGTGGCCATCAGCTCGTGCCACCAATGGTCGCGACCGGACTTTATGTTGATGGGCGTTCCGGTTCGCTTGTAGACGACCACGTGCCTTACCGACGGACAAGACTTCAGAGCCTCTTCGACTGCGGGAAATAACTTCACCTCCACGCCGCGACGGTAAGAGCCATCCTGCGTGATGACGGCTACCGCCTGGGAGTCGTGAATGCGGTCAACCAATGCGTTTGAGGAAAATCCACCGAATACCACCGTGTGCGGTGCGCCGATGCGGGCGCAGGCCAGCATGGCGATGGGCAACTCCGGGGTCATCCCCATGTAGATCGCCACCCGGTCGCCTTTCTTCACCCCCAGAGATTTCAGGACATTGGCGAACTTCTGCACTTCGCGATGAAGTTGCTGGTAAGTCAGGGTGCGTACTTCGCCGGGCTCACTTTCCCAGACTATCGCGGCCTTGTTCTTGCGAGAAGCTTGCACGTGGCGGTCGAGACAGTTGTAGGAAAGATTGATCTGACCGCCGACAAACCACTTGGCCCAGGGATGGTTCCATTCCAAGACCTTGTCCCACTTCTTGAACCAGTGCAGCTCGTTTGCGATTCCGCCCCAGAATTTCTCCGGCTGCTCGACTGATTCGCGGTAGATGCGTTCGTACTCTTCCAGGCTCTTGATGTGCGCCTGCCGGCGAAAATCTTCCGGGCATTCGAACTTTCTGTCTTCGTGCAGGACCGACTCGATATTGGTTCGGGCGTCGGCCGCAGGGGGCTTATCGGGCATGCTGGTCCCTCGTTTTTATTGGGGCTTCTGGAATGCGCACTGCAGATTCTACAAGGCCAGGCGCCCGAATGTCTCACAGGCAGTGAAGCTCACGTGTCGAGAAACCGGTCTCGGTATTTTTGTTCGGGAAGCAGGCAGCTATCGTGTTTGCCGAAGATGCGATAGCGGTTGCGGGCGATGACGTTGTATCCCCAGTCGCGCAGCCCTTTGGGCAGAGCGCGCAGAAGAACGGCGGTGACGCGCCAGAATCCTCCTAATCCTTTCAGAACGGAGATGACGGCATCGGAGCGCGAGGCGGGGCGCTCGCCGGGTGCTTCGACGAGGTACACCGTATCCAGATCATTGGGGTCGAGGCCGTGCTGTTGCAGGATTCCGGCGGCAAAGTCGCTTTGCAGGGAGGCAAAACGGAAGAGACCGCGGGCATCGCGCTTCAGGACGAACTGAACCAGGCGGTTGCAGAGGCCGCAGACGCCGTCGTAGAGCAGGACCGGGTTGGTGGGATCTGGCATAGCGACGCACACGAAAGGCACGACTTGCGGCAATGTCGTGAGGTCTTATAACCATTCTTTCGCCCTTTCAGGGCTATGTCATCTTCCGCGCTTCACCCAGGGCTTGCGCCCTGGGCTGTATTCTCGCGCCGCTTCGCGGCTAAGTGGCGATGGTACTGTGATCAGCGAAGTGCGTCGGTCCGTCGCTGTAGTTCAGGGACGTATTCCCCGATGCTGCCCTTCTCCAGCAGGTAGTTGCCCGGGCCTTGTTTGCCGCGAACCGTGCGACAGAACTCGGCTACGAAGAAACCGGCTTGCAAGGCTTCGGTGAACGCCCAGCGGGTGGCCTGGCGCCACTCCCGGGCCAAGCCGGGATCCTTTTGTTCGACGGCTCCTATGTCGCTAGGAACCTGGATTGCGATCCGCTGGCGGGCCAGAGCGGCGGAAAGGTCATTCCGGAGGGGCTTGCCGTCGCCGTTGAACTGCACCAGGGGCTGCAATCGCGAGAAGGCGTCCAGGACTTCGGGGCGGTAGTCTTTTCCCTGCAAGCGGTCGCGAACTCGGCGGCTGGCGAGCGGCCACGTTACCCACAGGCGATCGGTGCTATTGCGGTGCAGGATGCTGGAGGTTCCCGGGCCGTAGAAGTCGATCTTGTAGCGGTCTGACACCACGCCCAGCTTGCCGAAATTGAGGTGGGCGTTTTTGCTTTGCAGGGGATCGAAGGTCCAAGTCATTTCCTGGATACGCAGGGCCAGGGCCCGTTCGCGCTGGGCCAGCTTGAGCTTATAGCCCAGATCCAGGTCGCGATAGGGCTCACGGACCGCCAGCATGTGGGAGTGCAGGATCAGGTGTCCGTCCTCCACGCCCAGGAAAGCGAAGGCGAACCCGGCCAGCTTCGCGCCGTCGAAAGCACCCACCCAGATGCTGCCCGCCTCCTTGGTGGCAATCACCAGGGTCAAAGGGGTTGCGTCGCGGTCTGAAAGTCCCCATACTTCGCGTTCGACCGCTTCTACTTGCTCCAGATCGTCGAAACTCTGAAGGTCGCGGATAACGACGGGTCTGGCGGGGGCTTCGCTCATGAGGGCTCTGAAGGCGTCCAATCATACGCGAGGCGTATTGGTGGACGCCAGTTGCGGGGTTTGTAGCGCCGGTGCTATGACAAATCTGACTTGGAAAAGTAGGGGTCCTCGACTGCGCGGATGCTTCGCTTCGCGAAGTGTCCCCTCCGCTCAGGATGACAACGGGAAACTTTACCCCTGTACGCGAGTGGCTTTGCCGGCCCAGAAACTTTCACGGAGTTGGCGTTTCAGCATTTTTCCGGTGCCGGTCTTGGGCAACGGGCCTTCGACAAAGTTCACCATGCGCGGCATCTTGAATTTGGCGATGCGTGGTTTCAGGAATGACAGCAGTTGTTCTTCGTTCAGCTGCTGGTTGGGCTTGAGGACGATGATGGCTACCGGGATCTCGCCCCATTGCAGATCAGGGGCCGAGACCACGGCACATTCCAGAACCGCGGGATGGGCGAAGATCGCTTTCTCCACCTCGATTGAGGAAATATTCTCGCCGCCGCTGATGATGATGTCTTTCTTGCGATCGACAATGTGAATGTAGTTCTCTTCGTCCCAGACCGCCATGTCTCCGGTGTGCAGCCAGCCGTCGGTGATGGCGGCTTTGGTGGCGTCGGCTTCTCTGTAATATCCGTCCATCACGTTGTCGCCGCGGACCACCGCTTCGCCTACGGTCTGCATGTCGCGCGGAACATCCTGCATTTGCGAATCCACAACGTGAACTTCGCATCCGGCCAGGGGCCAGCCTGCGGATGCCAGGTGGAGGAACCGGTCATCTTCGTCGGCGTAGCCCACCGTGCCCTTGGTATGCGCACAAGTGGCTACCGGACTGGTTTCGGTCAGGCCGTAGCCCGACATCACCTGGCAGTGGAAAGCTTGTTCCAAACGGGCGATCAACTCGGGCGAGGATGCGGCCCCGCCGGTGTTGATTACTTTCATGCTCGAGATATCGAACTTGCCCAACTCCGGGCAGTTGAGGAGTGCGTTGGCCATAGTGGGAACCAGGGTCATTCCGGTGGCTTTTTCTTCCTGAATGAGGCGCAGCACGTAGGCCGGTTCGAAGCGGCGCACCATGACATGCTTGCCTCCTGTCATGGTGATGCTCTGCGGACGTCCCCAGCCATTGGCGTGAAACAGCGGAATGGTGTGAAGTTCCACGCGGCTGTCATCGCAGGGCAAGGAGGCTAGCAGGCCCAGCGCGTGCAGGTAAAGCGTGCGATGCGACAGCATCACTCCCTTGGGAGTGCCGGTGCTGCCGCTGGTGTAGAAGAGCTCGGCAATGTCATTTTCGTCGAAGGAAAAAACGTCGGGGCGCGGGATGCGGTCCGGCGCCAGCAAGTCCTCCAGGAACAAGTCTGCTTGCGGGACGGGCTGGTCAATGGCGACGTAGCGCTTGATGGTGGGGCAGGCCTTGCGCAATGCCTCAATCAATGGGGCAAATTCGCTTTCGAACACCAGCATGCCAGCGCCTGCGTGATTGAGAATGGTAATGAGTTCGGCGGGCTGCAGGCGCACGTTGAGCGGCATGGCAATGGCCCGAACCAGGGGCGGTCCGTAATAGCCTTCCAGCAGTTGATGATTGTTGAAGCTGAGATAGGCGACCCGGTCACCTGGGCGGGTGCCCTGGGAAAGAAGGCCGGCAGCCAGGCGTTCGCAGCGTTCTCCAAACTGGGCGTAGGTGAATGAACTGGAGCCGGAGACGACTCCTGTCTTCCTGCCGTAAAGATCCACGGCGCGGTACAGACATCGGATGGGTGTAAGCGGCACATTCATGCGAGCCTTTGGGAACCCCTCTAGCTGGAAGTCTGAGCACCCCGCAGGGCATGATACACGACAGGAAAAGACGGCTCAGATAGTCTTAGAGGCAGTGTAGTGTTCCAAATTCGTGAACCACTAAGGACACAAAGGAACACGAAGGGCAAATCCTAAAGACTTCCTTCGTGTAACTTCGTGTCCTTGGTGGTGAAATCAACGGACCTAAAGCTGGTGCGGAGGCTTCCTTTGATTGAACCCGGCAAGCCCAGCCTTTCCGGCAAGACGCTATTCATTTCGGGCGCCAGCCGCGGCATTGGGCTGGCGATTGCATTACGCGCGGCTCACGATGGGGCCAACGTCGTGATTGCCGCCAAGACCGAGACGGCCCATCCCAAGCTGCCCGGAACCATCCACACGGCTGCGGCCGAAATCGAGGCGGCGGGCGGAAAGGCGCTGCCGCTGGCGGTTGACATTCGATTTGAAGATCAGGTCTACGGCGCGGTGGAGCGGGCGGTTCGTCAGTTCGGCGGCATCGACATTCTGGTGAACAATGCCAGCGCGATCAGCCTTACCGGCACGCTGCAGACACCGATGAAGCGTTATGACCTGATGATGGGAGTAAATGTGCGCGGGACATTTCTGTGCTCGCAGGCTTGCCTTCCCCATCTGAAAAAGGCGGCGAACCCGCATATTCTCACACTGTCGCCTCCCCTCGATATGCGGGCCAAATGGTTTGCGCCGCATCTGGCCTACACCATGGCGAAGTACGGGATGAGCATGTGCGTGCTGGGCATGGCGGAGGAATTTCGCGAGGCCGGGGTTGCGGTGAATGCCCTGTGGCCGCGAACTATCATCGCAACTGCGGCGTTGCAGGTGATTCCCGGAGCGGAGGCGGAACGTGGCCGGACGTCTGAGATCGTGGCCGATGCGGCGTGGCATATTCTGACGCGCGATAGTCGCAGCACGACCGGGAATTTCTTTATTGATGACGAAGTCCTGGCCAGTGCGGGAATCATGGATCTGTCCCGCTATTCCGTCGCTCAGGGTAAGCCGCTCAAGCTGGACCTTTTTGTCGACAAGGCCAGGTGAGCGGAGCTTCGGGAAGGGCACGACTTCCAGTCGTGCCGCAAGTTGCCGAAAACGTACTCGGCTTCAGCCGCTGCGGTTCGCTTCTTCATTTCGCGACATACATCGGTGCCCCGTCACGGGCGGGACGCCCGTGCTCCATCAAAGCCTACTCCAGCAAGTCGGGCTGTTCGCGGACGATGCGGGACCAGAGCGGCTGGAACTGGAACCAGCCTGCCATGTGCGATCCAACCTGCTGCTGCGTGATTGCGGCATCCGCGGCGTTGATCTTCACCGGGTTGCCGACGGCTTCCGCCATCAGTTGGGCCTGGCAGCTTCGTTCCATGGTGATGAACCACCAGGCCGCTTCGTCCACGGTATGGCCAACCGTTAACAGTCCGTGATTGCGCAGGATCACGGCCTTCTTGTCGCCCAGGGCCTGCGCGATTCGTTCGCCTTCGGAAGTTTTGTAGACGACGCCGGTGAAGTCTGTGAACAGAGAGTGATCTTCGTAGAAAGCGCAGGCATCCTGAGTGATGGGATCGAGTAAACGGTCGAGGGACGACCAGGTTTTTCCGTACAACGAGTGCGCGTGAGCGGCAGCCACGATATCGGGGCGCGCCGCGTGGACCTGGGAGTGAATCGCGAAAGCGGCTCCGTTGACGGGATACTTCCCTTCTACGACCTGGCCTTGGCCGTCCACGAGAATCAGGTCGGAGACCCGGATCTGGCCGAAATGCATCCCGAAAGGATTGACCCAGAAATGATCGAGATGTTCAGGGTCGCGGGCAGTGATGTGGCCGGCGACGCCTTCGTCGAATCCGAAGCGCGAAAACAGGCGATAGGCACCGGCTAGGCGTTGCTTGCGATACTGGCGCTCCTCGGCCACGGTGGCCAAGCTGGGAGGGCCGGGAATCTTAACGGGGTTTTGAGTGGCTGCGGCCATGGACGCCTCCAGGCAATTGACCGACTACTATAGCGCCGGTGGGTGGGGCTCGCAACATCGCTCGAGTTGGCGAAACTGCGGAGCTTCGCTCCGCTGGGCGGGCGGGGCATCTGCCCTGAGCGAAGTCGAAGGGGCGTCTGCCCCTACGCGGGTGGCGGTGGCTTTTGCGCGTAGTAGCGGACAACCCATTCCGCCACGCAACAGGGTTTTGACTGATTTTGACCTTCTACTTCAATCGAGAAAACGGCTTCGCTGGAGCTGCCGACGTCCCTGAGAGATTGCAGGGTGAAGCGGGCGCGGATTTTGGAGCCGGCATGAACCGGTGATGAGAAACGGACGCGGTTCAGGCCGTAGTTCACCGCCATACGGGCACCATTCTGAATCTGCAGCGCCTGCTTGGATAGATGGCTCAGCAAAGACAGAGTTAGGAATCCGTGGGCGATGGTCGTGCCGTAGGGAGATTCTTTTGCTGCGCGATCGCGGTCCAGATGGATCCACTGGCGATCTTCGGTGGCTTCGGCGAATTGTTGAATACGCTCTTGTGTGATTTCGAACCAATCGGTGGTTGCGATTTCGCGGCCTACGAAGTTTTTTAGAGAATCCAGGTTTTCGATTACCAGCGGTGGCATCGCGAATACCTTTCTGTTCTTTCGCTCCTTCGGAGCTTGGGCGGGTTCGAATCTTCCACCCAGGCCTTGCGCCCTGGGCTGCACTCTTGCGCCGCTTCGCGGCTGAAGCCCGCTATCCACAACAGCGATGTTCTTGCTCTCTTACTCCGGTGGCTTGGTTCCGCGTGCATCCAGCAACATGTAAGTCACGAGGGCGGTGCCGATGGCGTTGCCTTGCGCATCGGTCAGGTCGACACTTCCTACACACAGGGTTGAACCGATGCGAAGCAGCCGGGAGCGGGCGAAGATACGATCCTCCGTGACCGGGCGAAAATAATTGATCTTCATTTCGACTGTCGTGATAGGGCGCTTGCCCCCGAAGTGGCGGTTGATGGCCATACCCACCGCCACGTCGGCCATAGCGGCCGCGACGCCGCCGTGCGCAACCCCAGCGCTGTTGGTCAACTCGTGGCGAAGTTCACACTCGATGGTGACGCCATCACGATGAAGACGGTTGAGTTTTACCCCGAGCAGCGAGTTGAACGGAATCCTGGGCAGGAAGTCGCGAATCTGGCGAGCTGTGAGTTTGGGGTGTTTCATTACCTGACCTGGACCTGACCTCGAACTGACTCGCCGGCTAACTGGGCCGCTCGAACAGGCCGGCGGCGCCTTGCCCGCCGCCGACGCACATGGTCACGACTCCGTAGCGCGACTTGCGGCGTTCCATTTGGTTGGCGAGCGTGCCGACCATGCGTGAACCAGTCATTCCGAATGGATGGCCTATAGAGATCGATCCGCCATTGACATTGAGCTTTTCCATGGAAATGCCGAGACGGTCGCGGCAGTAAATAACCTGAACTGCGAAAGCTTCGTTGAGTTCCCAAAGGTCGATGTCGTCCATCTTGAGGCCCTGACGCCGGAGCAGTTTGGGAACGGCAAACACCGGGCCAATGCCCATTTCGTCGGGTTCGCAGCCGGCGATCTGGAAGCCGCGAAAGATGAGCTTGTAAGGAATGTGGAGTTCATCGGCACGTTGGCGCGACATAAGAAGTGTGGCGGAGGCTCCGTCCGAGAGCTGCGACGAGTTCCCTGCCGTCACCGAGCCTTGTCCGCTGTTGGGATCGAAATGAGGTTTCAGCGCGAGCAATCCTTCCAGCGTGGTGTCGGAACGATTGCACTCGTCGCGGTCGCAACAGACTTCCTCGATGCCGATTTTTTCGCCGGTCTTCTTATCGAGAACCGCCTTCGTCACTCTTATCGGAGCGATTTCGCCGGTGAAGAAACCTTCCTGCTGGGCACGGGCGGTGCGTTGCTGGCTGATCAGGGAGTATTCGTCCTGGGCCTGGCGGCTGATCTTGTAGCGTTTGGCGACGACCTCGGCGGTCTCCCCCATGGCCATGTAGACGCCAGGATATTTCTGCTTGAGAACCGGACTGGGGTCGTTGTCGCGAACGATCAGGCTGATGCTCTCGACGCCGCCGCCGATGGCTGCGTCTGCGCCTTCACTTACGATCTGGTGGGCGGCCATGGCAATCGCCTGCAGGCCGGACGAACAAAACCGGTTGACAGTGATGGCGGCGGTCGAAACAGGCAGGCCTGCATGCAGCGCTGAGACCCGCGCGATGTTGTGCCCCTGGGCTCCGTGGGGCTGGCCGCAGCCGAGGATCACGTCCTCGATTTCTTTAGTGTCCAGTTGCGGCGTTTTGCGCAAGACATCCCGGATGCAATGGGCGGCGAGGTCTTCGGGTCGAGTCATGTTGAAGGAGCCGCGAAAGGATTTCGCGAGTCCGGTGCGTGAACTGGCAACTACGACGGCTTCTCTCATGTTAGTCGTTGGTCGATCGTCATTGGTCGCGAGAATTACTTCGTGTACCCTCGTGTCCTTTGTGGTTAATGCCTTAGATTCTTAACCACCAAGGACACTAAGGTACACGAAGGAATTCGTTGTCTAAAGGACGTGGTCGAAATCGGCGAATGTGTGTTCTTCCGCGGCTAACTGCTTCAGCAGCGCGGCCGGTTCCCACAGTTCGCCGTGTGTGCGATGAAATTCGCTGATGCGCTCATACACCTTCTTCGGGCCTACAGTGTCGGCGTGCCACATGGGGCCTCCGCGATAGGCGGGAAAACCGTAGCCGTTGAGATAGATGATATCGATGTCGACTGCGCGCAGCGCGTATCCTTCTTCGAGAACGCGCGCGCCTTCATTGACCAGGGCGTAGATGCAGCGGTCGACGATTTCTTCGGCAGAAATTTGACGTTGCGGGATACCGGCCTCGGCCGACCACTTTTTCGTCCAGGCGGCAACTTCGGGATCCGGGATCGCCTGCCGGCTTTCGTCGTACTTGTACCAGCCTGCGCCGGTCTTCTGGCCAAAGCGGCCCAATTCGCAGAGATGGTCTCCGGCAAAGGGCTGGCGGATGCCGGGCTTTTCCAGATGACGATGTTCCTTGCGGATGCGCCAGCCTACATCGAGACCTGCCAGGTCGAGGGTAGCGAGCGGCCCCATGGCCATTCCAAAATCGTAGAGCGCTTTGTCGACTGCCTCGACGCTGGCGCCTTCTTCCACCAGGAAAGTCGCTTCACGCACGTAAGCGTGAAATATGCGATTGCCGACAAAGCCGCGGCAGTTGCCGACCAGCACGCCCACCTTGGCCAGCTTTTTCGAGAGCTGCATGCAGGTTGCGATCACTTCTTTGCTGCTGGCTTTGCCGCGTACGATTTCAAGCAGCCGCATCACGTTGGCCGGACTGAAGAAGTGCGTTCCAATGACGGATGCGGGCCGCGAGGTGGCGGCCGCGATCTCGTCAATGTTCAGCGTAGAAGTATTGCTGGCCAGGATTGAGCCTGGCTTGCACGCGCGATCGAGTTCGCCGAAGACTTCTTTCTTGAGCGCCATGCCTTCGAAGACGGCCTCGATGACCATATCCACTTTGCCGAAGTCGTCGTAGCTCAGGGTGGGCTGGATCAACTTCAGTCGTTCCTCAACGGCCTGCTGGGTGAAGCGCCCGCGTTTGACGGAGTTGGCGTAGTTCTTCTGGATGTTGGCCAGTCCGCGATCGAGAGCGGCCTGGTCGGTTTCTTTGAGCAGGACGGGAATTCCGGCGTTGGCGAATACCATGGCGATGCCGCCGCCCATGGTTCCGGCGCCGACGACTGCGGCAGAGTTGACCGGGATAGTCGGAGTCTCTTTCGGAACATCCGGGATTTTGGCGACCTCACGTTCGCCGAAGAATACGTGGATGAGAGCTTTTGACTGATCGGAATAAAGACAGTCGATGAATAGCCTGGCCTCGGCCTCGCAACCTTCGTCGAAAGGCAGCTTGGTGGCGGCTTCGATCGCATCGATGGCGGCGAGGGGAGCGATCAGGTTGCGTTGCTTCCTGCGAGCAGTGTCGCGGGCGGCAGAGAAGATTTGGACGTTGTGCTCCGACGTGCCCAACTTTTGATGGCGCTCGCGGGTCTTTGGGGCGGGCTTTCCCGCGACTTCGCGGGCGAAGGCTACGGCTCCGGTCAGCAGGTCAGCTTCGATCAGGCGATCGACAATCCCGGCCTTGAGCGCGTCTTGCGCCTTCACTGGATTTCCATCGGTACACATTTCAACCGCTTTTGCGACTCCCGCGAGGCGCGGCAGGCGCTGCGTGCCCGCAGCTCCCGGGATGAGACCGAGCTTCACTTCGGGCTGGCCAACTTGCGCGCCGGGGGCCGCTACCCGGTAGTGGCCAGCCATTGCCAGCTCCAGGCCTCCACCGAAAGCGGTGCCGTGAATTGCCATCACCACGGGCTTGGAACAGTTTTCGATCTTCAGCAGAAGGGGAAGCAGGCCCGGACCAGGCTTCGCTTTGCCGGCAGTCATCTTGGTGAATTCCTTGATGTCGGCGCCGGCGACGAATGTGCGGCCGCCTCCGATCACCACGGCGGCGGTCACGCTGCTGTCTTTGTCGATTTGCTCGATCGCCTGGGAAATTCCTTCTGGCACGCCCGGGCTCAAAGCATTGACCGGGGGGTTGTTGATCGTGATGACGGCGATGTCACCGTCTTTTGCGAGTTGGATCAGGTCGCTCATTTCGGTGGTGGCTCTCCGTGTGAAGGTTAGATTGTAGCTGCTGGTCCAAGAAGCCGGAAACAGGTCCTGCGGGTGAAAACCTCCACACCCGTATTCGTAGGCCGTGTCCGCTGATCCTCCGGTTACAATAGCCGGTCGAGTCTTCCTGTTTATTTGGTCAAGGATCGCCCATGTCATCTTCCCACACCGCGCCCAAAGCCGCCTCGGCGGAGATACCTCCAGTCCCACTGACGATTGAAGGCTACAGCGTATTGCATCAGATGATGCGAGTTCGGTGGGCGGCGTGGCGACAACTGTCGTCCGCTGAAAAAGCCACCGTGGTTGATGAGGCCACCGGCGTTCTGGCCAAGATGGAGCAGAATGCCGGGGGACAGTCCGCGCTCTTTTCTTTGCTGGGGCACAAGGGCGATTTGATGTTCGTCCATTTCCGGGAGTCATTCGACGAACTGAACCGGGCGGAATTGCAGCTGGCGCAGCTGCGCTTGAGCGATTATCTGGAACCGACAACTTCATATTTGTCGGTCATCGAACTGGGACTCTACGAATCCACGATCAAAGCTTATCGGGATTTGAAAGATCGTGGGATCGAGCCGCACTCGGACGAGTGGAGGCGAGCAATTGCGGAAGTGCTGGAGCGGCAGAAGGAAGCCATGCATCCCCGTCTGTTTCCCGAGCTGCCCAAGCATCGCTACGTCTCTTTCTATCCCATGGACCGGCGCCGGGGTGAGGCTAAAAACTGGTACACCTTGCCCATTGAGGAACGGGCGCGGCAGATGAATGAGCATGGGCTGGTGGGGCGGCGATATGCCGGCGAGGTCAGGCAGATCATTACGGGATCGATCGGGTTCGATGATTGGGAGTGGGGCGTGGATCTTTTTGCGGACGATCCTGCCGTGTTCAAGAAGCTGATCTATGAGATGCGGTTTGATGAGGTGAGCGCAGTGTACGCCTTGTTCGGACAGTTTTATTTAGGGATGCGCGTGGCGGCGCTCGGCTTGGGCAGACTTCTGAGTGGAGAATTGCCGGAGAAAAGCTTTTAACCGCAAAGGTCGCGGAGAAGAACTGCAGAGATCGCAGGGAAAAGCACTGCGGGTTTTCTTAGCGTTCTTTGCGGTTTTCCATCGCGACTTCGCGGTAATCTTTTGGCTTTGTTTCGGAGCAAACATGGCGACCCTTGGCCTTATTGAATACAAAGACGCGGGCCCGGAAGTACGGGCGGTCTATGACGACATCATGGCCACCCGCAAGACCAACTGGATCAATAATTTCTGGAAGGCGATAGCGCACGATCCCGCGACCCTGAAGCGCACATGGGAAGATATCAAGCAGATCATGGCGCCGGGCGTGCTTGATCCGCTAACCAAAGAGATGGTCTACCTCGCGGTAAGTGTCAGCAATCAGTGCGGGTATTGCATTGCTTCGCATACGGTCGCGGCTCGGAATAAAGGCATGACTGACGCCGGGTTCAAAGAGCTGATGGCCGTGGTGGGAATGGCCAATGAGACCAACCGGCTGGTTGCGGGATACCAGGTTGAGATCGACGAACAGTTCAAAACTTAGGAGAGCTTATGGCGCTGGAATTGACCACCTCCTACTTAAAAGACTCGCTCACGTTGTTTCGTTACTACAAAAAACTGGCTGAGCGCGCCATCGAACAGATCACTGACGAACAACTCTCCGCTGTTCTGGACGGCGAAATGAATTCCATCGCCATCATCGTCAAACACATGGCGGGCAACATGCGCTCGCGTTGGACAGACTTCCTGACCAGCGACGGTGAGAAACCGGACCGCTGGCGCGACAGCGAATTTGAGAACCCGGCCGCGACCAGGGCCGCGCTGATGAGCCTTTGGGAGGAGGGGTGGAATTGCGTCTTCACCGCCCTTGAGCCGTTGTCGGATGCCGACATGGATCGCACGGTCACAATTCGCGGGGAGGCGCACTCGGTAATGCAGGCGATCAACCGTCAGATCGCGCATTACGCCTATCATTGCGGTCAGATCGTATTTCTGGCGAAGCATCTGCAATCCAAGCAATGGAAGTCACTGAGTGTGCCGCGAGGCAAGTCGGAAGTGTTCAATCAGAAAGTGGCGGCCAAGGAAAGCAGCCAGCGCTAAGCGCGGGCGTCTGACTTCGGACCTCGGACCTCGGGCTTTAATCAAATAAGAAGACTTCAACCTCGTTTTTTTCTCTTTTTGTGGAACTTGTGCTCATGCAGTTTCATGTCCACCTTGCGTCCGCGGAAGGTGACGCCCTCCGCCTCCAGCCGGAATCGTTGTTCGAAAGCGTAGTCTCCACGGAGCTTTATGGCGCCTCCCGCGCCCAGCACGCGTTGCCAGGGAAGGCCGACTGCCCCGCGCAGGGCCGCAACCACCTGGCGTGCGCCACGGGGGAATCCGGCGGCTTTCGCCACCGCTCCGTAAGTGGAGACCTTGCCACGGGGAATGCGCCGGATGGCGGCGCCACCGCTCCGTAAGTGGAGACCTTGCCACGGGGAATGCGCCGGATGGCGGAACGGATTTTCTCACGCATGTTTGGCTTTGAGGAAGACTTGGCTTTCATAGGCTAGTTTAAGGTACGCTCAGCGGGGAAGCTGCGGTCCAACATAGTGCCTTAATGCCGAGCTAAAGCTCTGCTCCACCCTCTCCAATCCCCGGGGCGGGCCAGATGCCCGCCCGACAGCCGCCGGGCCTGTCCGAGCGAAGTCGAAGGGACGGCGGCGCTACACAAATCTTTTCATAGTGCGATCCAGCCGGCGCGGATCAACCACAGCGAACCTCCTGAAATCAGCAGCCACAAGATCACACCTTGCAGCAGCGGGCGGTGTCCAACTTTTTTCAGGGTGGCGATGGAAATGCCGCTTCCGATCAGGTAAAGGG
>WNFA01004700.1_pt1 | contig 19606 bp, 24 predicted proteins | sample 5400481 | NCBI WGS metagenome assembly WNFA01 (sample SAMN13153340, study PRJNA577476) | soil metagenome | isolation source: 120 cm saprolite under Douglas fir tree site 2 hole 1 replicate 2 | place: USA:California | collected 2015-04-18
CCGGAGAAAATGTACGCGTGCGCGACGCGATTGTTGCGGATGGCGTTCTGCAGCGTTTCCGTGACGTGCGCTTGCCCGACAAGATCCCCAAACGTTTGCGGGCGCCATTTGCGTGCGATGACCTGGTAGCTCATGGAAAGTTAGAAAAAAAAGCGTGCCACTGAAAATGCGAGGAACTTCGGGTGAACTGCGGCACCCGAGGCGTTCCCGATACCGTTGCTCCCTTCCGGGCCTGGCGGGGTTCGCGGGACCTCGTTGCACAGAGCCCGAAGTTCCACGCTTCCGCAGTCGCGCTTTCACGCGACTGCGAATTTCAGTTTAGCACAGCGCGTTGCATGTACTCCCGCGCGGCCCTTAGGATTTTGGCTTCGCCGCGGCTGCGGGCGCTGCGTCCGGCGGCTGCACGTCGGACGGATTCACCCAATTCACTTTGAACGGCCCGGCGCCGTGAACCTGCACAATGGTTTCGCCCTTGGCCATGCCGTAATGCCGCATTTCCTTGGGCATCGTTGCGAAATTGCCGACGTTCATTGTTTGCAATTTCGCTTCATCAAAACTTTCGCCCATGCCTACCAGGAATGTTCCCTTCAGCACCGTCACGTTTTCATCTGTGGGATGCCAGTGTGCCGGAATCTTGGCTCCATCCGCGCAGCGTAGGCGCACAACGAACGGCGTGCCTTCCGCGTTGGAATCACCCGCCACGGACGCGAGGTCGCACCCTTTGATGATCGGCGTCCATTTCAAATCGCCGAAATGCACGATCTTGTGCGTGTCTCCGGCTTCCTTTTTCTCCTGGCTGTACATGCGGGGACCTGCTGCGACCGTCGCGACGGCGAGTGCGCAGATGCAGACCACACAATTTCTTTTCATGAAGTTTTCCTCCGTTGAGTTCACCGAATGCGCCGACGATACCTCGCCTTCGTCTGGAGGGCAAGCGAGAAAGGAGCTTGTTTCCTATTGTGAATAGCGCCGCAGCTCTCCAAGTGACGCGCGGGAAACTCCACGTCGCGCTAAAAAAAGGCGCCACTCTCGCAAGTGGCGCCCGCTTCCGTGTGAACTCCGTGTTGTCTTGATGCCAAATCGCTTCCTAATTCTTCGGGAAGTTAGGATCGGCCTTCACTTCCACCATCTGCTTGGTGTGCCGTTCGCTGTGCGCGGCGATCAGCAGTACATATTCATAGCCGTCCAGCTTGCCTATGGGGCTGTCGCCGAGATGCGCGCGTAGTCCGCCAGTATTTTTCAGATATTCTTCGGTGATGGCCCGGCTTTCCGCAAAATGCTTCTGCGCCGCCGCGGGAGAGCCGAAACGGTTGGTAGGTTGCAATGGCTCCGGCGCCTGAGCCTTGTGCGAGCGATCCGGCACCATGGCCAATACCCCGTCATCGGCTTTCTTGGTTTCTTCTGCGTCCCTTACGGGCACCGCGGGCGATTTCATCACTTGCTCTTGGGCCAATCCGCGAATCATGTCTTCCGCGGCAGCCAAATGCTCCATCACTTGCGCGACGGACCAGCGGTCCGGCGCGGACTTGAAGTTCCATTGCCCGTCGGACAATCCCCTCGTCGCGTCCAGCACGCCTTTCTTCGTCGACTCCAGGTATTGCAGCGCGCGGTCCTTATCTGCTTGCGACGCATCCTGCGCCTTCGCCGCGGCCGCGCCTGCCAGCGCCAGCACCACCATCATTGCCAATGCGTAACATCGCTTCATGCCTGTTTCCTCTCTCTCATAAGATTGGTAAAGGAATCGAATCGAACAATGCATGCCGGCCAGCCCGCAGGCCCGTGCGACCCAATATGCCTCCGAGGCCGGCTCTTCACCTTGTAAGGCAATGTACCAGTGATCGCGTCAAGCGTCGACGGGCACCGGCCTTCTCTTCCTAGTACGCATGAGTAGGGAGGTTTGTTTCGCGGACCCGGCGCGCGGCTCCTCGTCGTCAAGACACCCCTGGCGGATGTTGCCAATCCCGTGTATTTTCTCTGCCGGCGCATACATCTGATTGCGAAGAGCGCACCGTGGAACCCATCTCCCACTTCTTCTATTCCGATCGCCTCAAGCTGCAATTCTGGGACTACGGCCAGGACGGCAAGCCTTCGCTGGTTCTGGTTCACGGCGGACTGGACCACGCCCGCAACTGGGATTGGGTCGCGCGCGTCCTGTGCGAGCACTATCACGTCTACGCGCTCGACTTGCGCGGCCACGGCAACAGCGCCTGGGCGCCCGGCGCCACCTACAGCGTGGCCGAGCACGTGCTCGATCTCTCCGCGCTCCTCGACATCATCGACGATTTCCCCATTCGCCTGATCGGCCATTCTCTGGGTGGCGGCATCGTTCTCCACTATTGCGGTGTGTATCCCGCGCGCGTCCGCAATGCGGTGTCCATCGAAGGGCTGGGCTTTCCGCAAGAGCATCGCGTGCACGGGCCGGCCTCCGACCGCGTTCGCCACTGGATTGAAACAGTGCGCGAACTCGAAAAGCGCCGTCCCAAGAGTTACCCCAATCTTGACGCCGCCATGGCGCGCATGAAGGAGGCCAATCCGCGGCTCTCCGACGAAGTCGCGCGGCACCTCACGCTGCACGGCACCAACTGGGAGTCCGACGGCTCGCTGCTCTGGAAATTCGATAATTACGCTCGCGCGATTTCCCCGTATGGCCACCACATGGCAGACGCCGTGGAGCTCTTCACTCAAATCACCTGCCCCACGCTATTCTTCTGGGGACTGGAAAGCTTTCTGCCGCTTCCCGAACAAGATGCTCGTTACCAAGCCATCGTCAATCACCGCTTAATAAAAGTCCCCAGCGCCGGCCACTGGGTTCACCACGACCAGCTGGATCTCTTCCTACGAGAGACCGCAGCCTTCCTCACTGACTGACGCCCATTGTCATCCCGAACCCGCTCGCCTTTCGAGCGGCGTGAGGGATCTGCTTTCTAGGTTGTCATCCCGAGCGAAGCCGAGGGACCTGCTTTTCGCTTTCGCTGTTACGTAGCGGCGGGCTTCAGCCCGCCAAGCGAGCCAAAGGCGAGCGTTCCTCGCTTCAAGGCGTCGGGCCTTCAGGTCCGACATAAATCCCGCCCCAACTTCCCGCTGTCATCCCGACCGGAGCAGGCCGTTTTTTCCTCCGCGCGGTTTGTGCGCGCGGCCTGCGGAGTCGAGGGACCCTGGCGAAAGCCGATCCCCACCTCAACTCGAATGAACATCAACCGAACCATACGGCTGTTCCCGCCCCTAAGGCAGCCAATGCGGACTCTGCGTAACCCTCCGCCCCAAAATCTGCCGATCTTCCAAAATCGAAATGTCCGGATTCTCCGGATCGTAGCGAACCGTTACGCCCGTTCCGCTCATCTGCTTCTGCATCGCTACCGCGTCTTCGATCCACTTTTCTCCGTCGCTGTTACGTAGCGGCGGACTTCAGCCCGGCGCTTTTCGTCAGGGCACGGTTTCAACCGTGCCGCAACCGCAATGACTCGCCACATGGATACGCCGTTGTGCTTCAATTTGTTACGCCGATGTGCCGAGTACCCTACTTGCCACCTGAGAACGCCGACTTCGTGTACCGTTTCTTTCGGCCTCACAAAATAGAAGTCCAATTGCAAGGCTTCTCTAACTCGTTTTGGAAGTTTCAAAACAAGTTCAACGTAACTTGCATGAGCAGGGAAAGCGATGGCATACGAAGCGGTATTGTCTGACATCCTTTGAAGAATTTCTCCAAGCGCACAGAGAAAGAAATTGCCCAACATTTGCCGGGATGAGCCCTCGCCCTTTACCTCGATAACAAGACACCTGTTTCCGCAAATTGCGACGATATCTGAACCGCTTTTCCGTCCCCACTTGACTTGGACCTCGTATGAGCGTCCCTCAAGCGTGGACTTCATGGCGGATTTTACTTCATCCTCCGCCATGTTTTTCTTGCCTTTGTAGGCAAAACTCCGCACAGCTTCGGGGTCATTCAAGTCAATGAGCGTGTACTGAGCCATCGGTTAGTCAGTGGCCTCTTTACTTTGTAGCGTTGGGACCTTGTGGCGGAAGAACCACAAGAGTTCCCAACGGGGTTGCAGTAGGGAGTTCGTCAACATCGACATTCAAAATCACCATGACCGCACCTAACAGACCTTTTGGATATCCTATCGTTAGGGACATCGGCATTTGCACGTTAGGGCGTAGGTAATCAAACGGAATTAGAAATGTATGTGCTTCGCTTTCGGGCGGTTCATACGGGCGTAAAACCTGCACGTTGCCTGAAAGCCATGTCCCTTTTCCGAGCACGACGACACGGAGATTACCTTTTGTCGCAGTCGCATCGCCTGAATTCTTCAATACAACATCGTAAGTAGAGTGATCGTCTGTCGATTCTCGGGCTTTGGCTGGAAGGATACCGTTCGGTGGCGGCGGAACAGAACTTATATAGAGTTCTAACTTCGGTTTTTTGGCTAATTGAGCAAGTCTGCTGGCCTGCTCTTGTTGAAGGATTTGAAGTTGCTTCTGCGTAGCGGACGCCATTGTGCCAGTTCTTGCTAAAGAACTCTGCAAACTCTCGTTCATTTGTTTAAGGTCGCCAAGTGACGCAGCTTGCTCATCGGCGACCGTCTTAAGTGAAGTGCTCACTGTAGACATCGCGGAAGCAGTGTTGCGTGTGCTTGTCTCGATGTTGCTCCAAACCTTCGCCTGTTGGTTTGCTTCGTGAATTCCTATACCAATTCCTGTAACACTTAAAATGATTTCGATTCCAATCAGCGCGATTACGGCAATTTCCAATCGAAAGTCTCGACGTGCAACCTGCTCGTCTCGCTTTCTAGCAACCGCAGTCACATAAAACTGTGCCTCCAGAAGGAGGCGAAGTTTTCCAGCGTCATCTAGGTGTAAAGGTCTACCATCGGGCATTACGAATAGCGGTTCTTCGAGAGGGCTTTGTGCTAAGTCAAAGCACTTGTTGGCGTGGGCTTGTAATTGTTCAATTGTAGCTTGATCGAATTCTTCCGCTCGCATCAGTTTTTAATACCACTCTCTAGGTTTAGCGTCTACGACAAATATGCTCACAAACCTACAGTCACAAAGATGAACGCTGAAACCCCGCACATCAGATTCAATCCGGGAGTTCACATGTACGAAGCGCGGAAGAAAACGCTTTGGGTCTGCGCCTCTATTCTGGCGGCTCCGCGACTCGCTACGCTGGAAGATGGAAAACAGGACGCGCTTCAATAACTCCGCTCGCCGCAACCATCGCTTCCCCAACGGCATGCGTTGCCGCCTGATCGGCTTCGGCAGCCAGCCGTTCTGCCCCAAGCACACGCAACCTGCCGCTGCACCGCCCCCACCCGACCCCGCCGAAATCGCCTCCACCCTCACCGCCGACCTCGACGACTTCACCTCCGCCGCCCAGATCAACGATTTCCTGTCGCGCCTGCTCCTCCTCCTCGCGCAAGACAAAATCTCCACGCGCCGCGCCGCCGTCCTCGCCTATATCACCAACCAACTCCTCCGCACCCTCCCAGCAATCGCCAAAGAGGAAAACGCCGAGCCCACTTCTTTCATCTTCGACGCGCCCAGACCCGAACGTGACTTGCCTGACCCAACTCCGCCTCAGAACACACCCAACGCCGCCAACCAGGAGACTGGAACAAATGATCGCGCGCGTGCGTAACTCTGTCAGCATTCACACCCCAAGGTGGGGAGGAGCCTAGTGCGAAAATTTCAGGTTGTGAGGCTCCATTAAGTGCTGGAGTCTACTGCGGCTTTACGGTTTCAGGGCTTAACCGTGTCCTCGAGCGGGTGCATCGTGCCGGCCACTTGCTGGCAGGCACCGCCGTTGGCCTTGTATACGGTGAGCATCACGGCGCTGAACTCATGATGTTGCCCATCGCTCTTTGTGTCGTAGGACACGTGCATCGTGCCGTGCTCGTAGGCCATGTCGCCCGATGGGGAGACCACGATTTTATGGTCATCGGCCCAGGTATATTTCCTGTTGATGCGGTCGGCGAATTTTTCCGCGGCGGCGTCGTGGATCACGGCTTTGCCGGTCACCGGTTTGCCGAAGGGAGGCATAAAGGAGAAGGCGTTGTCGGCCACGGGCAAGCGGCCCTCCTTGATGGCGGTTTCCGTACAAGGACCCGTTTGAGCTTGCGCGGCTGCCCCGAACATTGCAGTGACGAGAAGAATCAAACTAACACGCATTCGATTTTCCTCCTTATCCGAAGCGACTTTTCCAGCAGACGGGGTACTTTGGGCCGAGGGTTCCTGGCAAAAATTGGGCGTAGTTTAGCACGAGTCGATGCGAGGGAGGCTAATGCTGGGAAACAAATGCCCGCGCGCGTGCGTAACTCTGTCAGCATTCACACATCAAGGCCACGGGGAGGACTCCAGTGAGAAATTTCTGGCAAGATGTCCGCTACGGACTGCGCGTATTGTCCAAAAGCTCCGGATTCGCTGTTCAGGACTTGCTTGCGATACCCCAAAACTGCTCGCTGTTCGTCGATTGCGCTTAGTTTGCTAGGAGGAAGGAAAGAGCGCCGCGCAGCTCCTGTGGCGAGTTACGCGGCGCTCAGGGGGTCTTGGCTGGTGGATAGTGGGTTCGCTGTGGATGTACTGCTGGTAGGAGACCGCTTGCGAGGCATGGGCGCGCACGTCGCGCGCGCAATGCCCTGCGCAAAATCTTCTTCGAATCTCGGTGGCGTTCTCATCTGCTTCCCAAAAATTCGCTGCCCAAGTATGAGTGCAGGACGAGTGCCAAACTCCGCCTCTGCATGCTGCTGATTTGCTTGAAATTACAAAACGGCGAGCTACCCGCTTTGGGTCAACACGGAAAACTGTTCCTCCGCGGTACACTCGAAATCCAGGTTAGGCAAGAATGGAAAGGCTACAAGCGCGCGCCTGCCGAGGCATGCCCGAATTTCGCCGGTTTGGGTTTCTCTTTCTCATCGTCTTTCAAATACCGGTACAAGCTCGTGCGCCCAATACCCAAAACCTGCGCGGCGCGCAGGCGATTTCCCTGGCACATATCGAGAACGCGATGGATGTGTATCTTGTGCATTTCCTCCAGAGACAAAGGATGAAACTCGTTGCCCTCCGCCGCGCGCGGCCCGCGGTGCTCCAGGCCTTCGGGCAAGTCGGCCAGGTCGATGAAGTCTCCGCCGGTCGTGATGCAGGCGCTGGAGATCACGTTCTCCAGTTCGCGTACGTTCCCCGGCCAGGCATGCTGCAGCAGCACCCCTTGCGCGCGCCGCGTCAACCCGGAGATTGTCTTTCCGTACGCTTCGTTGTACTTCCTGAGGAAAAATTGCACCAGCAGCGGAATGTCCTCCAGCCGCTCGGTCAGCGGAGGGATGCGAATCTGGATGGAGCTCAGCCGGTAATACAAATCCTCGCGAAAGCGCCCGGCCAGCACCTCCGCGCGCAAGTCCCGGTTGGTTGCCGCAATCAGCCGCACGTTGATCTGTCGCACCTCCGGCGAGCCTACGCGCTGGATTTCGCGGTTCTGGATCACGCGCAACAGTTTGGCCTGCATGGCCAGGGAGGTTTCCCCCACCTCATCGAGAAACACGGTTCCATTGTTGGCGAACTCAAACAATCCCGCCCGAGTGTCGGTCGCGCCGGTAAATGACCCGCGCATGTGTCCGAAAAGCTGGCTCTCGAGCAAGGTATCCACCATCGCCGAACAGTTGCACACCGCCAGCTTGTGCTGGCTCACCGGGCTGAGCTGGTGGACGGCCCGCGCCACCAACTCCTTGCCGGTGCCAGTGGCTCCAATCAGCAAGACGTTGGTATAGTGCCGCGCCACCTTGCGCGCGAAATCAAACACCTCCAGCATCGCCGGGCTTTTTCCCACGATGCCGTGGAATTCCAGATCCTTCAGCAGTTGTTCTTCGAGTTCGCGCACGCGCCGCCGCTGGTCGTACAGCGCCGCGACATCATCCAGGGTGCGTTTTAGGCGCGCGCGGTCGATTGGCTTGGGCAGGAAATCCGTCGCGCCGCGGCGCACCGCGTCCAACGCCGACTCCAGCGTGTAGTCGCCGGTCATGATTATTACGTGCAGGCCCGGATCGCTGCGCAGTGCCGCGTCCAGGAACTGGTACCCGTTCATTCCCGGCATGTGCACATCCACCAGCACGAGCCGGCAGCGCCCGTACTGTACCAGTTTCAAAGCCTCTTCCGGGTTCGAGGTGGTGATGGGCTCATAGCCCATGCTCACCACCAGCGCCGCCAGCATCTCCAGTTGTGCGGGATCATCGTCGAGAATACAGGGGGTCAGCGAGCCCTTCGCCGAAGCGGTTTCGACAGCCTTGGGGTGGGCTTGGACCACGCCCACTATATCGCATCTTGGCTTCCACCTGACGCCAGTATCTTCTTACAGTCTTCTTACAGTTCTGCGGCGAAAACCTACGCCGGTGGACGCGCTAAGCTATTGTTTCAGAAGCGCATAAAGTTCGCACATCCATTTCGGCACCTCCGCCGCTCCAGGGCTCCCGCTTCTATCGGAACAGTTCCATCCGGCGCGTCGGCCGCGTAGACACCGGCCGCAGCCGGAATTGCCGCGGACCTTCGTCCGTGCGCGTCACAAGTTCCGCTTCGTACGCCACGGGATGGGATCGGTCATTACTAGTCGGCTGGAGCAATCTCAGAAAGATGACGGCGCGATCGGCAAGCCCGCAGCTCAGGGTGACCTGCTTGCCGGAGTCGTCAGTCCACTCCAATTCCGAGTTCTCCACGAAGAATGCCTTGTTGTCGTCCCAACCGGAAACTTCCACGCGATATAGGTTGGTAACCCGGTGTTCGGCGGTCAAGATCATTCCGTCCTCCGCCCACTTGTAGGTGCAGGCGCAGTGCCAGGTCAATGGCCGTAACTATAAGAAGCTAATCTGTTTATTTCGGTTTGCGGAAGTTGAAAGTGTGCGAAGAAGGGACACCCCAGCCAAACTGTGCGCAACTGAACCACACTTGAATTTTCAGAAGTGACTGCGCAACAGGAGGTTGGTGGCGAAATTCTCGACGGGACCATAAAAGTAGCGGAACACCAGCAGGCCCACCAGCAGACCCACCATTGCAAAGCTGTTGCCGCGCAGCCAGTCCAAGTACCGCTGTGCCCGGCTTTCGCTCATAAACAGCATGATTCCCGCGCTGCCATCGAGCGGGGGCACCGGAAGCAAATTGAACGTGCCCAGCAACAGGTTCAGCGAGAAGAATACGAACAGCGCCACGGTCGCCAGGCCCGGGTGCACGGTCTGCGGATTGGTCTGCAGCCAGCCCATGCTGCGCCCGGCCCGCAAACCTACCACCGCCAGAAGCATCAGAGCGTAGTTCGCCGCCGGCCCAGCCAGGGCCATCAACGCCGCTCTTCGCGGGTGCCGGCGCTCCCATTCCGGATTAAATGGCGCGCTGGCCCACCCGATCATTCCGCCTTTGAAAACCAAAAACGACAGGATCGGGATCAGCACCATGCCCCAGGGCTCCCGCTGTATGTGCGGCAGCGGATTCAGCGACACCTGCCCGCCGCGCGCCGCGGTGTCGTCACCGCCCAGCTTGGCCACCAGCGCGTGTGCCGCCTCGTGGCAGGTGGTCGAAAACAGAAACGCCACATACCACACAAATCCGTACGCCAGAAGCTGGGGCGAAAATTCAGGCATGAACTTAGAGCCTAGAGGTTCCGCAAGCCATTTGCAACTCTGCGGCTTGCAAGGCCAAGTACTGACGCGCCATTGTTTTTTGCGTGCTGCAGGGAATTATCACGACATCCTTTTCCAATTCTCGACCGCTGCCTTTTCCGCGGCGCTCAACTTCCAGGACTCTCCCTTAGCCAAATCGCCCAGCGCCAGCCCCCCAATCGCGACGCGCACCAGCCGCAAGACTTCGATCCCAAGCGCCTCCAGCATCCGCCGGATCTGCCGGTTCTTGCCCTCATGGAGCACAATTTCCAGCCAGGAATTGCGTTCGCCACGTCGCAATTCGCGCACGCGTTCTACGCGGAGAAAATCGCCCCCATCGCGAACGCCGCGCCGCAAAGCCTCGAGCAGCGCCTCATCCACGGCGCCGCAATCTGCGCGTGATACGTCTTTGCGACGTGCCCGGCAGGATCGAGCACGCGCGCCGCCCATTCCGAATCATTGGTCAGCAGCAGCAACCCTTCGCTGGCCTTGTCCAGCCGCCCTACCGGCGCCAACCAGCCCCCGCCCTCGCCGATGTAGTCGTGTACCGTCGCGCGCCCCTTTTCGTCCGACGTGGTGGTCACTACGCCTCGCGGCTTGTTCAGCATCCAATAGGCCTTCTCCGCCGCGCGAATCTGCCGCCCGTCCACCTCGATTTTGTCCTGCCCAAGCAGCGCCGGCGCCTCCGCGTTGCGCCGCACCGCGCCATTCAGCCGGACGCGTCCGGCTGCAACCAGCTCCGCCGCTTGCGCCCGCGAGCAGTACCCCATCTTAGAGATTGCCCGCGCCAGCCCGAGACTTCGAACCTGTGCCGGAGCCTCGTACCGGAGTGAGTTGGGTACCCCCCTCCCCCGTTTTTTCATAAGTGTTGATTCTAAAGGGAGTTAACGTCAGTGGCGAGTGGCGTGTGCCGAGTGGCGAGAGAGATTTGACAGGAGGAGTGACACCCCTATCCCGGGTGTTTGCGTATGAGTGGCAAGGAAAGGACTTACGCGACACGGAGTGCGTAAGAGTGGCAGGCAAAGGACTTACAGAAGGGCATTTTTGCGCTTCGGTGCAACGGGCGCCACGGAGGGGTACCCCCACCCCGGGTGTTTTTGGAAAAGAGGCTGCAAGCTGTTGAAAACAAAGGACAGGACTCGGAAAAAGAAAGCAAAGAGGCTCCAGGCGATTGATAAGACTAGAGTTAGGGCTGGAGCGGCGGGAGGGGTAGGAAAGGTTTCTTCGAGATAACACGCGCAACCATACCACAGGCCTGAACTTTTATCAAGAGTAAACTTGTAAGTGCGAGAGCTGTTGACAGATATAACAAAACTTGTTATAGTCCAGTGACAGGATTCTTTCGTTGTGGCAGGCATAGAGAATCAGGATTGCTTATGAATGGCCAAGAGCTAAGAGAAGCACGGTTGCGCGCGGCGTGGACGCAGCAGCGGGCGGCAGGAAGGCTAGGGGTTACCCAGGCCTATCTTTCGATGGTTGAGCGTGGCCACCGCGTCTTGCCCTCTGTCCTTGCCTGCAAGGCGGTGGAGATCCTCCATGCTTCACCGACAGCCCTCCCGCTGCGCGAGGATTGGGTCAGTCCGCCCAGCGACAGTGATAAGCTCCGATCCGAACTCGCAGGGCTGGGTTACCCAGGATTCGCGCACGTTCGTGGGAGGGTGCGGCACAATCCCGCGGAGGTCCTGCTGAACGCCCTGAATAAGTCCGAGCTTGATGCTCGAGTTGTGGAAGGATTGCCGTGGCTGGCCTTCAGCTATGCCGACTTGGACTGGGATTGGGCGGTGCAGAACGCAAAACTCCATGACCTGCAAAACCGGCTCGGCTTTGTGACCACGCTGGCTTGTCAATTTGGGGCTACTCAAGGGAGCAGGGAGTCAACCGACGAACCACGTTCCAGGAGGCTGAAGGAATACGCCGCTGTTCTGGACCGTTCCCGTCTGGCGAAAGAAGACACCCTGTGCCACGATTCGCTGACGGAAGCCGAAAGAAAATGGCTACGCGTGAACCGTCCCGCGGAAGCCGCACATTGGAATCTGTTGACCGACATGAAGGCTGAGAATCTTCCTCATGGCAGGCCCTAAGCAAGTCCCCGAGCCGTGGCGCTCCTTTCTGAAGGAACTCGATCAACGGGCGATCGAAGAGACCCGTATGGATTGCATGGGCGGATTTGTAGTAACCGTTCTATACGGGTTTTCGCGAGAGACGTCCGATCTCGATGTACTGCTCATCGCTCCGCGGGAGCAGGGCAGGCGCCTGCTCGAACTTGGTGTCCAGGGCGGAACTCTCCATAAGAAATACAAGGTCTACCTGGACTACGTGGGAGTGGCCAAGGTACCAGAGAACTATGAGGAGCGGCTCACGGAAATGTTTGCCGGTGAGTTCAGACGTCTGCGGATTTGCGCCCTGGACCCGTACGATCTCGCGCTGTCAAAATTGGAACGAAATATTCAGCGCGATCGGGATGACGTCAAGCACCTCGCTCGTGCGATCCCATTGGACCTGGAAATTCTCAAAGAACGATATGCAAAAGAGCTTCGCTGGCAACTTGGAAATCCGGAACGGGAGGATTTAACGCTAAAACTGTGGATTGCGATGATTGAGGAAGATAAGTCCTTGAGAAGCTGTTAGAACAAGGAAGGCTGGCTCACCCGCCGCGAAGAGGCTAGCGAAAACCAGCCCCACCCTTGCAAAGCTCGCAAGGATGGGCCACCCAAAACCTTCTTGCAGCTTCAAGGGTCGGCCACCCGCGAGTTAAGCGTCTGGGTTTCTGACGTGCGAGTACCAGGTCGACCTCTCCTTTGCGAGGGTCGCCGTTACCGAAAAGCTTGGTTTGAGTGTTGCCCTCAATTGGACGGTTCACTCTTTGTAGGCGGTGCTTCGGAAACGCTGCTCTTAAGGCGAGCTTTGTCATCGCGAGCGTAGGCTCGCGACGGTCCGTCCTTACGTAGACGACGCCGTCTGGTTTGAGCAGTTTGGAAGCTCGCTGGAAAACCGTGGTGAGGAGATGCTGATAGGTTTCACGGTTCGCAAACTTTCCTCTGTTCTTGCCGTTGTAAGGGTTCGATCTGCGATGATCAGTCGGGGGTCCCCCCAGTAGCCATAGGCGTAGCCACTGATCGTAGTGATAGTTTGTGATTCCGAAGTAAGGCGGAGATGTGAGCAGTAGGGATGGGCGACGCAGCCCACGTCCCGTGAGCTTCCCCTTGAGGCTTGCTAGCACTGACGTGCTGTCGCCGAGATATGCCTTTCCTGCTCTCGATTTCGGAATCCCTCTGGCGTATCGCCACCGGATCTTTCTTTTCAAAAACTCGACCGGCTGGATCTTTGGTGGCTTTAGGTTCCTTGCTTTCCACCATTTCACCGCGTATTTAGGGGCCATGGCTTTGGTTTGTCGCATTTGATTGGAAAGCGAGTCAGCCCTTTTGCCGTGCAGGTGTATTAGGAGAAAGGCCATCAATGTTCGATCGACGTTGTTTTGTCTCCAGTTAAGCTGGGCTCTCGCGCATAGTAGGAACCAGCGTACCTCGGTGCTGAAGCAATGGTGCTCCTGACGACTTGATTGAGCCGTCCCAATTCCGTTTTGATTTGGGGACTTAGCCAAGCCGGGTGACCGAACATCGCGAGAGGCCCATCAACAATGAAAGCTATCTTGGTGACGCGGTCGAGTACTTTGCGACGCTCAAACCAGCGAAGGAGGTGTATAAGGAGCATGCGCTCCCAAACCTGTACGACTTCCCCGAAAGCCTCACCGTTGGTCGAGTTGTCATGGAATCGCTCGTGGATTCGGAGAGCATCAGTGGAGTAGATCGGATAACGGTGTTGGCAGTCGCATGATCCGGTGCCAGGCGCAATTGATATATGCTTGCTGCAGCCCGAGCGCGTTGTATACGGACACGCGATTAGGGCGGTAGTTCTCGTCTGTAGCAGGGCTTCGTAGGTGTCTAAGAGAGATTTTCCATCCGCGGCATCGACTATTACATCGTGGAAGTTCTCAAAAAGCGCTTCTCTGAAGGAATCGAGAGCTGAAGCGTGAGTGCGTGTTACAACATTGCAGCCTGGCATTGCCGCGTCGAGAGTAGAGGCTTCTTCCGTTTTCCTGAATTCTCTCGGGTCGATGGGCCGTGACGCATCTAACTGGTCAACTTTGAGTAGGTCCAGTAGAACACTGGCGACAGTGCAGTAGCCAACTTTTGCACCGGGGTACCCATTCTTAACGTCAACCTCGGCCCAGCTGCCGTCAATGGCAATGGCGTAGATGGGAAGCGGGCTACGAGGCTCTGGTGGGGTCTTAGGACTCAGGGCCGGGGCTCCCACAGCGTTCGTTGGGAGCACTCTCGATTTCTTCAGTAAGCTTTTTACCCTTTCTGTTTCGGCGATGCGTTGGAGCGGGCGATACCCGGCGAATTCTCCCTCATAGGGCATCAGGCCGCCTCAAGATTAATCGAGAACTTCTCTATTTGGACTGGCACAACGTAGGGGTTAGAAAGTGTTTTTACGCGGATGAAGCCCTTGTCTTGCGCCTTAAGTATGCTGTTCTCAAAATCTGCAAAATCGTAGAACTTGCGGAGTTCCCTTGTTTCGTCGGTGTTATTCAAATGGCCGATGAACCAGTTAGCCGCATTGCGGAGGATATTCTTCTGAATTGAGCTTACCTCTTGAGTCGCATACACCAGCCCAATGTGGTACTTCGCGCCTTCTTTTGCTGTTCTAACCCAGATGTCATGTAGGTCCATCTCAGTTGACGATGGGAGAAGGTTGTGGGCTTCTTCAACGTAAACGAGAATGTCGGGTGGAAGCTTGGCGGATCGAAAAAGTGCGCGGTTATTTTCAAATATTCGTTGCATCACTCTATCAGCGGATGCTTTGTTGAGTTCAGCATCACCACTGGACTGGTCCACGATTACTAATCGGCCCGCCGTTAAGTGGCCGCAAATCTCTTCCGCATAATCAGCGCCGGTAGTGGCCGTATGCTGCTCTTTGACACGGCCTATCAGTCGGGATCCGTTCGCGTATCGGAACATTTCCAGAAGTTTTTTCAGGTCATCGTCGGCCCAAGAGCCAGTGCTACTCGTTTTGATGTAGTCTTCATCGAAGTCAGAGAAGCCAGATTTCTTGTCGTCGATGAAGTCACGCAAAAGGCCACACGCGTATGCGATTTGCCCAGCTGTGGTTGGGCTTTTCCAGGATGGTTGCACATTTGAGGTATGCAGCGGGATCTTCCCCCTTCCCGTTTTTCATCTCTGCTAGCAATTCTTTTTTGAAGAGACCCTTTGTTGCAGGGGCAAGTGTCGCTGGCGGGTTAAGGCCGGCTTTTGATAGTAACGCGCGGTAGCAGAGGACGCGGCGCTTGTATCGCGTCATTGCCGACATGTCGTGCGGGTCGTCAGGCGGCTCGAGGGTTACGTCACGGAAATTTCCAATGTACTTGCTTGCACTGTCGCGTTCCAGAGCGCTGTCGATGATTTCCTTGCCGATCTGGAGGTTTTCATCAAGGTGAAAGTTTAGGAGCATCAGGTGGCGGTCGGGATCGTTAGGATGTGGCATGATCCCATAGGTCACAACGTCGGGCCGGAACTCGTTGCGTTTTTCAGGTGGAGCGCTCAGCCAGACGTTCTTTATTGCGTTTGCGTTGCTGCTCTCATCTTTGTCCTGCGTGTTTTCGTTGGCATATTCGCCGTTTGGATCAAAAACGATCTGGCCGATGCGGCGGGGCGTGGTGTCCCACCGTAAAGCAAAAACAGAGTTTAAGATTATTTTCGTGGTGTTAGATTTTCCAGTTCGGGTCATTCCAAAGAGGGCCGTTTTCTGTCCCAAGAGATCAGTGGGAGTCAGGCTCACCGGAACGCTCGAGACTTGTTGGAAAGGCCGATTTGTGGACGCATACCGCACTTCTCCGACCTTGACGAGTCGATCCTTGTCCTCTGGGTTGGTGAGTCTAGGATCTCGGTAGTTAATGATTCTGCGTAGCGCTTCGCCGCGAGGTTTAAAGACCTTCAATCCTCGATTTGGGTAGTAGTTACTGAGGTCTGATCCGAAGACAATCTGAAATTTCGAATTGGCTCCATCGGGGAGCGGGTACATATAAAAAGTGCCAATGACTCGGCACCGGACTCCGGCATAACCTAGCAAATTGTTTGTGGTCGGGTCCATGACGTCTCGATGGTCGAAGGTCTTGGTAAGCTCTCCGCTAACGCGCTGGGCATTTTCGACTCGCACCCGAAGTGCTTCCTGTGAGTTAGGAAGGTCTGCATGATCCAGGACCCGTAATAGGACGATGGATGAGTCCTCCTTCCGCACGTCCGGGGTTGTGCCAGGAATTATTCTTGTAGCGATGAGAAAAGAAAGAGCCGGAATTCCGCCGACTTGCTGGCGGTTGTAGTCATGGATTTGCACTAGAGCTTCTTCGTAACCTATCGAGTAGATTTCCCCTACGTAGGCCTCTGCCTCAACGAGTGCCGCGAGGTCGGCACCAGCGGCTTGCAGGTCGGCTGGAAGTTGGGTTTCGCCTAGCTGCTGCGCTACGGTCGTTAGTAGAGTGGACATTCTGAGCCTCCAGCAAGATCAATCGCGAAATAACAGAATGAAGATGGCGAGGCCGCGGTGTTGATTTGATCGCGGGATTGGATGAGCCAGCCGGCGTCGGTGAGGAGCCGGTCGATGGTTTGGCGGGCGCGATCGTCGGGGGTGATGGGCATGGCCAGGAAGAAAGGATTATAGCGCGGGAGGGGAGTACGAAGGCGGTGTAGTGTTTAGGTGGTGACCATGACAGGCGCCGGCACCCTTCGCAACTCAGGGCAAGCGGTCGGCGGCCGAAAACCGGAGGCAAAGGCGCCCGCGACGGTCCGCGGCCGCTACATGGCTTCAGGCCGCGCGGCTGGAAAACGAAGATGGCGCCCTGAAGGGACGCCGCTACAGGTGAGGAGCGCTCGCGTTGCTCGCTAGCTGGGCTCAAGCCCAGCCGCTACATTGGTTGATGCGCGAAAAAGCAGGTCCCTCACCGCCGTTCGCGACAAATTTCAGTCTAAAGGGGCGCGAGCGGGTTCGGGATGACAACGGACAAGGAAAAAGCAGATCCCTCACTACGTTCGGGATGAAAACTGGAGGGCCGGCATGGGGTTTGAAGAGAGAAGCAGGGGGAGAAACAAGTGCCCGCGACGGTCCGCGGCCGCTACCCTTTGACGCTCAGGGTAAGCGGGTAAAAGGGGAGGGGAACTTAAGGAGAGAATTTAAGAAGGAAGTTTTTGATTGATTGATGGTTTGCTCCGCGGGCCTGAAGGCGCCGCTCCCCCCGGACTAGAAGTCCGGGGCTTCCACCTGGGGAACGTGGCGAGATGAACTCGCCGCTACAAGGGGAGCCCGTTTCCGTTCGCGGCTCAGGGCAAGCAGGGTAAACACGGAGCCCGCTTCGGAAAGCGGGCGCTACATTTGAGCGATGACCGAAAAAGCGGGTCCCCCTCCATGGGCGGGCGGGCTCACGCCGTTCGCGACAAATTTCAGTCTAAAGGGGCGCGAGCGGGTTCGGGATGACAAGAGGAAAAAGCGGGCCTCAGAGATTTAAAGAGCGGAAGAGACGGAGGTGCCGGCGGCCGCAAATACTATGGCCATTTCGGCTTGCGCGAAGGAAATGAAGCATTGCACGACGGCGGGATCAAACTGCGTACCGCTGGATTCGATGAGCCGACGAACGGCCTCCTGGTGAGGGAGGCCGACGCGATAAGGACGCGAGGAAACCATGGCATCGAAGGCGTCGATCACCGAGACGATGCGAGACACCACGGGAATCTCCAGTTCTCTTAATCCCGCTGGATAGCCGGTCCCGTCGAAATTCTCGTGGTGGTGAAGAATGTCCAGTGCGGCGCGTTCGAATCCGGGCAGCATGCGGAGCACAGCCCATCCGTATTCCGGATGCTTTTTCATCAGGGCGTATTCATCGGCGTCCAGGCGTGCCGGTTTCTTCAAGATAGCGTCTGGAATACCGACTTTGCCGATATCGTGGAGAAGCGCGGCAACTTCCAGGTTTTGCAGTTCCGATTCTTCCAGGCCGAGTTCCTGTCCGACGCGCATGCCCCATTCCGCGAGGCGGGTGCTGTGAACGCCGGTGTTGAGATCCTTCAAGTCCAGAAGCTGGTTGAAGGCGCAGATCACCGAGCTGCGCAGCGCGGTGACCTGCTCTTCGACTTGTTTGACGCGCAGGGAGTCCGGCGTCCAATGAAGATTGGAGGGCACGGCGAGCACCGATGCGCGCTCAGTCAGCACGGTTGTTACCAGCAGAATAATAGGCACGACGGGCTGGTAGTAGAGGTTGAGCTCGAGCTATTCACCCAGGCGGAAACTGCCTGGTATACGTCGAGGCGGCCGTGGTTGAGGTCCGGAGTGAGTTTGATAGCGTGAGACAGCGCGCTGGAGGCCTGCGACTGGTTGAGCGGCTGCTTGGCGCTGAGCATCAAAGCCACGGTGCCGGTCACCAGTGGAGCGCTGAACGAAGTGCCAGACTCGCTTCCGTAAGCGCCGCCGGGATACGTGCTGATGACGTTCTCGCCGGGCCCGGCGATCCAGACGTCCGCCGTTCCATAATTCGAGAAGGAAGAGCGGGCGCCCCAATCCGTTGTCGAAGCAACGCCCACCACGGAGCCGGAGATCGCGGCCGGATAGACGCGCGCGCTGGTATTTTCGTTGCCTGCCGCTGCTACCAACACGACGCCAGCTTTATTCGCGTGGGAGATCGCTTGAGAGAGCGCTGGAGAAGGATAAGAGAGGTCGAAACTCATGTTGACGACGTTCGCCTTATTCTGGACGGCATAGTACAGGGCTGCCACGATGTTGGAAAGGTTCCCCGTTCCATTCGAAGAGAAAGCCTTAAGCGGGAGGATCTTGGCCTTTGGCGCAACCAGATGCACGAGTCCGGCAGTCATGGTGCCGTGGCCGAATGCGACGTAAGGCGAGCCGTCCAGAATCGCGGCCGAGGATTGATCGAGTATAGCCGCGCTGGATTGTTGCACCATCACAGGCTGGGCATTCGACGAGGAAGTGGTGCTTATGCCGGTCGAGGACAGATCTAGCCATTCGGAGGCGCCCGGCTGATTGCGTGTGAAGTCGTAGCCCTGTAGAAGCACAGGGTGGAGAACCGGGTGATTGGGGTCTACGCCTGTGTCGATAACGGCAACGATTCCGGTGCCGCTTATATTAAAGCCGTTTTGTGCATCAATTAGGCGGATGATCTGAACAGCAGGCTGGGCCGCATAACCGTGGATAACCAAGGTGCCGTAGTACTTCACCAGCGTGGTGTCGTAAAGACCGTAGGAAATGCCGTCCAGTCGGATCTGCGGGACCGGTAGGGGCAGGTCTGGCTCGATACTTTGAATCCCCAGGAGAGACTCCAGCAAATTGACCGTGAAGTTCACCACGTCAACGACGAGATTGGTGGTCGAGGTAACGAGAAAGGTCTGGTTTATGTTGCCGTCCAGCGAGCCTTGGACCTGGCATCCAGCGGACAAGCACAAATTCAGGACGGATGTTAATCCGCCCGTGGTCCGAACGATGTAGCGGTTCTGGGCCGCGGCGGGCTGAACGCCGGCGGTGGCGATGGCAATCAGGACGGCGAAAACGAGTAAGCTACGTTTCATAGAATATATCCCTTTCAGGGGACTCCTGCTTCAAGTTCACTCCGCCTTCGGCACAATGGGATACCCGCCAAGTCTTGCGGATTTTGCCTTTTGGGCCAATGGTACGAGTGTGATTTCTGTCATAACCATCTGAACTATCTGCCTTTGGTACTTTCGTACCGTCGGGCAAATACCTTGGAATCTCGAGGTGGCACGAGCCTGTCACGCTTTTCTCCCAGGCAAAGCTCCCAGAGCATTCCGGAGCGAAATCACGATAGATTTTTCGCCCTGGCCAGGGAAGGAAAGCTCCAGGTCGCCAGTGTTCTCAATTTCGCCGCGAAATTCGCCGAATTGATTGGTGGTCGTGTGAATGAC
>WNFA01001790.1_pt1 | contig 19583 bp, 18 predicted proteins | sample 5400481 | NCBI WGS metagenome assembly WNFA01 (sample SAMN13153340, study PRJNA577476) | soil metagenome | isolation source: 120 cm saprolite under Douglas fir tree site 2 hole 1 replicate 2 | place: USA:California | collected 2015-04-18
CATAATCGGAACGAGAACATCGAAAGAGAAGAGGCGCATGGCGCGACCGAAGGAGTTTGATCAGGAGAAAGCGCTTCGGAAGGCGATACGCCTTTTTTCTCAGCAAGGCTTTGCCGCCACATCCACCGATGACTTGATGTGCGTCATGGAAGTCGGGCGGCAGAGCATGTATGACACGTTCGGCGACAAGCGGGCGCTGTTTTTGAAAGCCCTGGAGTTGTACGTCACAGAGAGTGTTCACTCCATCGACGTGGAGTTGCAAAGGCCTGGCTCGGCCGTCGCCGCCGTGCAAAACGCCCTGGTGACTTTCGCTCAACGGAAAGACTTGTCCAGCGCAGAAGGCTGCATGGGGCTCAACGCAATCAGCGAATTCGGTCAGCGAGATGCCGGCGTAACGCGTATCACACGTAATGCGGCGCGGCGGCAGCGTCAGACACTAATGCGCGTGCTCACGAGAGCAAAAAAACAGAGAGAAATTCGCTCAGATGCGGATCTGGACAGCATGGCGGACTTCTTTGAGAGCACGCTTGCCGGAATCAGGATGGCGGCCAAAGCCGGCAAGAGTCGCCACGCCCTTCGAAAAATCGCCGCCTTTGCGTCAAGAGCGTACCTGGCATTAGATCGCCGAATAACTCCCGAATGACGCTAGTGCTCTATCGGAGGCGCGTTTCCACAAAAGCGTGAAGTCCGGGCGAGGCGCTCCGCGCGCGTTCGATAGAGCCGTGAAGGTGGGCGCTGGCGGTTGCGGCGGATGCGGGCTAGTGGCTGCACCGATCTAACGGCTATGGGAATTGAATCTTTTTTCGTTTGCAGCCTATTGATTTTGCTTGGCTTAGGAAAATCAGAGGAAACCGAAAATCGCAGTCAAAGGCTCTACCTTGCAGCATGACGTAAGGAGCATAGCACGCGAAGCGTCCGTCGCGCCAGCGACTACGTTCAAACGGGCAACCCTTCCTCCGGTAAGGTAGGGGTTGCCGACAATACGCTCGGAAGATGTCGGGTGCGAACTCGTCAGTGAAAACGTGCTTGCTTGACTCGAACGCCCTGGGCGTCTAGGTGAAGGCCAGAACTTGCCGTGTTCGGACTGCCGATATAGGGTGATCACGAGCTCTCCATGAACTCTGAGGTTGAAGGTGTCAGGTCGAGGGTGGCGTCACGATCCTTGTTCCATTCTGATAGTTCTTTGGTTCACGTGATTTCCAAACATCAGCGTCGGGTATAAGTCAGCCAGAGATCAGCCGCTTCTAGGATACGTTCGAACATCTGGTGAGATTAGCGAGTACTATCGCGGAGTGGACCCTGAACGCCAAGCGGTCTGTTCGTTTTGGGAGCACAAGCCGCTAGCGAGGAATTTGCCTTCTCATGAGTGTCTCCGAGAGTCGGGAAAGAAGTCCCACGTGCCGTAAGCGTTCGAATCTCTTGGCAGCTGAGCCGCTCGTCGGTCAGACGGCAATCGGCAATCATCCCCTCTTTTGTCGGCCGATACGTTTGGTCGAATATGTGATTTCCCAGTGAGAAAAAAACCGGATGCCCCTCGATGCACTCAGAAGTCTGAACAACGTGAGGATGGTGGCCAACGATCAAATCCGCTCCCTTTTGAATCAGCCAATGGGCTTGTGCGCGCTGTGCTGCATCCACCAGTTTCTGAAACTCGTGGCCCCAGTGAATCGAAACCACAACAAGATCCGCCAGTTGACGTGCTTTCCGTAGTTTTTCGGAGATTTCCTCTGACGGTATTTTTTGAACGCGTCCATCGGCGGCTGGAATCAGCGTAATGGAGATCAGCGCGATCTTCGCGTCGCCTGCTTGCGCGACGAATGGAGAATTCTCAAAATCGATGGCCGCGAGCGATTCTTCCAGCAGCAATCTGCGAGTGCGCTCCCGTCCAGCACTTCCCAGGTCCCCTGCATGATTGTTCTCCAGCGTCAGCCCGCGGAACCCAGCCATTTTCAATAACCGCACTGCGGAATCGGGAGTCGCAAAGCAAGGCCGTGCGGATTCGATGCATGCGGATGGCGAGCCCAGCGCACCTTCCAAATTTCCACTCACCCACTGGGAATCGTTGAAAAGATGCGCGAACGGAGTCCAGGGAGAAATTCTTCGGCGTTGCAATTCCTCTGCCACGTGGCGTGAAAGCAGGATATCGCCGGTAAACACCAAGCGCGTGCCGCGCGGCTGCGTTCCCACGCTGGCCGCAAGAATACTTGCAGTCAAAACTATAAGAAGCCTACTCAAGCGAATCGCAATCACGGCAATAACCAGCGAACCAGGTTCGTGTCCGGCTTAAATATACGGACATTTGAAGCGATGAGTGGAATGTGGTCCTCTGTTGGCTAATGACACTTACGAAAGTGCGCGGCCTTCGCAGAAAAACAAGTCTCGAGCCGCCCCTATACTGGATTTACCGCTGAACTCAAAGTAAGAGGTACCCATGAGACGGAGCCAATACGTTCTCGCATTCGCGGCAGTCGTTCTTATTTTGGCTGCCACCGGCGCCTTGCTCTTCTCAAAAAAGAAGCCGGCCTCCACGTCCCCTACAAACACGGCTACTCCGTCCTCCCCCATCTCGCAAACTGCTAAGCCCGCGCCCCAGGGAACTGCGCAAGACAACCAGGGCATCTACATGCCGGACGACACTACAGCGAATTTTTTGGGCGCCTTGGCCCCGGGCGGCACGCCAGAGTCCGCAGGGCGTGAGCGTAATTACATCGTCACCTATCAAGTGGTTTTTCTTCGGAAGTCACCCGCCGAAAAATTGCCGGAAGAAAATATGAAGTACAGCGAGTTACAGCAACGAGATCCTGGCAGTTTCGCACATAGCTATTTCTTTTACGGCGAAGCGGTCAGTGGCACATACGATCCTGCACATCCCGATGCCATCGCCGTTCGCGCCAAACTCAACAAGAAAGAAGTCGGCGGCTTTATTGACGCCAAAAAGCTATGGCTTGAGCCCCCCGTTTCCCTCGTAGAAACCCCACGCTATATGGCACTCAAGGATGCCACCGCCATTCACGTTGTGCCGGATCCGGGCAGCCGCATCGTCCTGGGTCTTGTGCAAGGCGAGGTCGTCGAGGCCGTTGGTAAACTCAGTTTCCAAGGCGGGCAATGGATTAAGGCGCATTTCAGTGCCGACGAGAAGCCCCGCTATGGTTTTATTCAGGCAAGCGATCTGCTTGCACTCACTCCGGCCACGACGAATCCCTCCGAAGTCGCCACAGCGGAAATTCCGCGGCAGATCCGGTATTCGAAAGTCTCGCTTGCGGAGTCAGATCGCCAAACGCTTTCTAAAAACGGATTCTACGTTGAGAGCGCTCCACCTTTGAAGTACATCTATGTGGACGACATGGCGGACTCTTACCACGATGGCAGTGACGGGCGCCAATACTTCATCACTTCGGACTTTTTCCTCCACGCCTATCACTTGATCTTCGATCGTATGCTCCAGGATGTCGAAGAGAATAAACTCTCGCCATCCGTCGCCGCGCTCGCCGCCGATCTCGCGAAGGCCACGGAAAACGAAGTTAAGACTCTGCCTTCTACTGCGCCCGCCGATGTCCGCGACGCAATGGTGTACGACCTCCTTTATTTTTCCGTTGCTGCAAAGCTGTTCAACCCCGGCTTCGCGGTTCCAGAACCGGTGCGCAAGGATGCCGAGGCATTTGTCTCCAGGATTCAGGAAGCCGGAGGGGAACTCCCTTCTGCCGCATCCAGTAAGTTCGGGGACGAGGATTTCGCACAATACAAAGTGCGGGGACACTACGAGAAGAACAAGACGCTTCAACGCTACTTCCGAGGAATGATGTGGTTTGGCCGCAAGAATTTTCTTCTCTCGGACAGGAAGATGACTCTAGCTGCGATTCTCATACCCGGCCTCCTGGAGAAGGCCCAGGGGATGCGCACGTTTGAATCGCTCGATCATTCGCTCGGCTACATAGTTGGCGCTCAAGACAAATACACGCTTGCTGGGTATCGTTCCGTAAGCAAGAAGATTTTCGGAACGGAAACACCCAGCGCGAACCAACTTGTGGTCAAACTCGACGAAAATCTCCAGGCGTTTAACCGCACTGTGGAAAGCGACCTGCCGCCTCCCCAGATCGTCTCCGTGCAGACAGGGGCCGGAAAAAAACAGTCTGAACGCTTGGAGATGGTTCGCGGTTTTAAGTTCCTTGGCCAGCGATTCACGCTGGACGCGTATTTCCTGAACCAGATGACCTCGCCAAGCGTGGGCAGCGATGACAATCCAAGAAATCTTCCCTCCACGCTCGACGTCATGATGCTCTTGGGGTCCAAGGCCGCCACCGAAGAACAGCAGCAAATCCAGCAGCACCAAAAGTGGCCCAACTACGAATCGCAAGCCAAAAAGCTAGAAGGCGTAGCACAAGAACATTTGGCCAAACAATTGACTTTTTATGACGAATGGCTGAACGCCTTGAATTCTCTGTTTTTGCCCACCGCCAGCAAACAATTGTTTGCCCTGGGGAAACCCTGGCAATACAAAAACCTGAACGCCGGCGCGGCAAGTTGGACCGAGCTAAAGCACGACACCATTCTCTATTCGGAGCAATCGGCTGCCGAAATGGGAGAGGGCGACGAATTTGAGATTCCTCCCTTCTCTCCACCTCCTCCCAGAGGCTACGTCGAGCCGAATCCCGTGTTTTTCCAGCGTTTGGGGCAGTCCATTGACCAAATGTTGGGCCGCATGAAAGATTCCGGTTTCATCACCGACGAGTATCTCGATAAGTTCACCACGTTCCGCGAGCTTGCTCGCAAGGCGGAGGCCATCGCGCAAAAAGAAGTTTCGGGAACATTGATTACCGCGGAAGATTTCCAATGGATTGAAAGTCTGGAAGAACAATTTGGCAGGCCGTTGCTTCTGCCTCGCGGCGTGGACCAGATAGATCCTTCCGAGTTGCAAATGGCATTGATTGCTGACGTAGCTACGGATGCCGTGGAGGGGCGCGTATTGGAAGTCGCGACCGGCACACCTCAGCGGATCATTGTCGTGGTGAAGGATGCTTACGGAGGTACGCGTCTGACCGTCGGGTACGTCTATTCGTGGTTCGAGTTCCCGTCCAACAAGCGCTGGGCCGACTCCGAATGGAAGAAGATCATTTACGCAGAGGACCCCGCCGCGAAAAAGCAGCACGGCGTCGAACCTCCAGCTTGGTATTCGATGTTCATGAAGAGTTCCGGCGGCGCACTCTGATGCGGCGGTGCTGCGGTGTCATTCTGCTCAGCCTGTTGTTGGGCTCGCCGGATTCCTGGCCGCGAAACTTCCACTTCTCGAATTGGAGCGACAATCCTCGGCCTTTCCTCGATGCGATACAAAAGTCGGCGTCACCATTCCTCCCGGCGCTGCCTACGGGTCAACGTATCCGCGGCGGGATCGTGACTCACCATTTCCTTGCGAGCGGAATGATAGTTCGCTTTTTTTATGGATTGCGGAGCCAAACTTCACCCGAAACGATTATCTTGCTAGGCCCCAACCACTTCCACCAAGGCCTGGCCAATATCAGCATCTCTTCTCTGCCATGGAAGACTCCTTTCGGTGTTCTTCCCACCGACGCGCATCTCGTCCAAAGGATTGGCGCGGCCATCCGGCTGCCCGAGGATCCCGAAGCTTTTTCCGGGGAGCACTCCGTGGGTGTGCTCATTCCATTCTTGAAATATTATTTTCCTCGCAGCAAGGTTGTGCCTATTTTGATTGACGCGAACGCCCAGGAATCCCGTATGAAGGATCTTCGCGAGGTCCTTTCGCAAGCGCTGAAAAATCCGAAGACGATCGTTCTCCTAAGCATGGATTTTTCCCATGATTCGATTGCTTCCATCGCGGACGCCAGGGATCGCACAGCGGAACAAGTGATTTCCGTCATGGATGCAGGAAAATCGCGTGAACTCAACGTGGATTGCCGCAAGGGCCTGCGCGTCTTGCTCGAATCGCTGACCCGCGCTGGGTACGACGGTGTGCTGTTCAACGAGCACAGCAACTCGGCGCGTCTGACCGGAAAGCCGGATCAACCCGACGTGACCAGCTACTTCACGATCTATTTCCTCAACTCGCCGCATACGCCGTCCTAGTCCCTCGTTCCCGGATACAAGCAGAACCACCCATCACGTAACGCGCTCCTCGCAGCCATAAATCCCGATCTGGGAAGTTGCTCCCACATCGCTTCCAGCCGATTCCGGCTGGATGACGGGCAACTCCGACGTAACCAGATTAGGTAAGGGTTGCCGACGACTCGTCCACAATCGTCGATCAGCCACGCGCCGGTGAAAGGCAGCCGTTGGGCGGCCCGTACACTCACAAAATCGCGGCGAAAGCATTGAAGACCGCATGGACGAGTATCGCCGGCAAGAGACTACCGCTTCTGTGTCTGAGTTCCCCCGAAAAGAGCCCGAGCACGAAAGCCGCCCCTGCTGTTATCGGACTTACCTCCAGGTGGATCAACCCAAACAAAAGGGCAACGATTATCGCGGCATAGGAAAGTGAAGTACCGAAAAACGAAAGCGTTGCCGGAAACTGCTGAGTCAGGGTGGTCTGGAGGAGGCCGCGAAAAATTATTTCCTCCTGAATTGCGGCACCGACGACGAAGTAAAGGAACGTCATCCACGGGCGAAATGACACTTCGGGTGGAGGCGAACCTAAGCTCAGGCGATTGACGAGGACTGTGAGCGCCCAGGCAACGGGCACCCCGAACACAATCGCGGCAGCGATGTAACGATAGTGACAGAATCGAAACCCAAATTGCGCGAAGCCCCCGGCCCTCCCTGACACCACCTTGATCAGGAGAATCGCCACTGCCAAGCTGATCACGATGATTGCAGGCACCGCTTCGAAAGGCCGAACTTTAAGCAGCGCAACAGTCAAAAAAGCCGGTCCGTAAGTGGCAGCAAATAACAGCAGGAGAGTGCCAAGCGCCATTGCGAACCTGACTTTTGTCAATTTCGTATCCTTACGGTGAAGCGGCCAACCGGACTCCCGAGAATCACGCGGGTCGCTCCAGCAGCGGTCCCAGCGTACGTCAGCGAGTCTACACTTCACGAGCAATCTCTCAACGGGTTGTGCGGCAAGTTGAAGCTCCATTAGTTTTGGTCATCCGTCACAAGAACGAAATGCGACGTTTGGAACGAGGCGGCGTGTTTGCGTCAGTCCTCGGAGCTCCACAGAATGCCAAGGATTTCCCATCCGTCAAAGTGGTCCCGGTGTACGCGAGCCCCGACGCAAAAATCCTTCTTTACATGGCGCAGGCAGTGAAGGCTGGAAAGTTGAAGATTCCTATCGGCCGCAAACTGCCGCTCAAGGATGCGGAACAGGGGCACGCGACGGTAGCGAAGGGCGGGGCGGGCAAGCTCTTGCTAGTCGTAGATAAAGAGTGAGCATTTAGCGGCAAAACTAAAATCCTGTCGATTTATTGATGATGAATTTTTGGCACAGTCTTCGTGTGCTCAAACCAGTAAATCCATTGGCGTATTTATAACGACGTTCAGTCACAAGGAGAATTAAGTGAGAAAATTTATATATGTGTTGTTGTTCGCTGCTGTCTGGGGCGGGCAAGTCTCGGCGCAGTCTTCGCAAGAGTCCTTGAAAGAATATGTTCCTGTTCTACCCGCAGTGAAGGCGAAGTTTTGGAAGATTGATCCGAAGGTTGGCTACGCGGTCAAAAACGTTGGCGGCGGCGTCTACGTCATGTCGGACAACGGGTGGCAATCCGCATTCCTGGTCACCGATGAAGGAGTCATCGTTTTTGATGCGCCAGCGAGCTTCGGAAAAAGCATTCCGCTGGAAGTTTCGAAGGTAACCGACAAGCCGATCAAGATGGTGGTTTACTCGCACTCGCACAAAGATCATATCGGTGGATCCGCAGCATTCAAGAACATCAAAGATCTCAAGATCGTCGCGCTCGAAGGCGTCAGCGACTTCTTGAAGGAGATGAACGATCCGAATCGGCTGGTGCCGAACGTAACATTCAAGTCCGAGAAGACGATCAAACTTGGCGGCAAAACTGTCGAGCTCACGGGCCATCGCTATCATTCCCCCGAAGGCGACCTTTTTATCTACGTTCCCGAAGCCAAATTTCTGATGGTGGTTGATTCGGTCACGTCCGGTTATGCGCCGTTCCAGGGATTTGATCTCTCCACAAATTTCCATGAGTACCTAAAAGTGTTCGATGAGATCCTCGCGTACAAGTTCGACACATTCGTAGGCGGCCACCTCACGGATATAGGCACGAGGCAAGACGTGGAGATCACCATGGAGTTTACCTTGGACGTGTACAACACCGTGAAACGCATCCACAACAACATGGATGCAACTGCAGCTACGGCGGAAGCTGTCAAGACAGTGGGACCGGATAACGAGTTTTTACTGTTCAAAGTGTTTTTGGACAAGGTCGCAGACGAGTCTGCGAAGGAGCTCAAACCCCGCTGGATCAATCGCCTTGCTGGTGTGGACGTTTGGCTTGAAAGCCATGTGCGCACCGCCATAATTTATGTCCGCTGGGACGATAGGGAATGAGAGATCAGCAGCGGGGCGCTAAACATTACTCTGCCAGTCGATGCGCTCGAAATCGCCGAGGGTTCAATATCGGCACTTAGTCCGGAAGTGTAGGGAAAAGCGTCGGTGCCATTTGTGTCGCAAATTCCTTGAACACGCGAACGGGCCGCGTGATGTAACGGTTGCCCAGATGAACCAACCACAGATTGAAATTGCAGAAATGCCAATTCGGCATGACCTCGACGAGCCGGCCGCCGCTTAGCAACTCAGGCTACACCAACGGCGGAAGATCGCCAATGCCCGTGCCCGCGAGCAGCGCGGACGCGAGGCCCGCGTAGTCGTTCATCGCGAGGAAAGGCTGGAACGTTAGCGTTTCCTTTTTCTTTCCGTTCGCCTGAGCGAAGTTCCAGGCATTAGTGGGCGTCCAAAACGAGAAAGGCAATAGCCGATGTTCGAGCAGGTCTTGGGGTTTTTGGGGCGGCTTGCACTTTGCCAGATAGACCGGGCTTGCTACAAGCTGATGCCGGTAGGTCAGGATTCTGCGCGCGACGAGCGACGAATCCTTGAGTTGCTCTCCAACCTTGAACACCAGGTCTACACCCTCGGCGATTTGATCGACAATCCGGTCGGTGATGAAAACCTGTACCCGGACCTTCGGGTAGGACGCCTGAAATGCGCCGACCAGCGGCGCGAGCAACGAATCGGAGATGCTTGGCGGCGCAGAAGGCCGCAATACGCCCGAAACGTTCGACAGGTGGTTCGAAGCAATGTTGTCGACCGCTTCGCTGAGTTCGGCGCTGTGCTGAGCGTGCTCGAACACTTCGGACCCAACATCGGTAAGCCGCAGGCTGCGTGTCGAACGCTCGAGCAGGCGGACGCCGAGTTGCTCCTCGAGGTCGGCAACGCGACGGCTGACGGTCGATGTCGGCATTTTGAGCCGGCGCGCCGCTTCTGAGAAGCCTTTCGCCTCAACTACTTTGGCGAAAATCATTAGCGAATTGAGGTCGGTCATCGTTAGCCTCCCGCTCTTACAAGTCACCGATAACCCAATACCCGTCGCACGGGACGGGGTGCCAGCCGAATGGTCATGGCTTCAGGAATTCGAGGCGGAATTCGAGGCGATCGACCTCGCCGACAGGTCACTCTGCTCGAACACGCAGGTCCTTGAACATTATCCCAAATTCGGGAAATACATTTGCGGTTTCGCCCGCTAGTCGAGCAGACGGGATAAGCCTATATTCCCATCCGAGGGAGTCCTAAATACGAAGGACCGAAACCATGAATGCAAATGAGAAGGCAGTTGCCGCTACACTGGCGAAATATCAAGACGCATTGAATCAATCTGATACCGATGCAGTGATGGAGCTTTATGCTTCCGACGGCGTGTTCATGCCGCAGACCAGTCCTTCCAGTATCGGCGTCGATGCGGTCCGTAAGGCATATGACGCGGTATTCCAAGCCATCAAGCTCGCCGTCAAGTTCGACATTGCCGAAGTTGTTGAGATGGCTCCCGACTGGGTGTTCGCGCGCACCAATTCGGCCGGGACGGTCAAGGTCCACGCGACTGGCGCAGGCGGTCCGGAGGCCAATCAGGAGCTCTTCCTGTTCCAGAAAATCGACGGTGCTTGGAGGATCGCGCGTTACTGTTTCTCCACCACCAACCCGCCGCACGCATGAGGAGTTAAGAGAGCGAATGATGACCACGATGAATGCAGCGGTGATTCACGAAGCGGGGGGGCCGGAGGTTCTCAAAATTGGAAGCCTTCCGATCCCCACACCGAAGAACGGTGAAGTCCTGATCCGCGTGAAGGCGTTCGGGCTCAACCGCTCCGAGCTGTTTACCCGGCAGGGCCATTCGCCCACCGTCAAGTTTCCGCGCGTCTTGGGCATCGAGGCAGTCGGTGTCGTTGAGGCAGCGCCAGGAGGTGAGTTTCGCAAGGGCGATATCGTCGCCACCGCGATGGGCGGCATGGGCCGGCAGTTCGACGGCGGCTACGCCGAATATACTTGCGTGCCGGCGAAACAGGTGCAGATCATCAAGACCGAACTCCCTTGGGAAACGCTAGGAGCCATCCCGGAGATGCTGCAGACGGCGTGAGGCTCGTTATTCAAGTCGCTGCGTCTCGAGAAAGGCGAGCGCCTGCTTGTCCGCGGCGGCACGACATCGGTCGGGCTGGCGGCCGCGGCGATTGCCAAAAAGCACGGCGCTTTCGTCGCTGCGACAACGCGTAATCCGGATCGCGAAAAACTGCTGCGGGCAAGCGGCGTCGATCAGGTGTTCATCGATACCGGCTCGATCGCCGAACAGGTCAAGGAGGTCTGTCCAAACGGGGTCGACAAAGTGCTCGAATTGGTGGGCACGACCACGCTCAAAGACTCGCTGCGTTGCGCCAAGCAACGCGGCATCGTTTGTATGACTGGCATTGTCGACAACAAATGGTCTTTCGACAATTTCGCTCCAATGGATGCGATTCCCACTGCGGTGAGCCTGACCACCTATGCCGGTGAATCGGAAGATTTCATGCGGACGCCGATCGAGGATCTGGCCGAGCAGATTGCGGGGGGCACACTGCGCGTCCAAGTCGGCAAAACGTTCCACCTCGACGAAATCGTTGAGGCGCATCGCTGCATGGAGGAGAACAAAGCAGGTGGGAAGATCGTGGTGCTGACCTAGCGACACCCGGATGCGCCCGGCCCTAAATGAATGAGAGCTGCCTCACGGATCTTCGGAAGCCGCGTATCGGCGCTCCGACCCGGTCGGTTTTACAACGCCCGGAAGCGATTCATCGATCTGGATAATCGACCGTTAGCTCACTCGAGTTGTGGGTGAATTATGAAGAAAAGGGTGCAATAAAAATGGCAGGGCTGCGTTCGACGACTGATTTTCGGATCGAAGATTAAGAAGGTGTGTGATCGCTATTGAGGGAGCAATAGATCGAAAGCCCACCGCCAACGAGGTAGCGCGCCTGGCTGCTAAGCAGGCGTGCTATCCACAACAGGTTTGCAAACAATTGTTCTGAGTACATTGGCGTGCCAACCGTTCTACTCAGTAGCGGCGGTTTCGGAAACCGCCGCCAAGAATCAAGAGGCGCGGAATCGTGGAACGATACCTCCAGCGCGTCTTGCAAACCCGCCCTTATCGTTGCGTCTCTTGTGACGATCGCTTCTATCGCAGGGACACGGCAGTGCAGCAAATAACTCCGAGAGCCCCCTGACCGCTGACGGAAGGACCATACCGACCGGCGACTTGGAACCGCGTTGGAGTCCGGATTCTGCGCCAATTCGCCTCCCAAGCATTCAGAGACGACTGGCCCAAACCTGTTTTGCCGCAGGGCACGGTTTGCCTTCGTGTCCCTTCGCCCTGTGGTGCTTAATCTCGGCGTATAAGTTCTCACGTTGTTGTTGCACTTCCGCGCGTTCTTCGTCCCCGTGAACCAGATCAGGACTGAGCAGATTGAGTTTGTTATTCAAAGCGACGAGCTGACTGACCAGCTGGTCCTTCACTTGGCAGTTCATCGATTCATTGTACTCTCCTATCCAAGCCGGGGATTGAGTGCCGGAACGATTGCCGGAATTGTGCAGCGCCAATCAGAAGCAGGAAGTCTGGATTCAGCAATTGGCTTCGCGACAGGCTCGGAAGTTGGTGCGGGCGATTGAAAAGCGGTTCGTGGAAACGGGGATTTTGGAACTTCGACCAGAGTGCGGCGAGAGCTGAACGCGAACAAACGCAAAACCCTACCAGTCAGCGGCGCGAAGCTCTACTCCTATCTTAGTGCCACCATGGGATCAACACGCATTGCGCGGCGAGGCCGGTTCAGCCCCGGCCCCGCCACATGGTTGGAGTCTAGGAAGATTATTGCTGTGTGTCGGCCGAGGCTTCTTTTTCCGCCTGCTTCGCGGCCGACTTGCTGTCCGTTGTGCTCATAGTCGGCTTAAGCGTCTGAATCGCCTGCCCCAAGTGCGAACCCTTCGCCGGCACAGTCATTCCCGGGCAAGCATCCGCTGTCGCCAATTCCGTGCACTTCAGCTGTTCGAACGGAATCCCCAAATTGTGCGAGACGTGCACCGCCGCCACAAACTGCCCGAGGTTGCGGAAACCGCTAGCCGCAGTTTGCAGATTCGTCCCCGCCGGCAGCAGCGCGCCCAGTTTCGAAGAAAGCTGCGTGTTCTGCGTCAGCAATTCTCCCGGCGTGTGTGGGCCAGACGGTCCGGTAGCATCCACTCCATGCCCTCCGCCCATCGAGCCGGCAGCCGAACCGCCGCCAGGGTGATTCTGGCTGCGCCCCTGTGCACCGGCAGGAATTGCCAGAATCAAAGCCGCCGCGGCCACTAGCGTGATCGTCACCAATGTTCGTTTCATGTATTGCCTCCTTGAAGGAACCACAACGAATGAATACGTCGTTTACAAATTCTAGAAACTCGAACGGCTCAAGAGCGTCCGCATGTTCACTGCAATACCAAAAGAAAATATATTGAGATGGTAATGCGTGCTCCGGCTGTAGCCGGCAGTGAAATCAATGGCTCTCACCGGCGAAACACTAACGCCGGCGCTAAATCCGTTGTCCACCGCCAGGCTCGACGCGCCCGTCGTCTGATGGCCCTGCAAAAACGGAGGACCGTGACCGCCCGATCCGCCAGACCCACCAGTTCCACCAGATCCTTTCCCAACAATCCGGCTGTCAATGGTCTGCGTTCCCCATGGTGCTACATCAAACGCCGATGCCGCCGCGCTCAGCCAACGAACAACGCGATACGCGGCACCGGCCTGGAAGTGTGCGAGTTCTCCGTAAGACGCAAAAGGCCGCCGATAAATAAACGCATCAGGTATAGAGTTCGCGACGCCCGCCTCCAGAAACGGAGTCCACAGACCGAAGCCGCGATCGATTCGATTCGTCCAGTCATACGTCGCGTGCCCGGTCGAGATTCCGTCGGAGGTGCTGCCGGTTGGCGCTCGTCCCGTAAGCTGGGTCTTGAAATTCAGTGCAGGATTGGGGAACGACAGCCGAACCTGCCCGTAAACATCGCCCAACTCGGCGAACGAATTCGTCGTCGAAACTCCAGAACTCGTCGTGGTGTTCGCGCGAACGAAGTAAACGGGAACGCCAGCATCCACCAAAATATGCCGCCCAAACAAGTAGCCTGCCGAAGAGTCCAGCAGCATCACTTGGCCTTCTGAATTCGTACTTCCGCTAAATTGTTCGATCCAGGAGAAATGGTCTTCGGAGCGCACTGCAGGAAGTGCCGACGGCGACGAATTACTATTTGGCACCGTGCTGTTTGCCTGAGCGCGTAGCTGCGCCACCAAAAATAGCGGCGCCACTACCATAAGCAATGAACCGCGCAACCTTGTCGCCTTCAAGTAAGACTTGACCTGAATTCTCATCGAACTGGGCACCGCCAGTAGCTTCCGCATTCCCACAGGATATGACGTTAATTGGGCACGAGCCGACGCCAAACTCATGGCACATCCCTGGTTAGGTGGTGCAAACAGGCCGCCAATCGACTGGGCGCCTTGAACGGATGATAAGTGTTTAGTTTGCTGAATGTTAGAAGGAAAAGTGACGTTTTGTTTGTGTGGCATGCAGCTTCTCCGCTCGCATTTCTTACATGGTACTAGGACGAGAATTCTGCTTCGGTTCGTGCGAGTGGGGACCAGCGCCGACAATCTCAATCGAGCCCAGTGGTCCAAGAGTCGTCGTCACAATAGCGCAGGGTTGGGATTGTCCTCGTGATTGCGCTCACTTACATGTATTCGGGACAGGAGGGCCGGGAGCCAAACCGAGACAGCTGATCTTCGACAAATAATCGACCCGGAACAGGACAGGCGAAGACGAGGAAGAGGATTCTCAGGTTGGCATAATACTCGCCTCGCAAATTTCACCAACAACCTCCGTTATCCATGAACGGCGGTTCTCTTTGCCCGCGTCGAGTGGTTCTGCTAAGCGAGCCTGAGGCAACTGTCTACCTGTTGTACTGAAGCGACCGTGGGGCGCCGCTTGGGAAGAGCTTTCCAGACTTAGGCGCAAACGTTAAAGGTGCGATTGTAATCCCTCCAGCAGACTGACGGCGAGCCTCTGCCACCCTCGGCGTTGCTCAAGGCGAACCCGGTGAATACTCAATATTTGTATGCGTCATCTGGGGCATCGCACCTGCGCGATCTCTTCAAGCGTGGGAAGTGCCCGGAGGTGATCCTTCCGATGTGCGTCATCAGGCGCATGCCCTCCTTGCCTGCTACGTGCCCGCACGCCGCGGAGCGGGTCGACCCCATGGTGGCGGCTGCGGTATAAGTAGGAGTCGAAAGCGAGGATGGCAGGACTTCCGCTGCGAATAGAGTTGACCGAAATGAGTAGCCTGCTTCAAGATCTGCGCTTTGCAGTGCGGCAGCTCCGCAAGAACCCGGGCTTCGCCGCCGTGTCTATCCTGACCCTCGCATTGGGCATCGGCGCCTCCACCATTATTTTCAGCGTGGTGTACAACGGCGTGCTCTATCCATTCCCTTATCGCAGCGCCGAACGGCTCACGGCTATTGAGATTCAGGATCTCGAAAATGGCGACCGAGGCAGCCGTGGGATGTATCACCTGGACGAGGTTGCCGCCTTCCGAAACGGCAACCACACGTTCGAAGACATCCTTGCCTACGGGCTCTTTCCATCGCTCGTGTACACGCGGCGAAACGTCAGTGAAATGTTGCACGGTGTCGGCGCAACACCCAATGCCATGGAATTCTGGGGTGTGCCGCCGCTCCTTGGGCGTGGGTTTGGCGAGCAAGACCTGCAACCCGGAGCGCCCCTTGTCGCGCTGCTCAATTACAGATTTTGGAACCGCGAATTTCACGGCGACAAGGCTGTCCTCGGCACCACGATTATGCTGAATGGGAAGACGCGAACCATCATCGGAGTAATGCCGCCACGTTTTCAGGCCGTCGGCTCCGACGTCTACATGCCAGTGTCGTGGACTCGGCTCGAGCCGGCCCGCGGTAAATTCGAATGGGACGTTGACGACCCTTTGTACTTCTGGGCCACAGGAATTCTGAAGCGCGATGTCAGCTTCGAAACCGCTGCCGCCGACATTGACGTGATCGCTCGCCAACTTTCGTCCATTCATGCCGGCGAGTATCCCAAGAATTTCCGCGTGAGCATGAAATGGCTCAACGACGTGATCCTAGGCGGATTCAAACAGACGCTGCTCCTGCTGTGTGCCGCCGTTGGCTTGCTGCTGTTTATTTCCTGCAGCAACGTCGCCGGTCTTTTGCTGGCACATGCCAGTGCGCGCACCAAAGAAATCTCCCTCCGCGCCGCGCTGGGAGCCAGCCGGCTGCGGCTGGTCCGGCAACTGTTGTCGGAGAGTTTGGTGATGGCGGGCGCCGGATCCGCGGTGGGCTGCGTCTTCGCTTATGTGGGACTGAAAGGTATCATGCTTACGAACTTGGCGCCCCTGCCATGGGAAGCGGAAATTGCAGTGACCCGTCTCGTGCTGGCGTTCGCGGTTGGCATCTCAGTGTTGTCGGCCCTGCTGTGCGGCATGGCACCGGCGTTCAATGCCGCGCGCGGGGATTTGCAAAAGGGACTGGCCAGCACGGGCGTAAATGTGAATCCCGCTTTCCAGCACAGCCGCTTCCGCTCCGGGTTGGTAATTGGCCAGGTGGCGCTCTCCTTGCTCCTGCTGACGTGCGCTGGTCTCGTAGCGCGGAGCTTCCTCGCACTCACGCGCGTGGACCTCGGAGTCCAACCGAAGAAAATCTTCACGGCTGAAGTCCACTTCCCGCGCGGACGTTACACGAAGGCAGAAGAAAAGAAGGGCTTTTTCGATCGTTTGCTTCCGCAGCTCAATTCCATGCCTGGCGTGGTCAGCGCTACGGAATTGATTGGCCTGCCGCTTTTGTTCGCGCCGCGCAGCGACGTCACCATCCCCGGGAAACCGCACCGGGAGAAATGGACGACGACCATTGAGTTGTGCAGTGAGGGCTATTTCCAGACCCTGGGTCAGCACTTGCTGCAAGGCCGCTTGCTGACCCCCGACGATACCTCTCCCGGCCGCCAAGTCGCCGTGGTGAACGAAAAACTGGCCCGAAAATACTTCGCAGGCGAGAATCCCATTGGGCGACAGATCAAGTTCAACGTGATGGACGAACTTCCCCAATCCCCGCACGATGCGTATTTCGAAATCGTCGGCGTCGTGAACGATTCGCGCGGCTACGAATTCGAAGGGGGCACGATGATACCCAAGGCGCCCGATATGACACTGCCCGAAGCGTTCCTGCCGTATTCAATCTCCGGATTCGGAGATCGAGCGATTGCAATGCAGACACGAGTCCCCCCTGCTTCGCTAGTAAACAGTGTCAGGCAGATCATGTGGTCCTTGGACCACGATGTCGTTTTGGTTCAGCCCAACGTCGCAGGAGCCACAGGATTCTCGCTTGACGAGATGATGCAGGGGCTCGTGTATGGCAAGCAGGAATTCGCCGCGATGGCGTTCGGCTCTTGCGCCCTGCTCGGATTCGCGCTCGCGGTCGTTGGCCTTTTCAGCGTGATGACCTACATCGTCTCGCTCAAGAGCCACGATATCGGAATCCGGTTCGCTCTCGGCGCGCCGCCGGGCGCCATCCTGCGCATGATGCTGAAACAAGGGCTAGTGCTGATTGTGACAGGTATTGTCATCGGTGTGCTGGTCAGCGTCGGGCTCACACGTTATCTGTCGAGCCTGTTCCGCGGCGTTTCTGCTACTGATCCGCTGACCCTTATTTTGGTGGTCGTCATCATCATGCTCGCGGGCTTGTCTGCCTGTTTCTTGCCGGCACGTCGCGCCACGCAGGTGGACCTGATGGCTAACCTGAGGAATGAGTAGGTCAGTTGTAAAGCGCACTTTGGGGGAAGGATCTACACGACGATCCCGAATTTCAGGCGTTACTTGAATCCAAAGCTGATCGCCACGCTTAGTAGGGATCAAAATTTTTTATAGCGAAGCTCTGTCGCTGGCATGGCATCCCGTTACCCGGCCGTGGCTAGGATTTGATCGGACACTACCAGCAGCCAACTAGCGACGCTTCTCCCTAGCGTAAATTCACCTGAAAACACAGGCGGCCTGGACGCTCGCAAGGGTATCCGGGCCGTTTCATCCCGTGCCGTGGCAGAGTGTCTTAGATGATGAATTATCCTGCAGAACGGTTACGCCAGCAGATGCGATGCTTGGCCAGGGTCTTATGAAGCGGTCCCCAACTCCGCTTCGGGGAAGTTTATTGGAGCGTCTGGTAGGTTCGCCTCGCTGCGTCATATCCACGGGACCAGCGTGAAGAACGGCCGTAAACTGGTGCGGAGGAGGCGCAAATGGATAGTCGTCATCCCCTTGTCACCCGCCCGTGGAAAATCCAGCAGACCCAACGAACCAAATGCAGCCTACCGCCGATCAAAACGGGAAAAGAGCACCGGCGTGTCGATTCGATTCGAAACCGCCAAAAATCCTTTATTCTAAGAAAACCCGCGAGCAGGGTTCCAAGAAGACGGTTTGAGATTGACACATTCAGGAATCACGACAACGGGAATAAAGATGTCCGAACGAATGTTGCTTGAATTCTTCGGCTTGACACCTCTGCGAGCACGGGAATAGGCTGCAAGCGAATCTTCGAAGTCTCCCAAAATTTCGAAGGAGGTAGATCCCCATGCGTCGATTTTTCATCATGGCCGCTGCGGTGCGGTTGCGTAGGCGATCGCACTGAGCACAGCCTTGGCGTGAGGTTGACGGTGAATACCAGCTCGCGAAATAGCGAAGAGGGCGGGCTCAGTTGGTTAGGCCGGCAAGGCAAGATGTCGGAGGTACAGCTTGATTTTCAGGAGGTGCGTCGCAAATGTTGAGACTCAGTGACAGAATCAGTTCGGTTTTGAACCGCAAAGGCAGGGAGATCTGGTCGGTGACCCCCGAACAAACGGTCTATGAGGCCATCGAAAGGATGGCCGACACGGGAGTCGGGGCATTGTTGGTCATCTCCGAGGGCAAACTGCTAGGCATCATCTCGGAGCGAGACTACGCGCGCAAGGTAATCCTTAACGGAAGATCGTCGAAGGAAACCCAGGTTAAGGAGATCATGACGAGTCCGGTAGTTTTCGTGACGTCAAAGCACACTCTGGACGAGTGCATGACCATCATGACCAGTCACCGTATACGGCATCTCCCGGTCATGGAAGATAAGAACCTGGTGGGAATCGTCTCGATCGGCGACCTGGTGAAGTGGATCATCTCAGAGCAGGAGGAGACCATCCAGCATCTGGAGAACTACATCGCCGGCACGTACCCAGCCTGAGGCGTCTTCCGTTGTTGCCGACCTGCGGTCAATGGCCTTCAAACCGATGCGGCAGATCGAGCACGCTGGCCGACAAATCAAATCGAGGGAGCAAGGGGTGTCCGCCATTCTCTTTGCTTCCTTCATCCCACTGAAAATGTAATCTCTAGAACGGCTTGGGGTGTGCGGCGAGTGCCTCGCGATAGAGCTTGAGATTACTCTTGTCCACGATCACCGTGCCAGTATCCACGAACGTCGGCATCGGCGCCGCCAGTGCGGTGCGCCAGTCTTTGAATTGGTGTACCGCATTGTGGTGCAGGTCGTCGAGGAACTTTAGCCCGTAGTAACTCATGACGTAAGGCTTTTGCGTGATCGTCGCCGTGATTGCGCCCACGTCGATCCAATCAAGTGTCTCTGGATCGCCGTCGAATGCCACAATCCGCAGCTTGCCTTCCATGCCTAAGCGGTGCAGCGCTTGGGCGGCGCCAGAACCCCCTGTTGCCTCCAAGCAAATGATTCCGTCCACTTTTTCTTTCTTCTGTATCAGCTCGGAGACCTGGTCAGACGCACTTCGCGCATCGCCTTTGTCGTCAAGTATCTTTGTCAGTTTGATGGCAGGAAAATTCTTCAGCGCGTCCGCCACGCCCGCCATTCGATCGTCGAGGTTACGCTGTCCCGGAATTGTGATGACCACTACACTCCCATTACCTGGAATGAGCGCCGCCATCTGTTTCAGACTCTCTTTGCCCGCCTTGAAGTTGTCCGTTCCGATGTACAGCACGCGCTTCGAATTCGGTACATCCGCATCCACGCAGA
>WNFA01002272.1_pt1 | contig 19576 bp, 20 predicted proteins | sample 5400481 | NCBI WGS metagenome assembly WNFA01 (sample SAMN13153340, study PRJNA577476) | soil metagenome | isolation source: 120 cm saprolite under Douglas fir tree site 2 hole 1 replicate 2 | place: USA:California | collected 2015-04-18
GGTCTCTGGCAAGGGTGAGCAGCGAGTCGCGGGTGACGCCCGGCAGCAGCGTGCCGGTGAGCTCGGGCGTGACAAGCCTCGCCTTCGGCCCGCGGCCGAAGACGAAGCAGAGGTTCATGCCTCCCATCTCCTCGACCCAACGATGCTCGATGGCATCGAGCCATACGACCTGGTCGCAGCCCTGCTCGGCCGCCTGGGCCTGAGCTAGCAGGCTGCCCGCGTAATTGCCGCCCGTCTTCGCGGCGCCCGTGCCGCCTGGAGCAGCCCGGATGAAGTCCTCCGACAGCCACACCGTGACCGGCTTGACGCCGCTCGGGAAGTAGGAGGCGGACGGCGATGCGATGAGCACGAACTTCGCCTCGTCAGTCGGATGCACCGACAGGCTGACCTCGCTCGCATACATGAAGGGACGGAGGTAGAGGCTGTGCTCGGGCTCCGACGGCACCCAGTCCGCATCCAGGCGGACGAGGAGGTCGATGGCCTCGACGAACGCCCCATCGGGCAGTTCGGGCAGGGCGAGCCTGCGCGCCGAGCGCCGGAATCGATCGGCGTTGGCATCAGGGCGAAAAACCGCGATCCGCCCATCTTGCTGCCGGTATGCCTTCAGCCCTTCGAATATCCCCTGTGCGTAGTGGAGGATGGACGTGCCGGGGTCCATTGCGATCGGTCCGTAAGGACGCACCTCGGCGTCGTGCCAACCGCGCCCTCGCTCCCAGCTCGCCACTGCCATGTGCTCGCTGAACACCCTCCCGAAGCCGGGATTGGCCAGGATGAGTTGGCGCTCGGCTGCCGGCGTGCGCTTCGGCCCGGGCGTGACCTTGAAGGTGATGCCGACCGTGGCGGCGCTCATCGTGCGTTCAAGTGTGACGCAAACAAATGGAGGCCGAGCTCTGGGACTCGGCCTCCGCGAGAGGAAGGAAGAGGTACTAGGAGAAGAGCGCCGGCCCCGAGATCACGATCGGATCGGTCGCGACCGGGGGATGGAGACTGGCGACACGGAGTACAGCTTCAGCACCGGGCGCCCGGGTCGCCCGCCGCGCGGAGGCACGGGAGCTCGCACCACACGGTCCAGCATGCGCGCCAGCTCGATCTCCAGCCGCCGATCAAAGTCGTTCATTCGTAGGGAAAACGCCTCCGTGAACGGGTGTACTCATGTCGAGCTCGTGCGCGAGCTTGACCACCCTCAGCCGGAGCGGCCCCGGGCCCATGACTTTCGCGGCCAGCAAAACCAACCGCTTGACAACTAACGGCCTGGCCATGACCACGTCATTGGTCACTCTCAGCACCCTCCTTTCAATCTACATAGGAAACATGCGTGGGACGACGAGTGGTGGGACTGCGCGGAGCGCGGTTACAGGTCGGTCGTGCAGAAAGCGCAGCGGGTCGCGTCTGCGGGAATCTTGCTCTTGCAGCGCGGGCACTCTTTGGTGGCCGGCTCGGGCTCCGGCGCCCGCTCGTAACGCGACTTGAACTGCGCGTAGGGGACCACGACGAAGAAGTAGAGAACTGCGGCGATGATGACGAACGCGACCAGCGCATTGATGAAGTCCCCGTACAGGAACTTGCTGTGGTTGATCGTGAAATACAGGCCAGAGAAGTCCGGCTTGCCAAACAGGGCGGCGATGAAGGGGGTGATGATGTCCTTGACGAAGGCCGCGATGACCGTGCCGAAGGCCACGCCGATGACGATGCCGACCGCGATGTCGACGAGGTTGCCTCGAAGTAGGAAAGTCTTGAAACCGCTAGCCATACCGCTCTCCTTACGACTCCGACTTTCCTATGCGACGGGAGGTTCAGGCCTCCAGACATCGTATGCCCTCGCCTGGCGCAGGAGAAGGCGCTTTCGGCTCCACAGCCGCTCGATCCGCTGCTTCCTCGGAGCGGGCCACTCCTCGCTCGAGGTCGGTCTGGCCAACTGGGCAAGCGCCCGGTTGAGGCGCATGAGCTCGAAGACATGGCCACCGTTGAAATCGAGGGTCCCTTGGCTCACCTTTGCTTGGGTAACGCCGTGCCCGCGCAAAGTACCGGGCGAACTCGATCCGTGGAATGAACTTCAAGGCGGCGCACACCTGGACGCGACCCATATGCGAAGCTGAGAGCCGCCACTAAAATCGGTGGGAGGGAGTACGGTCCTGCCTTTGGAGACCGCGGGCTACTCGGAGATCGGCGTCTGGGAACGGCTCGAAGCATTCGAGGCGGCCGCTGCCGACATGGCCGGCGCTCGGGACCTCGGGCAGCTGGCGGAACAGGCTCTGGGCCTTGCGCTGGAGCTGACCGGGGCGTCCGTGGCCTTCATCGGTCTGGTCGACGAAGCAGGCAACCGCCAGCAGGTGTACTCGCGAGCGGCCGACCCGGCGCGGTCACTGGCTGGCGACGAGATCGACAGGCTGTTCGCGGCCGCCGCCGACGCCCCGAGCTCGCTGAGAAACGCCGCGCCCATGCCGACGACCGGCTTGAGCGCTTACTGCGGCCTACCCTTGAAAGCCGGGGGCAAGGTCGTCGGCATGATCGGCGTCGCGGGCGGCAGCGTGTACACGGTCATCCAGCGACGGGCCCTTGCCATCCTCGCCAACCAGGTGGCGGCAGCAGTGGAGGTCTCTCGACTGCAACAGCGCCGGCAGGAGCTTGTCGAAGCGCTGGTCAACATGCGGGCCGAGCTCGACCGCAGCGAAAGACAGCGGGTTCTCAACCAGGAGCGCGCTCAGTCTGCGCTCCGTATCGAAAAAGCCCACGAGCTGGCGGTTGCGGCGCTGATCGCGGTCTCGACCCACGCACGGGCCGGTGCCACATTCAACGCTTTCTACCGCGGTCTCACCGAGAGCGTGGCCGAGCTGGTCGGCGCCGGCAAGGTGCTGTTCTGGCAGCTGAACGAGAACCGGACCTTGACCCCGATACCTGGCGCGTACGGCATCGACGAGCAGTTCATCAGCCGCCTCTATCCCGCGCCCGCCGAGCCGTTCGGCACCGACCTCGCGAGCCAGGTCGCATACAACGACTTCGTGTTCAGGGCGGCGCTGTCGGACGGGAACGACGACGCGCCCTACCGTGCGGTGCTCGACATGCTCGGCGTTGCCAGCGCCATCAGCGTACCGTGGCGCGCAGGCCACCGGCGGCTTGGGGTCGTCGCGGCTTACGACTCGCGCCGCCGGGAAGGGTTTTCGATGGAAGACGCCTGGGTGCTGCAGATGGCCGGCCTGGCGGCCGGGCTCGTATGGCAGCTCAAGCTCGCTGAGACCGACCTCACGAAGACCATCCACCGGCTGCAGAAGGTCGATGAGGCGCGCCAGCTGCTCCTCAAGAACATGTCGACCGCCGTCGACAAAGCGCGGCGGCGCTTTGCCGGCGAGCTGCACGATGACGCGCTTCAGAAGCTGACCGCGGCGGAGCTGCACCTGCAGCGGGTCGGCGAGCAGCCGCCACCGGTCGTCGACGCTCGGAAGCTGCTCGATCAGGCCGAGCAAGCGCTCCGCAAGCTGCTCTTCGAGGTGCGGCCGCCGGCGCTGGAGGTGCCCGGCGGGTTGGAAGAGACGATCCGGGACCGCATCGCCATGATGCGGACCATGACCGGCGTCGAAGCCGAGATCGAGCTCCTGCTCCCCGACGAGCAGCCCTACGAGATCAAGACGATCATCTTCAGGCAGGTGTCGGAAGCTTTCGTGGTCGGCGAGCGCAACCACCTGCCCGGACACCTTGGTCTTCTGGCGCTGAGAGAGCGCGCCTTGCTCGCGGGAGGATGGTGCGAGGTTACGAGCGAGCCGGGCAACGGCACCAGAGTCGAGTTCTGGGTGCCATCGGCGCCATGAGCCAGACCCGAATCCGGGTCCTGATCGTCGAGGACCATCAGATTGTGGCGGACGGCCTGTCGGCCCTGCTCAACGACCAGCCCGATATGACCGTTGTCGGCCATGCCGCCTCGGTGGCGGACTCGGTCGTGCGAGCGGATAAGCTCAAGCGGGTTGGGCATCCGCCAGGTGCGGCCTGAGGCCAGGCTCATCTTCCTCACGAGAGAGGACAGTGACGCTGCGCGCTTCGCGGCCATCGAGGCTGGCGCCAGCGCGTTCATCCACAAGTCGCAAGCGGCCGCCGAGGTCGTCGATGCCATCCGCACCGTGTTCGCGGGCGGAACCCTCTTCACCCCGCGCACCATCGCGACGCTGCTCAACCGGCGGCGTGCGATGGACACCCGGCTCGAGAGCCTCACGCCGCGCGAGAAGGAGGTGCTGCGTCTGATGGCCGAGGGCATCTCCAGCCGCGACATCGGGGCCAGGCTCCACATCAGCTACACCACCGTGCGGACGCACATCCGCAGCCTCGGCAGCAAGCTCGGGGTCCATTCCAAGCTGGAGGCGATCGTCAAGGCGAGAGAGCTGGCCCTGATCGAGTAGCGCACCTCAACTGCCGTTGGCCAGCCCGGTCAGGTGGTCGGTGCGCGCCTCATTCGAGAGCTGGCGCGCGCGGTCGAGCGCGATCGCGACCTGGTCGGCGACCGCGGCCATGAAGAGCCGGGCGCACAGCCCGTTACTTGAACTCGTACGCGGACATCGTCTACCTCAACTGTGCGAGACAAAATCCGCCCAACCGTACGGCGACCCAGGAGGCCCCCTGGGGAGAAATTAGGTGCGCGGAAGCGCCACATAGCCGGCGCACCTACAACTGAGGGGGTTCGCGACTGATGCTCAACGAGATCCCGGACTCGGCCGATTCGGGTCACGAGCTCGAGCCAAAGGCGGAGTACACGCCGGGAAACGAGGCTGACTTCGAGCGCCTGTACCAGACGTCCTACGGAAAGATCCTCGGCACCTTGACCGCGATGCTTGGCGATCGGGCCGCCGCGGAGGACTGTGCCCAGGACGCGTTCGAGCGCGCCTACAGGAAGTGGGACACGTGGCAGCCGATTGCGCCTGCCGAGGCCTGGGTTCATCGCATCGGGATCAACGCGGCCGTCTCGCACCAGCGGAAGATGAGGCTCCGCGAGGTGGGTGAGGTGATCAAGCGTATCGGTCGGCCGGCGCTGGCCCCCGATCCGCAGGATCACATCGAGCGGCGAGACGTCGCCGAGGCGCTCGCCAAGCTGCCGCCGAAGCAAGCCGCGGCGATCGTGCTCCGGCACTATCACGGCTACACGAACCGCGCCATCGCGCAAGCGCTGGGAATACCAGAACGCACGGTGGCCTCACGCCTTGCCGTCGCCAAGGACCGCCTGCGAGTGATGCTGCGGCAGTCCTACAGCGAGGCGAACGACGCGGCGAGCGTTCGGATGGCCGCCGATTTCAAGAATGCGGGCGTGGCCGCCGACTGATGAGCCGCCCGCCCTGACCTGACCAGGTCTGATGCAAGCCAGGTTCGACAAGCAAGGCAGGCGGCTCCCGGATACTGGCCATGGCTGTGGGTGCAAGCTCTGCGCGGAATCGGGTGCGCCCCGCTACGAGCGCCGGCGCGCATTGCGAGGGGCGGCTTGGGGCCCTCTTCGACGTCGTCTCGCCCGCGTGGTCGGGAAGCTGGTCGCGAACTGACCGAGAATAGAGTCGAGACCGGTTTTGATGAAAGATGTTCCCGAGGTCCTGTTCGTCTGCGTCCACAACGCCGGCCGGAGCCAGATGGCCGCGGCCCTGCTGAGCCGGCAAGCCGAAGGCAGAGTCCACGTGCGGTCGGCCGGCAGCACTCCCGCCGAGGAGCTGAACCCGACGGTGGTGGAGGCGATGCGCGAGATCGGAATCGACATCAGCCAGGAGCTTCCCAGGGCCCTCAACGACGGCTTCGTCCGAGCGGCCGACGTGGTCATCACGATGGGCTGCGGTGACGCCTGCCCGATCTACCCCGGCAAGCGATACGAGGACTGGGAGCTCGACGATCCCGCCGGGCAGGATCTCGAAACCGTTCGACACATTCGACATGAGATCGGCGTCAGGGTTACGGCTCTGCTCGAAGAGCTCGCCGTTCCAGGTCCCGGTAGGAACCAGGCGCAAGAAGGAACCGAAGGTTCCTTCTTGTAACTTAGTCCGAGCGAGGTTTGAGACCTTCCGAGCGGCTGTGCTGCGAGACCATGACGCTGCGAGAGAGCGTGATCGCCACCACGCGCACGAGCGCGAGCGCGATCAGCGAGTAGATGAGGATCGCAAATACCAGGGACAGCTCGAGCACCGACTGACCGGTGACCAAAGTCGGCAGCAGCCCATGAAACGGTGCGAGCAGGAAGTCCGTCAACCCGTATGTGAAGCTCGCGAACCCCGCGTGAGGATTTGCGCCCAGCAGCTTGAGGACCAACCGGATCAGAAGGACAGCGTCGATGATCCCGAACAGGAGGTAGATGACCTCCATCGCGCGCCGCGCGGGAGTCGAGCTCTTGACGACGGACGCCTCCCGAACCGGCATCGCGCCAGTGTCGTTGACGACCGTGGACTCCTCACGGACCGTGCCTGACGATTCGTCACGTACGAAGTTGCTTTCCTTGTGCTCCATGGCAAACCTCCTCATTCGAGAACGAACGAAGATCTAGAGATGTAAACGCACGGGTCGCCTCAACCACCCAGTTTTGTTCAGGCTTTTGGTTTCAGCCCGGCGCCATTCGAGTAGGAGCAAGGAACCGGACGTTCCCTAGACGTGACCGCCTCGCAACGAGGTGGTCACACCATCATCTGCGAGGAGGTGCTCAATGGACCTGGCGCCTGGTGGCATCGTCGTCTGGATCATCGTCGGACTCATCGCCGGATGGGCGGCATCGGTAGTCAGCCGAGGACATGGCTTCGGGCTCATCGGTGACCTGATCGTGGGCCTGGTCGGCGCGCTCATCGGCGGCTTCCTGGCCGGCTTCTTCATCCAGGGCAGCGTCGGGCTGGTCGGCACCATCATCATCGCCTTCCTCGGCGCCATGCTCCTGCTCTTCATCCTCAGGATGTTCGGACGGGGCCGGGCGAGAGCCTGACCCTGAATCGGTAGCCATGGGGCCGGAATTCCCGGCCCATTGAGTACCTCACTTGTACGGCGACGCCGGCCTCCCCCAGGCGGTTTGATTAAGCCGCAGAGACTCTCAGGAGGGGCGACGTGGAGGTAGCCAACCTGCCGGCGGGGAGCCGGTCGACGGGTGCGGCGAGATTGCGCGACCCCGGCCGGTTGCGAGCCGCCGGTCAGCTCACGTCGCGCCAGCGCGCCGCGCAGCGACTGGAGAAGGCGCAGGAGGCCGCCTCCCTCGCGCTGGGCGCCGCCTCCTCGTACCTCGAAGCCGAGATGGAGCTGCCGGCGTTCTTCCGCCACCTGGCCGAGACCGTCGCCAGGCTCGTGGGGGCACGTCGCATCGCCTTTTGGCGTCTGGGCGCCCCGGGGTTCGTGGCCGTGCAGCGTGAGCCATTCGGCTTCCCTGCGCAGTCGGCGGTCTGGAACCTCAAAATCCAGCTTGCGGTCGAGGGCGACGGCATCGCCGAGCGCATCGTCTTCCGTGATGAGCTGGATATTCGCAACGGCACGTGCCCCGACCTTGACGAGCTCTGGCGCCACATCGGCCTTCGTGGAGTCCGCAACTCTATCGCGGTCTCGTGGCAAGCGGGCGGCCGGCGGATCGGCGCTCTCGCCGCCTACGACTCGAGGCGAGGATTCACGGCGGACGACGCGTGGGTGCTCCGCGTTGCGGCCATGGCGACAGGTCTCGTCTGGCAGTATCGCGAGGCCGAGGAAGAGCTCGATGTCGCAGCTGAACGGCTCGAGGAGGCAATGGCCGCCCGCCGCCAGCTGCTGGCCAACGTCGCCTCCGGCGGTGACGAGGCCCGGCGGCGATTCGCGAGCGCTCTCCACGACGATTCGCTGCAGCTGCTGACCGCAGCCGAGCTCCAACTGGAACGCGTTCGCGGCGAAAGCGCCGAGAGCCGTCTGAAGGCCCAACTCGACCAGCTGGCAGCGACCATCAAGAAGGTCGAGGACTCTCTGCGGCGGCTGCTCACCACCGTGAGCCCGGAGGCTCTCGACCTCACCGTCGGCCTCGGCGAGGCAATTCGGGATCGCCTCGCCACCCTACGCGTGCACACAGGTATCGAACCTGACATCGACGTGCACCTGCCGGACGACATTTCCGGCGACCTGCAATCGATCGTTTTCAAGAACGTGGCCGAGGCCCTCACCAATGTGGAGAAGCACGCCCACGCGGCGCGCATTCGTGTGGCTGCCTCGGCGGTCGACGGCGGGGTGGTTGTGGAGGTGTCCGATGACGGCACCGGGTTCGTGGTCGAGGAGTGCCTTTATGTCCCCGGTCATCTCGGGCTCCTTGCCATGAAGGAACGCGCACAGCTCGCCGGCGGCTGGTGCCGAATCACCAGCGAGCCGGGGGCGGGAGCCAGGGTCGAGTTCTGGGTACCCACCCCGTGAAGATGAGGAAGGTTAGCGAAGGAAAGGAGAGGAAACACGAATCATGGCCAGCAAAGCCCTAGCCGAAAACACCACTGATCCCAGGGTGATGCTTCGGGTTCTCACCGCGGTCAAACGTGGGGATTTCTCCGTCCGCATGCCGGTGACCTCGACCGGCCAGGCGGCCAAGGTCGCGACGGCGATAAACGACATCATCGAGTCCAACCAGCGCCTCGAGCGTGAGCTGCGCCGGCTGAGCAAGCGCGTCGGCAAAGAGGGCCAGTTCAAACACGCGTCGATCGGCGACGCCGGCGGCGGGTGGGCCGCCACCCTGAACTCGATCAACGACCTGATCGAGGATGTGGTGCGGCCCAACACCGAGATGGCCCGAGTCGTCAGCGCGGTCGCCAACGGCGACCTCTCGCAGACGATGCCGATGGACATCGACGGCCGGCGCCTGCAGGGACAGTTCCTGGAGACCGCGCGGATCGTCAACACGATGGTAAACCAGCTGCGGTCGTTCAGCTCTGAGGTGACGCGCGTTGCGCGCGAGGTGGGCACGGAGGGCAAGCTCGGCGGGCAAGCCCAGGTGCCCGGCGTCGCCGGCGTCTGGAAGGACCTCACCGACAACGTGAACTTCATGGCCGGCAACCTGACCGGTCAGGTCCGCAACATCGCCGAGGTCACCACCGCGGTTGCCAACGGGGACCTTTCGCGGAAGATCACGGTCGAAGGCCAGGGCGAGATCCTGGAGCTCAAGAACACGGTCAACACGATGGTCGACCAGCTCAACGCCTTCGCCTCTGAGGTGACCCGTGTCGCGCGCGAGGTCGGCACGGAGGGCAAGCTCGGCGGGCAGGCGGACGTGAGGGGCGTTGGCGGCACCTGGAAGGACCTGACCGACAACGTCAACCTGATGGCCGGTCAGCTCACCAACCAGATTCGCAACATCGCCGACGTCACCACCGCAGTCGCCAATGGCGACCTCTCCAAGAAGATCACCGTCGACGTCCAGGGCGAGATCCTGGAGCTCAAGAACACCATCAACACGATGGTCGACCAGCTCAACGCCTTCGCCTCCGAGGTGACTCGCGTCGCGCGTGAGGTCGGCACGGAGGGCAAGCTCGGCGGCCAGGCTCAGGTGAAGGGCGTGGGCGGCACGTGGCAGGACCTCACCGACAACGTCAACTCCATGGCGGGCAACCTGACCAGCCAGGTTCGCAACATCGCCGAGGTCACCACCGCCGTCGCCAATGGCGACCTCTCCAAGAAGATCACCGTCGACGTCCAGGGCGAGATCCTGGAGCTCAAGAACACCATCAACACGATGGTCGACCAGCTCAACGCCTTCGCCGGTGAGGTGACACGCGTCGCCCACGAGGTGGGCACGGAGGGCAAGCTCGGCGGCCAGGCTCAGGTCAAGGGCGTGGCGGGCACCTGGAAGAATCTCACCGACAACGTCAACTCGATGGCGAGCAACCTGACCAGCCAGGTCCGCAACATCGCCGAGGTCACCACCGCGGTCGCCAACGGCGACCTCTCCAAGAAGATCACCGTCGACGTCCGCGGGGAGATCCTGGAGCTCAAGAACACTGTCAACGTCATGGTCGACCAGCTCAACCTGCTGGCCGGCGAGGTCACCCGCCTGGCGTACGAGGTGGGGACGGAGGGCAAGCTCGGCGGCCAGGCCGACGTCAAGGGGGTCGGCGGCATCTGGAAGGACCTCACCGACAACGTCAACACGATGACGGAGAACCTCACCGACCGAACCCGCAATATCGCCGACGTCACCACCGCCGTCGCCATGGGCGACCTCTCCAAGAAGATCACGGTCGACGTCCGCGGCGAGTTCCTCGCGCAGAAGAACACGATCAACACCATGGTCGACCAGCTCAACGCCTTCGCCGGTGAGGTGACACGCGTCGCTCGCGAGGTGGGCACCGAAGGCAAGCTCGGCGGCCAGGCCGACGTCAAGGGTGTCGGCGGAATCTGGAAGGACCTCACCGACAACGTGAACACCATGGCCAGCAACCTCACCGACCAGGTGCGCGGCATCGCGCGCGTGGTGACCGCGGTGGCCAATGGTGACCTGAGGGGCAAGCTGACGCTCGAAGCCAAGGGCGAGATCGCCGAGCTGGCAGAAACGATCAACAGCATGACCGCGACGCTGGCCATCTTCGCGCAGCAGGTCACGAGCGTGGCCCGCGAGGTGGGTGTGGAGGGCCGGCTCGGCGGACAGGCTCGAGTGCCCGGCGCCGCCGGCACCTGGCGTGACCTCACCGACAACGTGAACCAGCTTTCCGCAACGTTGACCACCCAGGTTCGCGCCATCGCCGACGTCGCGACCGCGGTGACCAAGGGAGACCTCACGCGATCGATCGGGGTCGAGGCGAGTGGGGAGGTCGCCGCCCTCAAGGACAACATCAACGAGATGATCGGGAACCTCAAGGAGACGACAGAGAAGAACACGGAGCAGGACTGGCTCAAGACCAACCTCGCCCGATTCGCGCGCATGCTGCAGGGCCAGCGCGACCAGATGACCGTGTCCAAGATGATCCTGTCGGAGCTGGCCCCGCTGGTCAACGCCGAGCAGGGCGTCTTCTACGGCATGGTCGGGCCCAACGGCAGCGAGGCGCACCTGGCCTTCCAGGCCGGTTACGCGTACAAAGGCCGCAAGAGCCTGCCCACCGAGTTCCGGCTCGGGGAGGGGCTCGTCGGGCAGTGCGCGCTGGAGAAGAAGCGCATCCTCGTCACCGACGTCCCTGCCGAGTACGTCCGCATCGCCTCCGGGCTGGGCGAGGCGACGCCGCTCAACATCATCGTGCTGCCGGTTCTCTTCGAGGGTGAGGTGCGGGCGGTCATCGAGCTCGCATCGTTCCAGCGGTTCAGCCAGGCGCACCAGGACTTTCTCGACCAGCTCACCGAGAGCATTGGGATCGTCCTCAACAACATCGATGCCAACAGCCGCACCGAGGAGCTGCTCAAGCAATCCCAGTCACTGGCCAACGAGCTGCAGAGTCAGCAAGATCAGCTGCAGCGCACCAACGAGGAACTGGGGGAGAAGGCGCGCCAGCTGGCACAGCAGAACGCCGAGATCGATCAGAAGCGCAACGAGGTCGAGGTGGCCAAGAGCCTCGTCGAAGAGAAGGCCGAGCAGCTGGAAATCACGTCGCGGTACAAGTCAGAGTTCCTGGCCAACATGTCACATGAGCTGCGTACGCCGCTCAACAGCCTCTTGATCCTGGCCCAGGAGCTGGCTGACAACCCCGACGGAAACCTTCTCCCCAAGCAGACCGAATACGCCACGATCATCCGCTCGTCCGGAACCGACCTGTTGAAGCTCATCAACGACATCCTCGACCTGTCGAAGATCGAATCCGGCACGGTCGCCCTCGAGATCACGGATTGGCCGCTGTCCGAGCTACCGCCGCTGCTGGAGCGGACGTTCCGGCACGTGGCCGAGGCGACGAAGCTGGGCTTCGCGATCGACCTCCGGCCGGGCTTGCCGAAGACGATCCCGACCGATCCACAGCGCCTTCAGCAGGTGCTCAACAACCTGCTGAGCAACGCGTTCAAGTTCACCGAGACGGGCCAGGTCGAGTTTCGGGCCGAGCTCGTCACCTCTGGCTGGAGCCATGCGCACGAGGCGCTCAACCGAGCCCACTCGGTGATCGCGATGAGCGTGACCGACACAGGCATCGGCATTCCATACGAGCAGCAGCAGACGATATTCGAGGCCTTCGCCCAGGGCGATGGCACCACCAGTCGCAAGTACGGGGGCACCGGCCTGGGCCTGTCGATCTGCCGCGAGCTGACACGGCTGCTGGCTGGTGAGATCACCGTCGAGAGCCGGCCGGGCGTGGGCAGCACCTTCACGCTTTACCTGCCCATCGCCAGTCCCATGGTGGCCTGGTCCGGCACCGCCGGAGACGCCTCGTCCAACGGCTCCGCCGAGCGCGGCAAGGGCTCGGCGTCGTGGCCTAACGGTCGTCGCGCCGAGCGAAGCATGAAGCCGGCAGTCGCCGTGCTCGACCGCCCGCGGAGCGCACCCGCCACCCGGACGGTGCTCGTCGTCGAAGACGAACCGGTGCAGAGGGAGCGCATCGTCCAGCTCGTGGGGCCGCTCGCCGCGAAAACAATCGCGGTCGCCACCGGCGAAGAGGCGCTGGCCGCTCTCGAGACCCAGAAGTTCGACTGCGTCGTCATCGACCTCGGACTGCCCGGAATGAGCGGCTGGCAGCTCATCGATCACGTGCGCAAGCACAGGACGCTCAGGTCGACGCCGGTGCTTGTCTACACCGCCAAGGAGCTCACCCGCAAGGAGGAGCTCAAGCTCGGAAGGGCGACGAAGACCATCGTCGTGAAGGAGGTGCGGTCTCCCGAACGCTTGCGCGACGAGGTCAGTGCCATCCTGAGTAAGGACGCGGCTGACGAGGAAGCTGACTCAGGCATCGTCGCCATCGAGGCCTCGCTCGCGGGCAAGAAGATCCTGGTCGTCGACGATGACATCCGGAACATCTTTGCGCTCACTGCTCTGCTCGAGCGCCAGGGCATGGACGTCGTTTCGGTGGACAGCGGCGCCGAAGCGTTCGAAACACTACAGAAGACCACGGACATTGACATCGCGTTGGTCGACGTGATGATGCCGGAGATGGACGGCTACGCCACGATGTCGAACATGCGCAGCCTGCGATCCTTCCAGGACCGGCCGATCATAGCGCTCACCGCCAAGGCGATGAAGGGAGACCGGGAGAAGTGCATACAAGCCGGGGCGTCCGACTACATCGCCAAGCCGGTCGACAGCTCTCATCTTGTCGGCATGCTGCGTTCGTGGCTGAGCCACTGATGGGAGAAGGCATCCGACAGGGTCAGGTGCGGGAGTCCTGATTGATGGCAACGACAACACCGCTGGAGATCCAGAGCCTCGAAGAGATCGAGATCAAGCTTCTGCTGGAAGCGATCGCTCTTCGTTATGGCTATGACTTCCGCGAGTACGCGGCAGCACCGCTGCGGCGCAGCATCTCGGCAGGCATGTCCGGCGAAGGCGTGCCGACCATCTCGGCCTACCAGGACCGGCTGCTGCACGACGCCACCTGCATGCAGAGGTTCCTGAACACGGTCGGCGTGACCGTCAGCGGCATGTTTCGAGAAGCCGAGACGTGGCGATGCCTGCGTGAGGACGTCGTCCCGCTTCTGCGCACATATCCCTCGGTGCGCATCTGGAGCGCGGGCTGCGCGACTGGCGAGGAGGTTTACTCCCTCGCGATCGTGCTGCAGGAAGAGGGGCTGCTCCGGAGGTCGAGCATCTACGCCACCGACATGAACGAGGATGGACTGGCGATCGCGCGCGTCGGTGCAGGCCCGACGGAATTGCTGCGACGGTACGAGCCCGACTACATTCAGTCGGGTGGGCGCTCGACCCTGTCGACGTTCTTCACCACCACGGGGCGCGTCGCAAGACTCCAGCGCGAGCTGCTGCACAACGTGATCTGGGCTGAGCACAACCTGGTCACCGACGCCTCTTTCAACGAGTTCCACCTGATCGTTTGCACGAACGTGCTCATCTACTTCAGGCCGACCCTGCAGCAGCGCGCCCATCGCCTCTTCTACGAAAGCCTGGCCAGGTCGGGCTTCCTTGCCCTCGGCCGGCGGGAATCGACGGTCTTCGCACCCGAGAGCAGCCGATACCAACCCGTTCGCGAAGGTGTCAGCGTGTTCAGGAAGGTCCGATGACAGCGCAACCCGCGACGGCGACGAAGACAGCCTCTGTCGAGACGAAGGTCGACATCCTGCTCGTCGACGACGACGCCTCCAAGCGCTTTGCGCTGAAGGCCGTCCTGAGCCCGCTCGGTCAGAACGTGGTCGAGGCGGCCTCGGGCCCAGATGCGTTGCGCCAGCTCCTGAGGCAGGATTTCGCGGTCATCCTGCTGGACGTTCGGATGCCGGGGATGGACGGCTTCGAAGCCGCCCAGCTCATCCGTCAACGCCCGCGATCGGAGCTGACTCCGATCATCTTCGTCACCGCTCTCGATCGCGCCGAGACCGACATGAGCCGCGGCTACGACCTGGGAGCTGTCGACTTCGTCTTCGCCCCGGTGGTCCCGGCCATCATGCGCGCCAAGGTGAGCGTTTTCGTCGAGCTGTACAGGGCGCAGCAGGAGCTGCGCCGCTACCGCACGCAGCTCGAGCGGCTGGTGCAAGAGCGAACGACGGCGCTGACCGCCATGAACCGCGAGCTCGAGGCCTTCAGCTACTCGGTTTCGCACGACCTTCGCGCGCCGCTGCTGGCTTTCAACGGGCTCAACCAATCCCTGCTCGAGGACTACGGAGACGCTCTCGATCCGCGTGCCAAGGACCACCTGCAGCGCATGCAGCGCGAAAGCGATCGGATCACGTCTGTGTTCGACGGGCTGCAAACGCTGTTCAGGTTGACCAGCGGCGAGATCCATCGCGAGCAGTGCGACATCAGCGCAGTGGCGGCCGAGATAGTCGAGGAACTGCGCGCGGCCGGCCCGGAGCGCAACGTGGAAGTCGCGATCGCCGGGGGCATCTCCGCGTCGGCGGACCCGCGACTGGCGCGGATCCTGCTGGCCAATCTCATCGGCAACGCCTGGAAGTTCACGGCCAGGCAGCCGGTCGCGAGGGTCGAGATCGGGATCGAGATCGTGGACGGCGACACCCGCATGTTCGTCCGCGACAACGGGGTCGGCTTCGACATGATCTACGCGCACAAGCTGTTCGGCGCGTTCCAGAGGCTGCACAGCCAGAGCGAGTTTCCTGGGGCTGGGATCGGCCTGGCCACGGTGCGCCGGATCGTCAACCGCCATGGCGGCAGGGCCTGGGCGGAGGGTGCCGTCGGCGAAGGAGCGAGCTTCTACTTCGTGTTTTGAGCCGCCACGGGTAAGAGATGCATCCCCAGTCCTAGGCGATCAGCCGGTTCAGCAGCTGCCTGGTGCCCGCGTCGAGGCCGGCCGCGAGCCGGTAGTACGTCCAGATCCCACGCTTCTCCGAGTCCACCAGGCCTGCCTCCTTCAGCTTGCTCATGTGGTGGGAGATCGTCGGCTGGCTGAGGTCGAGGCCGGCAGTGAAGTCACAGATGCAGATCGGGGCAGTTGCCTTCCACAGCGAGGCCACCATGGTCAGCCGGGTTGGGTCGGCCAACGCCTTCATCAGGATCGAGGTCCGCTCAGCCCATTTCTCGTCGACCTCGGGCAACCCGCAGCACACGCCCCGCTGCCGGATGACCGGGAGCACTTTGACCGTCATGAAGACATTGTAACCAAACCATCGACATTTATCGATGGATAGTGATACGATCCACCCATCGAAACCCATCGATTGGAAGGAGTTCTCACCATGAGCGAAGTTCGAGAGGCGGTGCGATCCAGGTACGCAAGCGTCGCGAAGCAAATCGCCGTGATCCCGTTCGGCGCCACCGACACCAGCGCCGGCTGCTGCCAGGCAGATGGGCCCGATTGCGGCTGCTCCGGCTCCTACTCGGCCGACGACCTGGGGTCAATCGGCCTGAGTGAATCGGTCAGCCTTGGTTGCGGCAACCCGACGGCGCTGGCCGAGCTCGAGCCAGGGCAGGTCGTGCTCGACCTCGGATCGGGTGCCGGCCTGGACGTGCTGCTCTCGGCCAGGCGGGTCGCGCCCGGGGGCCACGCGTACGGCGTCGACATGACGGACGAGATGCTCGCCCTTGCCAACGCGAACCGCGAGCGGTCGGGAGTCACCAACGCCACGTTCCTCAAGGGCGCCATCGAGAGCATTCCGCTGCCGGAGGCGTCGGTCGATGTCGTGATCTCGAACTGTGTCATCAACCTGGCGGAGGACAAGCGCGCGGTCATCAAGGAGGCCTTCCGAGTCCTCCGGCCAGGCGGCCTTTTCGCCGTGGCCGACATGGTGGAGCTCGAGCGGCTGGATGAGACGATCAAGAAGAGCCTGGACTCGTGGGCGGGCTGCCTCTCGGGCACGATTCCCATCGATGAGTACCGCGCCGCCCTGCTCGAGGCCGGGTTCCAGGATCCCGACTTCAACGTGCATGCGACGGAGACGATGCCCGGCGTCGACGGCAAGCTCGGCAGCGCCTACATCCGCGCTCGCAAGCCTTAGAGACGGTTTGACGGCGCGAACCGAGTCACGATTCAGCCGCGAAATCGCATCTGGCGAACGACCTTCCAGCTGCTCGAGTTCGTGCCAACCATCAGCCAGGCTTCCTCTGCTCGGAGCGTGATTGGCAACCGAGGGACCAGCTGATCGACGAGCTGCTCCCGTTCCGAACCCGACTCGACAATGGCTACCGTGAGATGGGGCACCGGCTCATCGCCAAAAGCACCGCCGAAAGGCAGGACTCCGAACCGGCTGCCTATTTCCGTGGTGAGTCTGGCGAAAGGTGCGGCGGGTTCCGGCACCAGGTAGACGACACCCTGCTCGAATTGCCGCACTCGCGTCAGTAAGAACTCGAACGCCGTGGTCTGGCTGATCAGTGCTTCTAGTGTGTCGATGATCGGATCGGTCAGATCGCACGGCGGGATGAATGGAAACATGAGGGTGACATGAGGAGGTATGCCGGCCGCAGCGCTTGGGTCGTGCTGCTTCCGGAGATCCCACACCAGCTGACCGGCATCGATCGCCGGCACCAGCACGACACTCTCGTACGCCGGAGATGTCTTCTTCAAACTCGACCCAGCCTGAGTATCGTCGAGCAGGAAGGAGTTCAAGCGGGATGACCACGAGTATGCGCGGCGCGCGGCGGAGCGCCAAACGAGCGACCCGACTGCTGATCTTGAGCACGAGGGCGGGCTCGATGACACCCGAGAACGAGGCCAAGCTCCGCAAAGCGTTCGCCGGCAGCCTGATCGTCGAATTCGATCCCAAGATGGACCTGGAGAAGTTGATCTCTCCAAGGGCCACGGTGATCGTGGCAGGCGGCGACGGAACCATCGGCTGGGTGGTTCGCGAGCTCGTGAACACCAAGCATCCTGTCGGCATCGTCTCGATGGGGACCTTCAACAACTTCGCCAAGTCGCTGCACCTGCCCACGACAGTGGACCGCGCGATCCGTGTCATCAAGACGGGGAAACCACGCCCGGTCACTCTCGGTCGTGTCAATGGGAAGGTCTTCCTGGAGGCCGCCGCCATCGGCCTGTTCGGCGCGACCATCGCCGCCGGCGAGTCGGCCAAGGACCGAGCCTTCGGAGCTTTCGCGGAGGCTTTGAAACACGTTGCCGAGGCGAGGCCGTTCGCCTACACGCTGACAGGTGACATCAGGGGCAGCGGCACCGCCATGTCCCTCGTCTTCACCAACACCACTTCCATCGGCTCCCAGATGCCCGTCAGCGACACGACGCCCGTGGACCCTTACCTGGAGCTCTCGGTCCACGCAGGCGCCAGCCGCCGGGACATCGTCAAGCGGGCTTTGGCCCGAGCAGTGCTCTCCAAGACCGGAGAGGGAGGACTGGGCCAGGTGTTTCAGTTCCGCAAGCTGGAGGTGGTCACAAAGCCGAAGGTGCGGATATACGCGGACAACGCCCGCTTTGGCCGAACGCCTGCCACCATCAACGCCGAGCTCAGCGCATTGAGAGTGATCCTTCCGCGTTGAGCCCTTAGCAGGGTGAGCCTGCGCGCCGGCCACGCTTCTTGAACAGCCAGGCGCTGAGCGTGCCGATCCCGATCCCGATCACTCCACCCACAGCCGCGTCGCTGGGAAAGTGCACGCCGAGATGAACCCTGGACGCGGCGACCCCGGTGGCCACCGTGTACGCCACGGGGGCTGCCCTCGGATAAAAGAACGCGAGGGCGGTGGCGGCCGCGAAGGATGAGGCGGTGTGACCGGATGGGAACGAGTGGTCCGCCGGCCGGATGCCGACCACGCGCGCCTCGCGGTTGACGAATGGGCGCACACGGCGGAACAGCGGTTTGACCCGCTGCTGGACGACGTACGTCGCCGCCAGTGACGCCACAGCGGTGGCTACACCGGCCCGCCGCCCCTTGGGCCCACCAAGAATGGCGAGGGCCACTCCTCCCGCCACCCAACCGAGGCCCTCCCCGAGGTCAGAGAGGACGCTGACGTAGCGGTCGCTCGTCACCGTATGCGGCAGGCCGTTGATCGCCCTGAACAGGCGCCGGTCGATCCCGGCCGGAGCCGGAGGCGCGACCACGACCGCAACCTGGCCCGAGTCCACATGGACGGCCACGGGCCCGGCCTTGACGACAGGCTCGGCGGCCTCAGGCCTGACGGCCTTCGGCCCTTGAGAAGGTTTGGCCCGTTTTCGCGGCGCCGGCTTCTTGGCTGCTTTCACTCGGCCGGAGGAGCGGAGCTCGGGCCCTTCCGGCGGGCACGCCCGGCCACCATTCGAAGCTGAAGGATGCGAGCCGCCCCAAACGCGAAAACGATGACCGCGCCGAGAATGAGCGCGAAAAGCAGCGCCACGGCGAGCGGCAGGTGGCCCTGGAACATGAGGAAGGTGACCTCGACGCTCTGCTGGTTCTGCAGGACGAAGACGAGGATCACCACGAGCGCCACCAGGCCGACCACGACCGCGGTCCACGCTCCGCTCAGCCGGGTTCGTCGCTCGCCTGGGAGCGGTTCGCTGGTTTCCTGAGCATCTGCCGGACCCGGCTTGTCCATCAGGTGTTGGTATATCAAATAACGCCCGAGAACGGCCCGGCAACCAGGTGCCCGGGGAGCCTCGACTCCGACCGTGTAAAGCAATGCGGTCGGTTCAGACCGGTTTCGGTGCGACCTCCACCGAAGTCAGCAGGTCCCAGAGCGCCTTCGACATCACCTCGGCAGCTCGCTCTGAGCCGTCCCCACAGAGTTTCCTGAGCTCGGCCGCGTGCTCGACGTCCAGGTGCTGGTGCACGGCGAAATACTCACCACCGTCGTCTGCGCCGATTCCATAAAAGGCGGACAGGCCGGCCAGCTTGGCGCCGGCGACCGCCGGTGTCTGCGCCTCGAGCGCCCAGACGACCGCAGCGGCCTGACCTTTCGCTGCCAGCTCGTCGCCACTCTGCAAGAGGGTTGTGGTGGCCGCATTGGCCGGCGCCAACCTGATGGTGTCCGAGCCCAGCCCCAGCGCCTCGCCAAAGTTGTCCCAGAGTTCGATGTGCGACCGCTCTTCGGCGGCGTGCCGGGCGACCTCGGTGCTGTCTCCACCTGGCACGTTCTCGAGCCATCCGGGAACAGCGCGTACGACATGCGCGTACTGCTCGACGTAATCGCAGAGCTCGTCGCGGGTCA
>WNFA01001399.1_pt1 | contig 19572 bp, 17 predicted proteins | sample 5400481 | NCBI WGS metagenome assembly WNFA01 (sample SAMN13153340, study PRJNA577476) | soil metagenome | isolation source: 120 cm saprolite under Douglas fir tree site 2 hole 1 replicate 2 | place: USA:California | collected 2015-04-18
CTATTGTAATTCTCGAATAGCTCGCTCGATACCCGGAATATCAGCGTATTCTTCATCGAGCAATTTGTATGCTCGTTCTAAGTACAGTTCAGCAAGCCTGGCTCCGCGCTCGCGAGGATCAAAGGCCGCTTCAGTGAGTTCGGAGCTACGGTATTTCTCCGCTAGAGTCTGGGCAACCCGCTGCATGCGTTGTTTGGTTTCCTGCAACTGGTGTTCGTCGTGTCCTTCAAGCGCGTACCGTGCTACGCCCACAAGCTTACCCAACTCAGACAGTCGTTGCCGGTCTGTCATCGTTTGTATCAGCAGTTCATCGGCGTCCATATCGTCCAGAGCAATAGGCGCTTCATCCTCGATTGCCGCAAGAGACGCAACCTGTGCAAAGCTTGAAGCATAGTTCACATAGAATTGACCATATTCCTGGCAACCCTGAGCGACTAATTGCATGCGTGCCCCTTCGTCTTTTGGATTGACAATCCCAATGTCGCATAAATCATCATCGCGTCGCTCAGCTAACATCTGGAGACGCTCAAGTGCATTTCCCTCTTCCAACATTGGAGGGATCGGCATGACGGGAACATTTGTCGCTTCCTGCAAGTCTTCTGGAGATAGCTGAGAAGCTAGAAATGAAGGTAGATACTTCGCCAGGGAAAGAGGCATAGGAGGTACAACGCAGTAGGTAGCTAAAACTGCGCGACTATCAGTGGCGCTACGTGCAATAAAAATGGCATGCCCCTTTGGTGCCTGTGAATCACCACGCAAAAAACGTATGGTCATAGCGAAGAATCCTCTCTGCTATAGTAATGATTTTATTGTTAATCAGTAACATTCTTTTTCTAGCCTTATCATATGCTGTTTGGCTTCATATAGCAAGCATTACATCACTTATAGGCTCTTGCGTAATGCTCTCAAACGTTTTACCAACAATGAGTTGGCTTGTGCCTCATTCTCGCTCATCTCGTCACTCGTAGTAAGAATAGAGTCTTCATAAGCCTTGATATACTGGATGATTGGATCTTTACCCGTAATGCGTATAAACGAAGAGAGGATCGAGCGTGCCTGAGTATCTTGATTTCGTCTCACTTCAGTAATGGCAGCGTGAGCATATAGTTCCGTGTATTGATGCAGGAATGTGCTCCATTGATCCGGTGAGCTCAACGTATTCATAACTTGCTCAACTAACGCTATGGCCTGGTTTAAGTCGTTCATCGCAAGATCAAACTGTTCACTTGCAAGCATGATACCAGCTCGCTCGTAACGTGCGTCTGATTCTCCTAATGGGAGGTGGTGCTGTTGGTACAAAGTCACTGCTTGCTCAAAATTTCTTGCTGCATCTTGCAGATTATCTTTACCCCGATATGCTAATCCTAAAGCAAATGTAGTATCAGCTTCTCCGATAAGATTGCCACTCTGATTAAATCGAGTGGATGCTCCTTCACAATGTTCAATCGCTTCGTCCCACTGACCTCTCCCTATAAGCGTTTGAGCTATGCCAAGCATAGCCTCGCCATCTCCGTCAGTATACTCCAATAATTGAAACTGTCGTCCTGCCTGGAGAAAACTCGCTGATGCAGCGTCTAGTTCCTTACGAGACAAACGTGTTTGAGCCAGGCCGAGTAGTGCCTCAGCGGCAAGCAAAGGCTCTTGCAGAGCCTCAGCCTGACTATATGCTCCACTAAAACCGGTCTCGGCCTGCGAAAAATCACCTCGTGTTAAGAGGAGTTGTCCTTCTGCAAGTAATAGCGCAGGTTCCACCTGTGGAGCAAATGTATGCTCGGCCATGATTGAATGCGCACTAGTCAGGCAAGATGTCGCTTCGTCCAGCCGACCCGTAATCACCGCTAATCGTGCTCTGCGAATCAGTGTTTCTGCTGTGATGATGCTATAGACAGGATCGGGAAGTTGCTCCTCCAACCGTTTTTGGGCATCATCGTAGTAGTTTCTTGCTTGAGGAATCTGGCCTTTTTTGCTATAGATATCGCCAAGGCCAAGTAATGCCTTACTTTCAACTAACTCATTGCTCAGTAAATGTGCAAGCTTACTAGCTTCTTCAAAAGTTTGTAGTGCACGATCGAGAAAACCTCGCAAAAGTTGAAGTTCTCCTAAGCCTAGTGTCGCCTCAGCCTGTCCTATGCGATAAGCAATAGCTTTATAGGTACGTAGAGCGCGTTCCATCAGACCATTGGCGTAAGAAAGCTGGCCACGGCGCGTATGAATTTCGCCGAGTAAGCGACTGGCGTTGGCAGTACCGAGCGGATTGCGCATATCCGAATACATTTGTAGCGCAAACTGTGCGCTCGTCAAAGCCTGTTCAACTTGATTATCCAGTAATGAGATTTCCGACAATCCCAGGTTGCTATCAGCTTCACCCAGTTCGTATTCAATTGAGCGTGCCAGCGTACCGCCTTCTGCGAATGCATCTGCTGCTTTATCGAATTGCCGCTGATCCAGGTAGATACGTCCCAGACCTAATAGTGCATCAACGACTCCAAAATTGTCTCTGTTTGCTCGATAGACTTCCAGAACACGCTGATATTCAATAGTTGCTTCATTAAAGCGTCTTGCCAGTCGCTGTAGATCAGCAACACTACGGCGTGCATCAGCTTCGTTGATGATATCGTTGGCGTTCACAAAAAACGAAACGGCTCGTTGATAGTGTTCAATAGCAAGTTCAGTTTTGCCACGCTGCATCTCTATATGCCCCAAAGCCAGGGCCACATTCCCCTGCCCCTGTACATTCCCCTGGTTTACGTAGAGATTCCAGGCGTTCTGGTAAGCCTCCTGCGCGCGATCAAGGTGTGCCAGTTGCCGTTCTACATGTCCCAATGATAACGAACTCCCTGCTTCATTTAACGGGAGGTTTGCATCTTTGTAGAGTCGCATCGCTTTCTGATAGCTGTTAGCTGCCTGTTCAAGCTGATTTTTCTGACGTTGTATATCGGCAAGCATGGTGCGGCTGTCTCCAGATCGCTTAAAATCACCAAGTAACCTGAAGCGAATTTCCGCATCTGAAAAGGCTTCTGCCGCCGCGTCCAATTTGCCGTCATAAAAAGCGTCAATACCTGCTTGTAAACGTTTTTCCGCTGCTTTCTCGTCCTGTGTCGTCATGTACACATGATCCTAAATTCTCCATCTGATTTAATAACTCTTCAAGTATTCGAATCGTGCCGCCTCCGGCGGCGGGTGAGAGGGGAGAGTGATGTGGGAGCCCGCTATTGCATCCCCCGGATGCGCGGCCCCACGCCCCGGCAAAGGGCTTCGCCCTCTGCACTCCCTTCTGAATAGTTACCTGATTTTCTATGTGTATATGCATCATGGTTAAGTACCTTCAATGTTATTTCATTGTAGTTCCTGACTGAAATAAAGTCAAAAATCCCGCTAGGCATGAAACGACAGTTGTTGTAAGATAAGCTCTGTGGACGGAATAGCGTGGCGGTTCGATCCAGTACACAATTTAGTACAAAGGAGTTAGCCTCATGCACGAAGATATCCTAGCACGTGTAGATCTTTTTGCCGGTTTAGAAAAGAAAGATTTACAACTACTCGCGGGCGCTTGCCGGGAACGCAAATATAGCGTAGGGTCGAAATTAATCAAACAAGGTGATACAGGTGTTGGACTGTATGTAATTACTGATGGCACAGTACATATCACTAAGGAGAATGATCCTGACAAAGCAGAAATTGATCTGGGTACTGTGGGCCCAGGAAATGTACTCGGTGAAATGTCGCTACTGGATGATTTGCCCCGTTCGGCTAACGTCACTGCTGTGAGCGATGTTACAGCCCTTCTTCTGCCCGTCTGGGAATTTCGAACAACCTTACGTAATCATCCCGATATTGCTCTAAGGCTTTTATCTACTCTCAGTCGCCGCTTGCGCAAAGCTGAAAGTAACAGTCGCGATTAGCAGATTCCTATTTGTATCTCATTCAGCAAACAGACAACAAAGCCTACGGAAGCACAACTTCACTTTCCTAATGCTTCGTTGTCTGTTTCGTATGTTAGTCCTTGTGCATGTCCTGATGGCTCAGCCTTCTTTCGATACAAGAGATCCTGTAATTCCTCGAGCATAGTTTCAACATCGTTAAAGGAGCGATATACACTGGCAAAGCGAATGTAGGCTATTTTATCCATTTGTCTCAGTCGTTCCATGACAAGTTCCCCAATGACACTGCTCTGGACTTCTTGTTTGCCCTGCCGGTACAATTCCTGCTCAATCTCCTCAACTGCATTCTCAATCTCATCTACAGACAATGGGCGTTTCTCGCAGGCCTTGCTGATACCCACAAAAAGTTTCTGCCTATCGAAAGCTTCCCGTCGTTGATCTCGCTTGATGACCATCAGGACAGATTTCTCGACCCGCTCATAAGTGCTGAAGCGTCCTTTGCATTGCTCACATTCGCGTCGTCGATGAATGGCGTCACCAACATCTCGCGAATCTTTCACTCGTGATTCCGTGCCTCCGCAAAACGGACATTTCATGCTGCCCTCCCCGATAGGAATGAAGGAGTAGATGTCTATCAATACAGTTATTGTAACATCAGCGCTATGAAAGTAAAGTGCGGGTCTTGAAGGTCTTTTATCTAGCTGCTGCAGTTTGAAAAACGCTTCCCGTTTCGGGAGACACTTTTCCAATGTATCCTGATCGCAAGCGTGATCCCTCACGCCAATAGGCATACCAGTAAGGACCATGACCCTGCCCTTCGCGGCAAGTTCTGCACGTTGGTTTCCCACATTTGCGATATTGTAATTGATACGTTATATGCTGATCACCTGGTAACTGTGTCATGTGCCATGAACCCTCCCACTCATCAAAATAATTATTGTTTATGGACATGCCAATGACGACATCATACCATTAACATATGAACATAGAATGAATATTCATTGGCAGAAAAGTGAATTTATATTCATCTTTAAACGCGATCTGGTGCTCAATTGGATCACAGGATTTTCATACAAAAAACTGATGCGTAAAGATCGTGTCTTGCCATGTACACGTGATCGTATTGTGATATAGGAACATTGGCGCATTGCTCAGTCTTTTATCGAAGAATGGTATAATACAGTATGTGACTTTCCTATTCCTGTCGTGGAATTTCCTGCTCCGTATGTTTTGTCATATTGTTGGATCGGAAAGAGAAGGCAAACTATGCAAATCATCATCAAAGGCAAACAGACTGAAATCCAACCTCGTTTGCGTGAACACATCGAACGGAAAGTACAAAAACTCTCTCGTCTTGTTGGTTCAAATGCGCGTATTGAGGTGACCGTCTCCGAAGAAAAAACGCGTAGCTCTCATGATCGCTATATAGTACAACTAGCAATCTCTAGCAACTCCCATCCTATTCATAGCGAAGTAAGTGCAGCCAATGCCAATATGGCTCTTGATCTAGTATTGGATAAAGCTACCACACAATTGGGTCGTTATAAAGATCGCCAGACAAGTTCACGGCGGCATCGTACACCGCCTGTGAAAGTCCTCTCATTGTCGCGCTCCGGCAGTCTTTCTTCCATTGAGGAGGAAGATGTTGAAGAATATGAGCAAATAACCACACCTATTACCGAAGAGCGGAATGAGGAGATATGGTCTAAAATCATGGAGATTCGCCGGATTCAGACCAAACCAATGAGTGATCAAGAAGTCATTGCAGAAATGGAGATGAATGGTCTCTCCTTTTACCCGTTCTTTAACGAGGAAACCAGGAGCGTTAATGTCATGTACCGGTTAGATAAAGGTGGCTATGGGCTGCTGGTACCTGCATTAGAGTATGTTGCTGAATAATAGTTACAGAGCGACCCTCGCAGTCGCCCTGGACTTTCACCTCACAATGTAACCTCAAATTGCCAGGGTTGTAATGAGGGATCTTCGAATTGACCCAAGGGGTCGGCAGCGCGTATCGTCAAAACACGTGTAGCAGCAGAAAGTGGTGGACTGAAACGCGCATTTCCCTGATAAACTGCTTGATACGGATTACTAGCAAGCTCAGGGCGAGCAAGGAGCAGACCTCCACGATCTCCTGCCCATTGAACTCCAGTATTATCTTCTATCAGAAAAATGATGCGAGGAACAAAAGCAAATCCTGTCTGGAATGGCGGACGTATCCATATATAATGAAGCTCAAAGTGCTGCTGAAAGAGTTGCAACTGTTGCAGCATCAATGTCATGCTGTACTGCTTTTGCTCCAATTCAATTGTTATACTGCGCAAAGGCACAGTTGCCGGTGATTCTGGTGTAGCCTGTCGCCCAGGTTCTTGTGGAGCAGCTATCACTACCGGAGGGCGTGCCGCGAGTTCCAAGGCTTTAGCAGAAAAAGGTGTGGGATCGGTTAAAATATCATTACACAATTGCAGGCAAGACTCACAAATGTAGGCAGCGCCAGGGCCTGCTACCATACGCTTTGCTTCTGGTGGGCGTTTCCCGCAGAAAGAACATCGTGCCTGTGACCGATCAATATTCATATACTACTTCCTAAAGAGTCTAATTTACTCTCGAACCGAGGTGGTTTTGGGCAAGTGAAGAACTGTCCCTGCATCTTTATACGTACGCAAAGCATCAGCCGCTGCATGGTATAATCCCATGCGTTCTAGAATAAAGGCATGGGCCTCCCACTCTAAGGTGTCATCCAAAGGGGTAAGAAACGTAAAAGGATCATCTTTGACATTGCGATGGATGCGATTACGACTACTTGAGGTCCATTTTCTCGTCTTTGTGCCGTTATTAGACGAAGTAGACCCATTAATTGAGCCTACTGAATGAAACAGGCTTTCTGGAGTGCTATTGCTCCTTCCATACGTCCGTTCTAATGCTAATGCAATTAAATGATCCGCAAGGTGAGGATTCTTTGGTAGGAGCGAACCATGCATGTATGTGCCAAAGGTGTTACGATACACTGCTCCCTCGGTATGATCTTCTGCATTGTTCCCATGACCCTTGAGCACTTTTCCAAATGGTTTTGCTGTGCCCAGATAAGTACGACCTCCATGATTTTCGAAGCCGACTAAGGTGTCGCCATTCCAACTGATCGCTATATCGCCAATGCAGCGAGGTACCTGGGCACCCTTATGCATAGTCCACGCATCGAATACTCCGAGCCCTCGCATATCCGGTCCCTCGGCTGGTCGATAGAAGTGTGCCAATAACTGGTAACCACCACAAACTGCCAGAACTGGCATATCATCTTCGATAGCAGCCCATAGACCGATACTTTTGATCTCAAGTAAATCTTGAGCTACTGGGGCTTGCTCTTTATCCTGTCCGCCGCCAATGAACAACATATCGTACTCATCTGGCGCCAGGGCATCACCAATACCTAGCTCGACAACTCGTAGTTCAATACCGCGGAGTTGACAACGCCTGCGCAGGGTCAATATATTGCCCCTATCTCCATACAAATTTAATTGATCAGGATATAAATGCCCTAAAGTCAGTGTGACGTGTGGTGACAAATCGTCGTTCAAGGTCCTCTTTCCTCCCAATATCGAGGCGTTAAACCACGACGTTCCAGTTCGCGATGGATTTCTAATAAACCAGTATACGTTGGAACCACGAACAAGGTCTCACCAGTCGGAGTTTGACGAATTGCCGTATCTAATGCCTGGCTAATTCCAAAGGGCTTGTTCGATCTGTGATGAATGATGCTTTCATCTGGTGCAGTCATTTGAGCCTTTCGCATCGCTTCTGGCTTCAGTGCTCGCCTGTGTTGACGTGTGTTGCGCGCCTTTGACTGATTAGCGACTTTAAGGGCCCGTAATGGAGCCGAAGTCACAACCGTCATTGCTGTCTGCTCTATTCCAGCGTACTTCAAGCGTAGCGCAAGATCAAATGCGCGAGTCCCTGCTACCGTTAATGTCGCTAGATGCTGAGTAGTTCGTTCAAAATCTACATCCCAGATCCACGAAATATCTCGTCCATCGGCAATGTTGTCATTCAGAACAAATAATACATGCCTGGGTATTCCATCGCTGAAAAGAGTGCGCAGCACTTCATTGAAACCGGTAGGATTCTTGGCTAGAAGCAGGCGCAATGTGCGTCCTTGCACGTGAACACGCTCCCCGCGTCCGAAGACCGGCTTAAATTGTTCGATACCTGAGACAATCGGTTCCCAGTTGATGTCCAGCGCCTGAGATGCTGCGATTGCTGCCAGGGCATTATAGACATTATAAAATCCAGCCAGGGGGATCACAATCTCTCCCTGCTGTGTTCGCGTTTCAATCTGTATGCGCAGGCGATCAATACCATCAGCAACTACTTTCAGCGCTCGAACGTCTGCTTCGGGTCGTACACGCTTGCACTGTGAGCACCTATAGTGCCCTAAATGACTGTAGTATTGTATTGAGTAAATATATTCCCCGCCACAATGGGGGCAGGTGCGTGTATCAATCGCCTGATGTCGTTCAACAGCTAAACCCTCGTTAGCTAGATCAAGCGAAGGATCATCGATACCGAAGAATACCACCTGCCCTGGGAAAAACTCACCAAGATGAGCTGTAGTAGGATCATCGGCATTAAGGACCAGGGTCGCACTTTTTGGCAGCAGATCAATCGCCTGCTGCCAACGTGTGGAAATGGTGTCAACCTCACCAAAGCGGTCAAGTTGGTCGCGGAAAAGATTGGTGAAAACGGCAACGCGAGGAGGTAAAATCTCTACAGCTTGTGGCATGACTGCTTCATCGACTTCAAAAATTGAAATGGCCTGCCCTGCGCGGCGTAAGTTTCCATCAGGCTGGGCGCGAATGACCAGGGCACCAGCAACCCCTTGCATCAAATTTGAGCCTTCTCTGTTACGCCAGACCCGCAGACCAGCATCACTCAAGATAGCTGCGATAAAACCGCTGGTGGTTGTTTTGCCATTTGTCCCTGTTACCAATACACTTCCATGGGCTAGTTGCGTGGACAGATGGCCGACGATGTCTGGGTAGAGACGTTGTGCTACTATTCCTGCAATACTCGTTCCACCGCCAAGATGTAAACGGCGACTGAGCGCTCCTGCGGCTCTTCCTCCCATCACTGCCAGTCCAGCACGAAGTGAACTACGACGCCGGCGTTTCATAACACGCTGGCTCCTGGTGGCCTTGCTAGAGCGTTTAGCTGGCATCTGATCTTCTGTGTCGTCACTCTCCAGCCTTTTGCGCGCCTCTCTTTTGATGGAGCGAGGTGGCTTTTGTTCGCTCATGCTTTTCCTTTTCCTCCAACATACGGTATTTACATAAGTGTTGCAGTTGCAGCATAGCATGCAAGTGTATAAGGGTCAAGAGTAACCGGGAATACCGTATAGACACAATGTGTTATCCTAGCATAGGATTTTTGTTGGCAAAGTACATATACCTATCCCTCTTGCAAGTATGTGCTATTCTATGCCATGAGATGAAATGCTTAAGTTCATTTGATTGTAGAGGGTCAGATATATCGAGCGTGCCCACTGTAAAAGCCAGGTATATCGCAACGAAGGAAATGGAGTTGGAGTAGGGTCGATGGCAAAAAAACTTGTAATTGTAGAATCACCTGCAAAAGCTAAAACAATCGAGAAATTTCTTGGGCGTGACTTCGAAGTGCGTGCGTCCATGGGACATATTATTGATCTGCCCAAAAAGGGCCTTGGGGTCAACACGCGTAAAGATTTCGCCCCACAATATGAAATCATAGAGAAAAAAGATAAATTAATTGATGATCTGAAAGCCGCTTCCAGGCGTGCTGACGAGGTATACCTGGCTCCAGACCCAGACCGTGAAGGTGAGTTTATCGCCTGGTCCTTGAAAGAAACGCTTGGATTGCAGAATCCCAGGCGTGCCGTCTTCAATGAAATCACTAAAGGGGCTGTTCAGCAAGCTATTAAAAAGCCTCGAGATATTAATGAAGATCTCTTCAATGCTCAACAGGCTCGCCGTGTTTTAGATCGACTTGTCGGCTATAAAATTAGTCCCTTACTCTGGCGGCGTATTCAATCAGGCACAAGCGCCGGGCGGGTGCAATCAGTCGCCCTTCGTCTCATTTGTGATCGAGAGGCCGAGATTCGCGCTTTTGTCACTGAAGAGTACTGGAGTATTACCGCATTGCTCAGTAAACAAGGGCAGATAGAGCGCTTTGAAGCAAACCTGATCGCTCGCCTCAAAGACATCGCCGATTTGAGCAGTGCGGATAGCACAACTGAAGGCGAGGAGCAAATAGCAGCTCCGCCTGACGGACAAAATGGCACGAAGAAATTAACAACGGAAAAAGGCCGCATAAAAATCTCTTCTCAGGAACAGGCAAATACCATTCTGGCTGAGTTACAGGGTGCTGCCTATACAGTATTGAGAGTAGAAGAGAAAGAACAGCGGCGCCAACCCAATCCACCATACACAACCAGTACTATGCAGCAGGAAGCCTCAACGCGTCTCTCCTTTAAGCCGAAGAGAACGATGAGTCTTGCCCAGCAACTCTATGAGGGGATCGAGCTGGGCACACAGGGGCATCAGGGATTGATTACGTATATGCGTACGGACTCCACCCGCGTTTCTGATGAAGCGCAGGCGAAAGTAAAAGAGTATATCGCAAAGGAATATAGTCGGCTCTATGTTGGACAGGGACGGACAGGGAAGGCCAAAGCGACCACTCAGGATGCTCACGAAGCGATTCGCCCGACTGATGTTACACTGACGCCTCAGATAGTCAAGCCTCATCTGACACCCGAACAGTTTAAGCTTTATAACTTGATCTGGCGGCGTTTTGTCGCTAGCTTTATGACCCCTGCCGTCTTTGATACGGTTCGGGTGGACATCGTGGCTGGCCAGTATGTTTTTCGGGCAACAGGTTCCCATCTCAAGTTCCCTGGCTTTTATGCAGTGTGGCAGCGGGATGACGAGGAGAAAACGCTTCCTGCTCTCAGTATGCAAGAAGTGTTGGACCTGCATCGATTAACGCCTGAGCAACATTTCACCCAGCCCCCTCCACGTTTTAGCGAAGCGAGCTTGATAAAAGAGCTTGAGGAGCAAGGTATCGGCCGTCCCAGTACCTATGTGCCTATTATTAGTACCATTCAGGACCGTGGTTATGTTGATCAAGAGCAGCGGCGCTTTGTGCCAACCTGGTTAGGCGAAACGGTTAACGAAGTAATGAATAAGCACTTCCCGGAGATTGTGGATACTGGTTTCACGGCTGAGATGGAGCGAAAGCTCGACGATGTCGAAGAAGGGCGGCAATCGTGGACGGAGTTCCTGCACAGCTTCTATAGCGATTTCAAGGTGACGATGGACAAGGCCGAAGCGGAGATGGATCGTGTGCAAAAGCCAGTCGAAGAGATAGATGAAGTATGTCCCGAATGTGGGCGCAACCTGGTTATTCGCACAGGCCGATTTGGGCGCTTTATCTCCTGCTCAGGCTTTCCCGAATGTCGCTATCGTCGCTCTGTTGTGAATAAAACTGGCGCGTTGTGTCCGGTATGTCAAGGTGACCTTGTAGAACGCAAGACAAAGCTGAAGAAACGAATCTTTTATGGATGTAACAACTACCCAACTTGCAATTTTGCTATCTGGGAGAAGCCGGTGCCTGAACTCTGTCCTGATTGTGGTGGTTTGATGGTTGTACCACGTGTTGGACAGAGTCCTGTGTGCTATCAAGAATATGTTGCACAACAGCGAAACGCTGGGGAGAGGCCTGAACAGAATGGCGCAGCTACACGACGGGGTACGCGTAAGAAAGTTACAACCACAGAAGATCCTTCATCGCTCTCCCAAACACCCTCTGCGAATGGACGATCATCGACAACAGCGAAGAAAACCACGACCCGTACAACGCGAGGACGGACAAGGAAGGCCACGGTTGCTACTCGAGCGAAAAATAGTACAAGGGGGAAAAAGACTACCTCCGGAACTAAAAAATCTACAACGAATAAGACCCCTACTGGCTGATCTAGCAGCACGCAATCCACAAATGAACGTTCAATTTGTTCGCTGCATACTAACCAGGATAGCTCGTGTGCTATAATCAGTTGTTGGTTGCTCATTCACGCATTACAATGACTCACTGCTTGTATGGAGGATTTCATGCCGTACTCGGTTACACTCATTCCTGGTGACGGCACCGGCCCAGAAATTACCGAGGCTACACGCCGCGTTCTCGAAGCGACTGGTGTCCCATTTTCCTGGGAGGTACATCAGGCTGGATTAGAGATGCTGGAGAAACATGGTACTGTTTTACCAGATGAAGTAATCGAGTCGATTAAGCGTACAAAAGTAGGACTGAAAGGCCCAATCACCACACCCGTTGGTAAGGGAATTCGCAGCGCAAATGTGGCCCTGCGCAAGAAACTGGACCTGTATGCAAATCTTCGTCCCGCGAAAACTTATCAAGGGCTGCGCTCGCGTTACGATAATATTGATTTGATTATTGTACGTGAGAATACAGAAGATTTATATGCTGGAGTAGAGTTTCAAAAAGGAACACCCGAACAGCAGGAAATCATTGACACAATTGCTCGCACGACCGGAACTCATCTTGATAACAATTCTGCTATCGGTATCAAATATATCTCTGTAATGGCAACACGTCGTATTGTAAAATTCGCTTTTGACTATGCCAGGACTAACGAGCGTCGTAAAGTCACTGCGGTTCACAAAGCCAATATTATGAGATTTTCTGATGGGCTATTCCTTGCCACAGCTCATGAAGTTGCTAAGGAGTATCCAGAAATCCAGTTTGAAGATCGTATTGTGGACAATATGTGTATGCAGCTTGTACAGAAGCCAGAACAATACGATGTATTGGTGTTGCCTAACCTGTATGGTGACATCATTTCCGATTTATCTGCGGGTCTGATAGGCGGGCTGGGAGTTGCCCCCGGCGCAAATATTGGCAGTCAATATGCCGTATTTGAGCCGGTCCATGGGAGCGCACCCAAGTATGCCGGACAGAACAAAGTCAACCCGATGGCCATGATGTTTTCAGGAGTGCTGATGTTGCGTCACCTGGGTGAGAAGGATGCTGCCTGTCGTTTAGAGAAAGCCATAGCCGCTGTTATCGCTGAAGGCAAGAATGTCACATACGATCTCAAGCCTCGACCAGATGATCATTCAGCCGTTGGCACCTCTCAGGTCGCGGATGCCGTTATTGAAAAAATGCTAAAATTGCCGTAGTTTTGGCAAGGGATGGAGCACTCTCCTTCCCTCGACTACATTGACTCCAAACTCGCTTATTTGCCTACTACCGGGTTGAGCCATCCAAATGAAGAGGTAGTCTCAACTTATTCGAGCTATCCCTAACGCGCCATGTTCCTTCCGCCATTTATGGCGTGCTTGAATATAACGCACAGTACCAGAGCGAGAGCGCATCATTACAGAGGAAGTGCGTGCTCCCCAGCCAAAATACTGTACACCGTCGAGTAATTCACCACTGGTGATGCCTGTTGCAGCGAACGAGACATCCTTCCCCTTTACAAGGTCATCCGTAGTAAATACTTTGTCAACGTCAATGCCAAGTTCTCTTAACCTGGAATATTCGTTTTTGAGTGCCTCATCCAGATTTCCACCTTCTTCGACGATTTTGTCACGCTCTTTAGCTGTTAGTAGCCAGATTTTGCATTGCAATTCGCCGCCAATACACTTAATTGCAGAAGCAGCCAACACTGCTTCTGGCGCTCCCCCTATACCCATAAGCACGTCGACACCTGTGTAGTCTTCCATCGCTACCTGGATTGCCGCCAGCACATCACCATCCGTAATCAGGCGAATGCGAGCGCCGGCCTCGCGAACCTGTTTCATGATGCCTGCGTGACGCGGACGATCCAGAATCACTACAGTTAAATCGTCAACCTGTGCTTGACGTGCTTGCGCAATTCGTTGCAGATTGGTTATAATCGGCGCGTTGATATCGATCACGTTTCGGGCAATAGGGCCAACGGCGATCTTTTCCATATAAAACACCCCTTGAGGTGCAGAGTACATCGTTCCACGTTCAGCCGTTGCCACAACCGCGATTGCTCCTGGAAGTCCAAGAGCTGCGAGCCGTGTCCCATCAACCGGGTCTACAGATACATCCAATTCGGGTGGAGTACCGTTGCCCACTTCCTCACCAATATAGAGCATAGGAGCCTCATCCTTTTCACCTTCGCCAATCACCACGACTCCATGCATATCGACGCCGTCAAGGGCAAGTCGCATGGCGTTTACAGCGGCCTGGTCGACTGCAATTTTATCGCCTTTGCCCATCCAACGGCCGGCGCTTAGGGCAGCGGCTTCGGTTACACGCACCAACTCCATGCCAAGATTTCGCTCTCTAGTACCAGATTGCTCAAATCGTTCTTCTGACATTGACCACCATCCTTCTTGATGACTCTAAACATCGATATTACGGGGGTGTACACGACAATGCTCTGCCAGCATTATGGCGCGCAGACAATCCACCGCCTCTTGCAAGTGCCCATCCCGGTTTGTGATCAGGTAATCGTACCAATGTTGTTCTGCCAACTCTTTACGAGCGTCGGCTAATCGTCTCCGAAGTTCCTCTTCTGTCTCTGTTTGCCTGCCTGTTAGCCTCTGAGTAAGTTCCTCTAACGAGCCTGGAATGAGAAAAATAAATATTGCATCGGATACCTTACTACGAATGGTGGCAGCGCCTTTCACATCGATTTTCAACAGTACATCTCGGCCTGCTGACAAAGTATCGCGTATGAGTTTACGCGGTTGCCCATACCAGTTACCATGCACATTTGCATACTCGAGCAATTCATTTTGACTTACCAGTTGTTCAAATGTTTCTTTGCTGATGAAATGATATGGGTGGCCCTCGCTTTCGCCCGGACGTGGAGTACGAGTCGTTACAGAAGGCACCACGTAAAAATCCATGCCTTGTTGCTTGAGCGTGTTAATAACTGTGTCTTTTCCTGCTCCTGAAGGCGCTGAGAGCACGAAGAGGAGTCCCTGACGAGTTGAGGACTGGGCGGATGCGAGTTGCTGATTTTGGGACACAAATTGCTCCGTCTCAAGTTGCATGCCGTTTTCCTACGTTATTGGACTTGGAAAGGTTAGTATACGAACAGACCACTCTTTGTTATACTATGGGAACTGCTCTTGACAGTATTGTACAACACACATGGGTTTCTTGGTAATTGGAAAGCGATACATATGCATATCGATGCCATTACGCTCGCAGCTATTGCCGATGAATGGCGCCTGTTGCTGACCAGGGCACGCATAGATAACATCATACAGCCAACCGTTCACTCCATTGCAATACAATGTTATGCCCCAGCGCAAGAACAAGAGCAAGGTGGAAAGAACCGCTGGCTCTATCTCTCAGCTCATCCCCAGTTAGCGCGTGCGCATATCACAGCGCTCAAACCTTCCAGAATTGTCAATGAGCCGCCTGCATTTGTAATGTTATTGCGAAAATACCTCGAAGGCGCTCGCATTGAAGCCATCCAACAAGCGCGTTGGGAGCGTGTTATAGAAATTAGTGCAGGCCATCGTAGCGCTTCGGATCCCGCGGAGCGTACCAGCTATCGACTCATTATTGAGTTAATGGGGCGTATGAGCAATATCATTCTATGCAATGATCAAGGGCTGATCCTCGGGAGCCTGAAACATGTAGGGGCTGATGTCAATCGTTATCGCGTCATAGATGCAAATGTTCAATATGTTCCTCCCCCTCCCCAGCAACGCATGGCCGCAGGTCTATCTTTGCCTCGTTTGGAGCCTACAGCTATTACTGCTGCTCAACTGGCTCTGTGCGAGAAAGAGGATATGGAACTCACACAGGTTGTACAGTCGCAGGCCAGGAGAAAGTCTACGAAGATACAAGAGCCAAAACTGTGGCAACTATTGACAAGGAACCTACTTGGATTCAGCCCATTGTTAGCTCGTGAAGCCGTCTATCGTAGTACTGGTGATGCGGAATTGCCGACCAAAACCGGTGAAGCCATTTTGGAAGAACTGGCGTGGAATGTTCGCGACCTTGCTGCCCTGTTTGATACACATACATGGAGGCCCCAACTCGTCGAGCGAACTGGAGATACAGATGAAACGCATACATCCTTTTCATCCCGCGTCCCTATAGCCTTTGCTCCCTATGTTCTGGAGCAATATGCCGGATTGCCCAGGATGCGTATACGCGAATCTTCATCGATCAATATCTTGATTGATGAGTTTTATGCCGGTGCTGAGTGGCGTGATGCGATGGAAAGCGTTCGTGCTCCTGTGAGAAAAGTCTTACAGACAAAACTCGAGCGTTGTAAACGCAAATCAGCATTGCTTCAACAAGAATTAGCTGTCTCAGAAGATGCCAGTCGCTATCGTTTACAGGCCGAACTGCTACTTGCCTATCAGCATGAAGTGAAACAAGGCCAGAGTAGTGTTGTGTTGCAAAACTTCTTTGAAGCTGAAGCCAACCCATCTGAGGTGGCCATCTCACTTGATCCGCGTTTTGATGCCGTTGGCAATGCTAACCGCTTCTTCCACAAATATCACAAATTGCGCCGTGCTCTTGCGCTCGTTCCCGGCCAGATTGAACAGAATGCAACCGAGCAGGCAACGGTTGAGCAGTTATTGGCAGACTTGATGCTGGCTGACACCCCTGTTGAGGTGGCGCTGGTCAAGGCTGAGGTGCAGAGCGCTGGTTACATGCGTGGCGCTAAATCTACTGGATCCTTAATTACAGGCGCGCGGAAGCAATCACACAAAGGCAAGAGTGGCAAACAAAAAAAAGGGAAGCCAGTTCCACCCGGTGGTGGCGTTCCTCTGCATATTCAGAGTCGTGATGGGTTTACAATCTTAATTGGCAAGAACAGTCGCCAAAATGAAGAAGTAACTTTTCACCAGGCTGCCGCTAATGATATCTGGCTGCATGCGCGTGGCGTACCTGGAGCACATGTAATTATCAAAGCGGGAGGTCGCGACATCCCTCGTAGCACCATTGAACAGGCTGCAAGCCTGGCTGCTTATTACAGCCAGGCTCGTGGAAGCACTAGCGTACCTGTTGATTATACCTTGCAGCGTCACGTGCGGCATATGAAAGGTGGAGGTCCTGGTATGGTTATTTATGAACGTGAAAAAACTATGTATGCTGAGCCTGAAGCTTTTCGGCAATAGAGAACCTGTTTAGCTGGTCGTCAAATCCATCCTCTACTGAGTAACGCTGCACGCGCTGCCTCTTGCTCAGCAGCCTGTTTGTTGCGGCCCTGTCCCCTTCCGGCCACCTGATCCCCTAGCAGCACTTCCACCGTGAATTCGCGGTTATGAGACGGCCCCTCTTGATTGACAAGACGATATGATGGTGTGATGCCAACGTGTGCTTGAGCCTGTTCCTGAAACAGAGACTTTTGATCTTTGAACAATCGCTTGCTAACGATGGTTTGCGCTAACGGTTCCAGTCCTGGAATCAGAAATTGTTGCACTACCTCGATGCCCTGATCTAGATACATTGCGCCTAGTACAGCCTCGAAAGTTGATGCGAGTACACGTTGACTCACTCCGCTGCTTTGCTCTCCCTTTCCCATTAGTAGGAAATTTCCCAAATTGATTTCTTGAGCTAACGTTGCCAATGTCTCGCGTCTCACAAGCGCGGCTCGCAGATCGCTCAATTCTCCCTCGCTTAAATCGGGGAAAGCGCGGTACAGGTAATCAGCGCTGATAAACGCGAGAATTGAATCGCCAAGAAACTCAAGTCGCTCGTTAGAACTTAATCCCTCTCCGGCAGTTTCGTAGATGTAGGAGCGATGGGTGAGGGCTAGCTGCAACAGGGACGGGTTCTCAAAATGTATACCCAATGTCTCTTCCAACGATTCGTACATGAATATCTCTCCAATGCCCCTTTGCCTCTTATTCGACCCGCTCTGTAACCTGGAATGTTCCTTAGCATTTCCTTGTTATTCATTGTGATACACTATCGCAATCGTGGTCATTGTAGCGCGTGTTTGTACGTGTCGTCAACTTACTGGACGGCCGTACGATCATGTGTTACTCTACGTGTGGTGGGTTTGAGTAAAACAGGCAATCGCGGGCTACAAAGCACGAGGAAAGTCCGAACTCCAAAGAGCGGGATGCTGGATAACATCCAGTGAGGGTGACCTCAAGGAAAGTGCCACAGAAACATACCGCCCGACAACTTTAAGAAATGTAGCGATGACACTTGTATCGCCTGTCGGGTAAGGGCGAAATGGTGAGGTAAGAGCTCACCAGCAGCCAGGCGACTGGCAGGCTGGGTAAACCCCATCCGGAGCAAGACCAAGCAGAGGGGATAGTGTGCACTAAGTGTACGCTTGCAGATGGCTCGTCTGTCAACTCTCGGGTTGATCGCAGGAGGCGACAGGTAACTGGCGCCCTAGATAGATGATTGCCACCTGTGTGGTCGAAAGGCACTACAGGTACAGAATTCGGCTTATGGTTTGCTCGAACCCATCCCACCAGCATGGGTAATAGACAAAGTGACCACACAAACCTCACTATGGCTTGCGTGGTCACTTTGCTTTAGAACCTCCAGCTATCTTTCCAGGCGGTCATGTTCGATAAGCCAGCGAATGAAACCCAAACGATGTTGCTCTTCAAGCATTTCGCGATACTCAGTTTTTTCGGCCACGTGGTTTTTCATATAGACAAGACGTGTGGCTTCAACTTCTGTATATCCCAGTGTGAGCAGGTGTTCAAAGTCTGCACTATCAGTAGCATACAAATTCTCTGGCATAATTACGATACTCCCTCTATACTAAAGGAACGAATTACAGGTTCTACTCAAGCAGACTTTTGAAAGTCTTTATGATGTATATACGCTGAAAAGTATCTCTAAGATGCAGCTTTCAAATTAGATATCGCTTAATATTTAATACGTTGATACCTCTTACTAATTACAACTTCTTTTGGTAAGAGAAAATTCCGGATATTTGCGGAAACCAGTTGTATAGAAGAATATACGAGATAAAAATGAAAGAAGTTACACATCTTTGACCTTAGCTCCAACCTGAATCAACCTGCAAGCTCGTTCAGCCGCATCACTTAGCAACCATGCCGCATTTTCCATTGCAAATGCTAAAGTCATAGGACCGGAAGGCAGCGTTGCCACGGCATCAACACCAAGCTCATAAACAACCCGGTAATTATCACCCAGGCTTCCGGCAAGAGCTAGTACGGGAAGTCCATAGCGTTTCGCTATTTCTGCTACAGATCCAACACTCTTCCCATAGGCTGTTTGTGCGTCAATCTGCCCTTCTGCTGTAATCACCAGGTTAGCCGTTCGTATTCTTTCTTCCAGGTGTATTGCCTCAAACACAATCTGAGCGCCTGGTCGTAATGTTGCGTGTAGGAAGGCTATCAACCCTGCTCCCAGGCCACCGGCAGCGCCAGCTCCGGGGATTTCACGAACGGACATTCCGAGATCTTGTTCTATAATCTGAGCATAATGAGCCAGCGCACTATCTAATTCTTCCACCATTTCAGGCGTAGCTCCCTTTTGAGGCCCGTAGACTGCCGAGGCTCCTGTGGGTCCACAGAGTGGATTGGTCACATCACAGGCAACCTCTAGCGTGCATTCTTGCAGACGAGGATCCATAGTCGATGTTGAGATATGAGCAAGTGTTGCCAGTGCAGCGCCGCCACGTGCAATCTGTGTTCCC
>WNFA01004059.1_pt1 | contig 19570 bp, 16 predicted proteins | sample 5400481 | NCBI WGS metagenome assembly WNFA01 (sample SAMN13153340, study PRJNA577476) | soil metagenome | isolation source: 120 cm saprolite under Douglas fir tree site 2 hole 1 replicate 2 | place: USA:California | collected 2015-04-18
GCCCGCAGGCAGTAGCTTCTTTTTGCATCCTCTTATCCTCTCTTGTGTGTTTTGTACATATGTGCTATACTGTGCATGCAAGCTTAGGCACTCCGGTTCGCCGGAGAGAGACAGTTCGCTTGCATGGTACCTTTCCAACTGAACGTAGGGCGTTCTGAGCCAGAAACCAGGCTCAGGTAAAACGTTCGTGGTCGAGCAACGTTGCTCATCCGGCATGCCTGGGTGAGTACGGGTAGGTTGTCATGCTGCCCTGATGTGTCGGTCGATGAAGCCAAAGCGGAAGGTCCTCCTTTCGAGTTGCGGTCGAGGCTAGATACAAGCTCCCACATTTATGCGGGAGTTCATGACAGTCTTATACACGCGATTCTCCGCTACCCTGGCCCGCTCCATTCCGGGAATCTCATATACAATCCGCTTTTTATTCAACTCGTTGAAATCTATCATGACCTCTGCACCCCTTCTTTTTCATCTTCATCATCCCAGAATGCCGCCAGATGGAAAGCGTTGTCGCCAAACACCTCCCGGCAAATGGTGTTCCCTATGGTGAAAGGCTCCTCTCCTCCATCACTGTCGACGCGTACTGCTGGGAAGTAGTGGACCAACCGAACCAGGGCACAGATGACCAGGAAATCATAGGGTTTCCTGAGCGTCTTGCATCCTGGATGATAATGGGGAGCCTCAAGGTCTTCCAACGTGATGATGAACGGCTCACAAGCCTTGTCGGTGCTCAGATCACCGTTGAAGGCTACTTTCCTGGGTGTGATGATCGGCGGACCTATCCCATCAGGACCTCGAACGACGAGCCAGCCATCTGGGCGGGGTTTTGGCACCAGATCAAGCTCAGATAGCGCATAGCCATAGCCATGGATGACTCTGGGCCAGCCGTCTGGGAGAGCTTTGGGCTCGAGATCAGGCTCATATGTCATTGGATAGGTGAGCTCAATTTCCACTGGATAGGTGGGACGGCCCTGAGCTATCGCTTCGAAGAGGGCTTCCTGCAGAAAGACAGGAAGGATGCTGCCAGGGGTGATGAGATACTCGACGAGTTGCTGCATATCCCTGCTCCACGCTGCAAATGTGTTCGCATCCGCAATGGGTCTATTCCATCGCCAGTAGTGAGAGTATCCCATGAGTGGCCCCCTTTGTCTCCATCAGTATATCTCCTCAGAGGCCTCCTCTGCCACGTCCCTGATTGTTTCTCCCTATGTTTCCATCGCTTGCGCTGATGAGCAAGCAGGCACACTGAATTCGCCACCAATATCAATCTGTCCAGGAACCTCTTCTGGGTACAAATCCGACAGGATTTCTGCCAAACAACATTTATGGCTTTCAATACAACATTGCACGCCTGTACTTTCCTGTATCACTGTATTCCTCTCTATAAATCTCTATAAACCCACTTGTCATCGTGATACACAATGATACACGATGGTATGTACGTTGACCTGATCTTGTTGCCCGTAATGGTTTATCCACAAGTTATCCACTTGTGAAGGACAAAAGTGGTGGATAACACCCCTTTCGTATTAGAAACTTTAGTGTTATAATTCGAGTGGGGAAAAGTGGGGAACTTAGGTGAATTGAAACCTAAAATGGTGAGTTTGCACGGTGGGTGGGGGAACAGGGCGAGCTATTCAAGAACGCGGGAGAACGTTTTCAGGATACTTCCCAGGGGCCGCCGGACTGACTCGTCTCGCGAGAGAGTTGCACTTTCGACATGTTTGTCAACGAATACGAGCATACAATCGATGCCAAGGGGCGTATGGCGGTCCCCGCAAAGTTTCGCGCACAAATCGATCGCGGCGCCGTCATCAGCAAGGGCATGGGAACCTGTTTATCTGTCTACCCGCGAGAGCGCTGGGATGAGAAGTCGGCAGAGCTGGCCGCTGGCAAAGCCTCCGACGAGCTGCGCGACTTTGAACGGCGCATCTATCCCAGCGCGAGCGAGGTGGAACTGGATGCGCAGGGCCGCATGAGTATCCCTGCCAGGCTGCGAGCGTATGCCAGGCTCGAAAGTGAAGTCACCGTGGCCGGGGTGCGCGACCACTTTGAAATCTGGGACCGTGCAACGTGGAGGACCTATCAAGAGAGACTGGAGAAAGAGGGGGAAAACATTCCCTTCTAAATACAGCTCTCGTCACGCTCTACTTCATTGTCCCCCGGCTCAGCCGGGCCGAGAAGAATGTATGCAAACAGGCAATACACAGCATGTGCCGGTGATGTTGCAGGAGGTGCTGAAGTTTCTACAGCCCGGAGCCAGAGGTCACTACGTTGACGGCACGCTGGGTGGAGGCGGTCACACTCAGGCAATCCTTGAGCGGTCCGCTCCAGATGGAAAAGTACTGGGCATCGATACCGATGCCCAGGCAATTGCGCGAACAAAGGAGCGTCTCTCCAATTTTGTAAATAATGGGCGATTGGTGCTGGTACATGGGAACTTCGCCGAACTGGCCCGTATCGTACACGAGGCCGGTTTTGTATCTGTAGAGGGAGTTTTACTGGACCTCGGGTTCTCCTCGTACCAGGTGGATGACCCACAGCGTGGCTTCTCCTTCAGCGCAGATGGCCCGCTGGATATGCGGCTCGACCAGTCGCAAGCAGAATCGGCAGCCGACATCGTCAACAGCGCCAGCGAACAGGAACTGGCAGATATATTCTGGCGCTACGGTGAGGAAAAGCGCTCGCGCCAGATCGCGCGGCGCATCGTGCGGCAGCGCGAACGAGGCGCGATCACACGTACAGCGCAGCTGGCACGACTGGCAGCCGCCGGTGTACCCTATAAATCGGGAACAATACACCCGGCGACCCGGGTCTTCCAGGCGCTGCGCATAGCGGTAAACCATGAACTGGAGCGATTGGAAAAGGCGCTCCCACAAATACTGGACGTGTTAAGCATGAACAAGGCTCTGCCTGCCGGCGGGCAGGATGAACCAGGAAGATCGGGTGGAAGAATGGTAACAATTGCATTTCATTCATTGGAAGATCGTTTAATCAAAGAATTTATGCGGCGCGAGGCAAAAGACTGCCTCTGCCCGCCTCACGTACCGGTTTGCGTGTGTGGTCACAAAGCTCGATTGCGCCTGCTCACACGCAAACCCATTACGCCGGCCGTCGAGGAAGTTACTGCCAATCCCCGCGCCCGCAGCGCCAAACTGCGGGCCGCCGCAATAGTTGTTGGCTCGTAGTGCGTCACACAATCCGTAAAGTATGCAGTTTATGTATCGCCTGAATAACCGGACTGGTGCGCTGAGAGCGGTACCGCCAAAGCCCATTGTAGCCGCGAAACAACGCCGACAACTACATCCATTCTTCTTCCACATGGGACCTGTGGCGTTGAGTATCAGCAGCGTATTGCTGATCGGCTTAATGGCTCTTCTCTACCTGGCCCAACTCGGGCAGGCCGTCGCCGCCAATCAGAGACTTCAGGACCTGCATAGGCAGCAAATCATACTACAACGGCAGGATCAGGACCTGGCATACCAGGTTGCGCAGGAGCAATCACCCGCGTATATCGCGCAGCATGCACAGGCCCACGGCCTGGTTCCGGCAGATCCAAAAACTGTGCGGGTGGTGGTGATACCACACCTGAAACCTATTCCGGCCGATGACCGGCCTATTCAACCATGAAACGGTAGCCATTAAGGAATGGGGGTGCAGGGGGCTTCGCCATCTCCAGGGCCGCGATGCCTCCGAAAGATCCTCTTTCCTCTAAAACATTAGTTGACCATGAGACGGTAGTAGTAGCCATTAAGGAATGGGGGTGCAGGGGGCGAAGCCCCCTGCCGGGGCCGGGGTGTCCCCGAAACCCCCCTTTCCTCAAAACATTAGTTAACCGTTCATTAGGCGTAGAGAGGCAGACGGATAAGAGATGAGTGTAGAACTGCGACGCGCACGCAATCGGCAAATGCTCATCTTCATGTTAGTCTGTGTCGCGATGCTGTCACTGTTGGGACGCCTCTATTACTGGCAGGTGCTCCAGTCACAGGATGGGTATCGCCTGGCGCAGCTTGCGAATGCTGAGCATACGCAAAATATCGTACTCAATGCGCCGCGTGGCCTCATCTATGATGCGCAGGGCCATATTCTTGCAACCAACGTTGTACGCGATGATGTCTATATCGAGCCAATCCAGTTCTCGGTAGACCATCCCGACAATTTTCAGAGTGATCTGGCAGCATTAGTGACTACGCTGCACAACATTCTGCCTGGGGTCCAGGTGAACCAGCTGTACAGAGATTTCAATCTCGATGTGCAGACAGTGCGTATCGCTGTTCGCATCGACCCGCAGCAGAGCAGACGTCTGCGAGCTCTACACCTGGAAGATGTCTTCCTGGAGCCGCGCACCTGGCGCATTTACCCGGCAGGCAGCCTGGCGGCCCAGGTGTTAGGATACGTCACACAAAACGACAACGACAACCATGGTGAGTATGGCATCGAAGGCCAGTACGAGGCGCTGCTGGCGGGCAAGCCGGGCAGCCTCACCTCGGAGACCGACCTGAATGGCAACCCGCTCATCGTGGGAGCAAGTTCGGAGCAACCTGCAGTTGCGGGAGCCAACCTGGTATTGACCATTGACAGCGCGGTCGAGTACATGGTACAGACAGCCCTGGCGGCTGCCGTGCAGCAGTTGCAGGCGCAAAGCGGAACGGTGGTCGTTATCAACGCCCGCACGGGCGCGCTTGTGGCGATGGCAGGTGAGCCGACCTTCGATCCCAACCAGTACGGCAGTTTTGCCACCCAGTTGGGTTGCCTGGGCAGCGAAGAGGTTTTCTTCAACCCGGCTCTGTACTGTGCCTATGAACCGGGTTCGACCATGAAGGTGGTCACCATGGCGGCAGCGCTCGACCAGGGGCTGATCACCCCGGACACGACGTTCAATGACCCCGGGTACATCAAATTTCACGGTGTGCCTGTGGTGAAGAACTGGGATAATAAGGGATACGGCACGGAAACGATGACGCAGGTGATCGAACATTCCGCCAATGTCGGAGCCGCCTATGTCGCATACAAAATCCTGGGGCCGGACCGTTACTATCCTTACCTGGACCGTTTTGGTTTTGGCAAGCCTGCGGGTATCGACGGCCCAGAGGCAGCGGGGTTTTATCGCACACCTGGCTCCGCCGACTGGTCGCCCAGCGACCTGACGCGCCAGGCTTTTGGTCAGAGTATCCTGGCTACGCCACTCCAGGTGGCAATGGCTTACGAGGCGATCGCCAACGGCGGGGTGATGATGCGCCCCTACCTGGTAGCCTCGCTTGACAATAACGGGCATGTCACGGCGACGCAGCCGCAGGCGGAGCGGCGGGTAATCAGTGTGCAGGCGGCGCAGTTGTTGACGGGAATGCTTGAGCATTCCGCTACCCAGGGGTATGCCCAACCGGCCCAACTCCCTGGGTACAGCATCGCGGCCAAGACTGGCACGGCGACGACACAGGGTATCTCTGCGGGTGAGACAGAAGCTTCGCTGGCGGGCTTCATTCCCGCGTCGAACCCGCAATTTGTTATCCTGGTCAAGCTGGACCGGCCGCAAGAGACCATTTATGGCAGTACGGCGGCGGCTCCACTCTGGAAAGCCATCGCCCAGCAACTGATGTGGTACTATCATGTGCCACCTGACCAACCCTGATATAGGGGCAGGTAATGATCTTACAAGACTTTGTTGGCAAATGCGATTGGGAGGCGACTATGGTGGAGACACATGGCAGGGGCAAGCCCTGCCACTACCATGAGACGCCTTGGCAATCCGACGCAGTCGTGTCATGGTAGTGGCACCCCTTGCGGGTGCCATGCCCGATTGCACCATACCTTTTATTCGCCAGCAGAGTCTTGCAGGTAATAGTTCCTGCCCAGGCCAATGATCTATCTATGTGTAACTAGTGCTCTGTCAATCTTGATGTGATAGATGGAAATGTAGTGGCACCCCTTGCGGGTGCCAGGTTCCCGCCATCACTTGACCTTTGACAATCCACTGCAATCAGTATAATAGAAAAAATGTTCTAAGTCAAGTCGAGTATTCAAGAATACGGGTGTACAGGTGCGAGACACGAGCAGACAAGGGAATAGTGGCGTCAAGCAGCCATTTATGCGCTCTCCTGCATTGGAGTCGATGAAGCGCGAACAGGTTGCACGGCGACCCGTGAGAAGTGGTAAAGGCGATCCAGCGCGGCACCGCCGCGTTACCATGGGTACAGTGGGCTATACTGCTGGGAAGACGATGGTCAATCATGCGGCCTCGGGTAAGCCGCTGAAAAGCCTGCCTCGTCGCTCCGCTCCACCCGTAAGAATGGCCGTCACGAGCGCCGCGGCCTCACTGCCGAAGCCACAGCGCACAGGCATAACGGCAGGCTGGCGCTTGCGAGCGCCATGGGAGCAGGAGCAACAACCCGCCGTGCAGGTCATCAGCGAGGAAGAGCAGAAGAAGCTCTCCGCGTTAGAAGCGCGCCTTCCGCGTGTGGTGGGTAAGATAGATTCCTGGCTGCTGATCTCCGTACTGGCCCTGGCCTGCATCGGCATAGTCATGGTCTATAGCGCGAGTTCTTTTATCGCGGCCCGCTATTACGGCGACGCCTCGTACTACCTGCAGCGCGAGTTGATGTGGTTTGCCCTGGGCATCATCGCACTGCTGGTCACAATGCGCATCGACTATCGCCGCTGGCGGCATTTCTCGCTGCTCGGCATGGTGATGATCTTGCCGCTGCTGGTAATCGTACTCAAGTTTGGCGTCAATGTATATGGAGCGTCACGCTGGATCGCCGTCGGCTCATTTTTATCCTTTCAGCCGAGTGAGCTGGCCAAGCTGGTGCTGGCCCTGTACATTGCGGATTGGCTGGCGCGTAAGGGCAACCAGGTGAGTAGCTTTCTCTATGGCCTGGCTCCCTTCGTCATCCTGGTGGGAGTCGTTCTGGGATTGGTGTTGCTGGAGAACGACATGGGTACCGCCATTATCATAGCTGGTTTTGCCACCGCAATGTTTTTTGCGGCAGGAGCCAATATCGTGCAGTTCCTGCTGGCGGCGGCCTGCGGCGGGTTAATTTTCCTGGCCGAAGCCTTCAAGGGTTATCGCTTTTACCGTTTAGAGGGCTTCCTGGACCCGTTCAAGAACATTACAAGCATCAACCTGCAGCTCTACCAGTCATTGCTGGCGTTGGGATCGGGTGGGTGGTTTGGCCTGGGACTGGGGGCCAGCCGCCAGAAGACGGGCTATCTGCCGTTGCCATATACGGACTCGATCTTCGCTATTCTTGGCGAGGAACTGGGTTTTATCGCTTGTGTTGCCGTCGTGGTACTCTTTCTGTCGCTGGCGTTTCGTGGGTTTAGACTCGCCAGGCGCGCGCCAGACATGTACGGCTCACTGCTGGCGACCGGCATCACGACCTGGCTCGTACTGCAGGCCATGATCAATATAGGAGCTGCGACCGGGAGCATTCCTTACACAGGTGTCCCGCTCCCATTCATCAGCTTTGGCGGCTCATCGCTTGTCGTCTCATTAGCGGCTGTCGGCGTGTTGCTCAATATCTCGCGCTACATCCAGGAACCCGAGGCGCCAGCGCTCTCACGCCGCACCATCACCATGGGCCTGCGCAAACCCAAAATGTAGGGGCGGGGCTTGCCCCCGCCCTGGTGCGGTCACCCTGGTGCGGTCGCCCGCCTGGTGGGGTACGGGGCAACCGCGAAATCCAAGCCGAAATTTTGTATCTCGGCAGCGACGATGGCCTGGAGACCGAGCTGGCGCCGGCAGCAGGTTTCCCACTGGCTACCGTCAAAGCAGGTAAGTTGCGGCGCTACATCTCGTGGCAGACGCTCACCGGCCTGGCGCGTGTGCCGGCGGGTATAGTCCAGGCTATCGGCGTTGTGCGGCGTTTCCAGGCGCAGGCCGCCTTTACCAGCGGTGGTTATGTAGCGGTTCCGGCGGCGCTGGCAGCCCGTCTCAACGGCGTCCCGCTGTTGATGCACCAGCAGGATGTGCCGCCCAACCTGTCGAACAGGATGATTGCGCCGCTGGCCACGCGCATCTCGGTGGCCTTCGCGGATTCGGTGGCCTACTTCCCGGCCCGCAAGACCGTGCAGTTGGGCAACCCGGTGCGGCAGGCCGTCCTGGATGTGCGTCAGACATCGCCGCAGCAGGCTCGTACTGCGTTGGGATTTGACGCGGCATTACCACTGCTGCTTGTAACGGGCGGAAGCCAGGGAGCGCGACACCTGAACCAGGTGGCATGTCAGGCCCTTCCGGGCCTGCTGGCGCAATGCCAGGTGTTACACATCAGCGGCAGGGGACTCTTTGACGAGACCCGCGCCTTATCCGAGCGCGAGCTGGCAGGGATGGATCAAGCCGCGCGGCAGCGCTACCGGCTGGAACCATACCTGGATGCGCAGATGCCGCTGGCGTTGCAGGCGTCAGACCTCGTGGTGTGCCGCGCCGGTGCGGCAACCTTGAGCGAGCTGGCGGTACTCGCTAAGCCGGGTATTCTCGTCCCGCTGCCACCGGCTATAGGTGGCTCGCCGCAGGAGGCGAATGCAGCCATGTTTGGTCGTAAGCAGGCGGCCCAGGTCATCCGCAACGATGATCTACAGCCGCAGGTCCTTGTAGAGCGTGTTGTATCAATAATGTCATCTAACACATTGAAAGAAACAATGGCCAATGCCGCGCTCGCCCTTGCCAGGCCGCAGGCAGCGCAAGAGATCGCGGCAGCAGTAATTCAAATCGCGAAAGCACGTTAAGCAGTGAAGAACTCTCGTTTGCATTTCATGGGTATAGGTGGCCAGGGCATCTCGGCAGTAGCACAGATGGCGCAGCTTACTGGGAGTGTGGTAACGGGCTGCGATCAATCAGCCTCGGCAACCACCAGAGCCCTGGAGAGCGTTGGCATACCGGTGCAGATCGGCCATAGCCCTGAGCACCTGCTCGATGCCGATGCCCTGATCTACGTGCCTGCAGTCGAGGCGCTCAATCCCGCTAACCCGGAACTGCTTGCCGCCAGGGCACGTGGAATGCAGGTGATGACCTGGCAGGAAATGCTGGGCGAGTTGATGCGTGGGAAGTGTACCCTTTCGGTCAGCGGCGTCCACGGCAAGGGGACGACCACGGCTCTACTCGCGCTGATGCTCGTCGATGCCGGCCTTGATCCCACCTGCGAGGTGGGGGGCGTCGTCCCGCGCTTCAATGCCAACTATCGCCTGGGTAAGGGCCAGTACTTTGTGAACGAGGCCGACGAATTCAATCACAACTTCTGGCACTATCATCCGAGGCTGGCGGTTGTGACCTCGATCGAATTCGAGCACCCGGAGTTCTTTGCTGACTATAATGCCTTTCTCGCAGCCTTTGAACACTTTATTCGCGGCATGGATATGCAGGGCGACTGGCCGCTGCCGCCGACGCTCATCTTGAACGCCGGTAGCCCTGGCTGCCTCGAACTGCTTGAGCGGCTCGGCGATTGGCCTGGACGACTCTTGACCTACTCGGTGGAAGGCATGTCGCCCTCCCTAAATGTAGGGGCGGGGCTTGCCCCCGCCCTGACAGAGACTGCCCTGACTGCCCTGACATACCAGGCCTACGACGTAAAGCTGGATGGAGAGACCAGCTTCCGGGTCCGCTCCCAGCAGGATGGCGCGCTGCCGGTGGATAGAACTATTCGCCTGCAGTTGCCGGGTATCTATAACGTTCAAAATGCGCTGGCGGCCTTGACCGCCGCTCGTGCTGTAGGTATCGATCCCGCGGTGATCGTGAGAACCCTTGAGGGCTTTGGCGGCATTAAACGGCGCTTCGAACTGCGTCACCAGGGGCCGCTGCCAATGGATGAGCGCACGCTCGATGTCATCCTCGTTGATGACTATGCGCACCATCCCACGGCCATCGCCGCTGCCCTGGAGGCTGCGCGTAAGCGCTTTCCTGGCAGAAGGTTGGTCGCGGTTTACCAGCCGCATATGTTCAGTCGTACCAAGACCTTTTTTGATCAGTTCTTGCACGCCTTTGACCTGGCGGATGTCGCGCTCATTGCTGACATTTTCCCGGGGCGTGAGCATGACACGGGCCTTATTTCTGCGCGAGACCTGGTGGAGGCCATGGCGAAACTCCCCACCTTCGCGCGGCAGGGCAAACAGGTGATGCACAGCGGAGACGTGCAGGCAACTCTATGGTTGTTGAAACATATATTACGTTCCGGGGATGTGGTGTTAATTATGGGAGCAGGGGATATCTATACCGTTACAGAGATGTTATTGCAAAATGCGTCCAGGGGAACGCGCAAGACGTTCAATGCCGATCTTGCCTTTGCCGAGCTGTACCCGCACTTTCGGGAACGCGTGCGGCGCGGCGAGCCGCTGGCACGCCATGGCACTTTCGGAGTCGGCGGCCCCGCAGATGTGTGGGTCACGCTTGACTCCGCCGAGGAACTGGTCGGCATCGTGTGCCAGTGTATCGAGCAGCGCTGGCCGCTGCTGGCCGTTGGCAATGGCACCAACGTACTCTATGCAGATGCCGGTGTGCGGGGTATTGTCGCCCGCCTCGCCTTCAATAGTTACAGCATTGAAGAGCGCGGCGATGGCACTGCCCTTCTGGTGGCGGGCGCCGGGGTGAGCTGGCCCCGGCTGCTGAACGAGCTGGCCCCCCTTGGCTGGGGTGGCTTAGAGTTCGGCCCGGGCATTCCAGGAACTCTTGGCGGCGGCGTAATCAGCAATGCGGGAGCGCATCACGGCAACCTGGGGCAGGTCCTGGAGTGGGTCGAAGTGCTGGATGCGCGCAGCGACTTCGAAGGCCAGCCAGCGGTGCCGACGATACGGCGCTACCAGCATGACGAGCTGAACCTGGCCTATCGCCATAGCCGTTTCCGCGCGTACCGCCGCATCCAGTTCGATCAGCGTGGCTATCCCCTGGTTGCCCCGCGCGCACTGATCGAACCGGGTGAAATCATTATGCAGTTGGGCATACGTCTTCACCGCGAAGACCCGCAGAAACTGCGCGCAACTATTGAGGAATATAAACAACATCGTAAGAGGACTCAGCCGCCGCAGCAGAGCGCGGGCTCAGTCTTTAAGAATCCTGTAGGTGATTATGCAGGCCGTCTCATTGAGCAGGCTGGTTTGAAGGGGATGACCCACGGCAAAGCGCAGATTTCTCAGCGCCATGCCAACTTTATCGTCAACCTGGGCGGCGCCAGCGCCGCCGATGTAGCGACACTGATCATGATAGCTCACAACCGCGTCCACGAGCAGTTTGGGGTAGACCTGGAGCTTGAGGTCGAGTTACGCGGCGAGTGGGAGGCACCACAATGACTATGGAACAGAAAAAGACACAACTAAAAGAGCAGACCGCCTATCATCCCTACTATAGCAAGAAACGCCATACCCCTTCGGAGCCGTCTCTTCATCCTTCTGGGAGAAATTCGGCTCCCGTAATCGCTTCGGTTCCCGTAATGGCGAGGGAGGCGAGGAGTGGCGGGGAGGGCCTTTATGGTCGCCCGCCCGATCCCCCTGAAGAAGGAAATTCAGCTCCTGTAAAGGCTTCGGTTCCCGTAATCGCTTCGGTTCCCGTAGGGGCGAGGGAGGCGAGGAGGGGCGGGGAGGGCCTTTATGGTCGCCCGCCCGTCCCTCGCACGCGTATGCGTGTCGTCACGATCCCGGAGCAGCCAGTTCGACCGACCCCATCGCATGTGCTGGCTGAGCGTCGGCAGCGACTGCGCAGCAGGCATGGGAAACCGGCAGCCTACACCGTAATGGTGCAGCGTAGCCTGTCTCAAACGGATGTAACCCCCTCAAACGGGCGAATGCGCGCAATCCAGCCTGAGCAGCTCCAGTCGCGGCACAATGATTCGCATATACCGGTGCGCAGTGGACGGCACAGGCGTCGCGGAGCCTTCGTCGCAAAGCTGCTGGGCTTCTTTGCAGTCCTGGTAATCGCCGTGCTAGGCGTCAATTTCGCCCTGACCAGCCCGGCATTGCGCGTGCAGCAGGTGAGTGTGGTAGGTACGCAAAATCCTCTAGTCATCGGCAGCATCCAGCATATGGGCGTGCAGGGCCAGAACATTTTTTTGATCGATACGGCATCTCTGGCGGCGCGTATCGAAGCTTTGCCACAGGTAGCTTCAGCGACCCTGGCGAAACAGTGGCCCAATGCCTTGACAGTGACGGTAGTTGAGCGCACCCCCGTGCTGCTCTGGCAGACGAAATATGGCACCTACAGCGTGGACAGGCAGGCGGTGGTGATAGCCCCAGCCAGCCAGATGCTAGCCGCGCGTGGCCTGCAAACGCTTGTAGATGTGCGCAGTCGACAGGTCGGGCTATCTGACCAGCCCATACGCCCTGGAGTCCGCTTAAGCCAGGCCGATGTAGCCTTTGCGCTGCAGGTGTTTGCGAGTCTGCCACAGGTGACAGGTACCTTTATATTGCGTTACGACGTGGGAATTCCTGTGGGTGCAGCAACCTCTGGCGGAAACGGCTCGTTCATAGTCGTCAGCCCGCGTGGCTGGATAGCCTACCTGGGCGGCGCCAGTGATGCCAACCCGCTGGACAACCGGCTGCATGAACTTCAGCAGATTCTCGCGCTCGCCCAGAAGCAGCATCTCAATGTGGCTACCATTGACCTGCGCTTTGGCTTGCGCCCAGTCTTTACATTGAAATAATCGTAGAAACGCGTCCCACACTTGAACCGCCTGGTAAGGAGCGTATATCGTGCAAGAGCGGGTGATCGTCGGAATCGACGTAGGAACAACAAAAATCTGTGTTCTTGTTGGCGAGCTGGACCGCGACGGGAAGCTGAATATTGTTGGCGTTGGCACCTGCCCTTCACAGGGGTTGCGCCGTGGGGTGGTGGTCAACATCGAGGAGACTGTCACTTCCATTGGTGCGGCGCTGGACCGTGCAGAACGCCTTTCAGGAAAGAAAATTACCACCGCTTACGTGGGCATAGCTGGTGGACACATCAGTTCGGAAAATAGCAAGGGCTTTGTCGCCATCTCCCCCAGCCACCGCGATATCATCCAGAACGATATCAGCCGGGCTATCGAGGTTGCGCGCGCCATTGCTATCCCCGCGAACCGCGAGGTGATCCACGTCATTCCACGTGGCTATGTGGTGGATGGACAGGAAGGTATCAAAAATCCCATTGGCATGTCCGGCTTCCGCCTGGAGGTGGAGACCCATATCATCACTGGCGCGGTTTCATCTATTCATAACCTGATTAAGTGTGTGCATAAGGCGGGGATTGAGATCGAAGACCTGGTGCTGGAGCCCCTTGCATCCAGCGAAGCTGTACTGGTTGATGGCGAGACCGACCTTGGGGTAGCCCTGGTCGATATCGGTGGCGGTACGACCGATATCGCCGTCTTCGCCGATGGTGCTATCTGGCAGACGGTCGTGTTGCCCATCGGTGGCAACCACATCACGAGCGATATTGCTATCGGCCTGCGTTTGCCCTTTGGCGTAGCGGAAGAACTCAAAGTCACCTATGGTCACTGCAATCCTTCCACTATCGCTGCTAATGACATGATTGACCTGTCACATTTCATGCCGAACACCAATGACCTGGTACCGCGCAAATTGCTTGCAGAGATCATTCAGGCCCGCGTGGAAGAACTGTTTGAGATGGTACACGAGGAGATCAAGAAATCTGGTTACGATGGACTGCTGCCGGCTGGCCAGGTGCTGACCGGTGGCACCTCCGAGTTGCCGGGTATTCTGGAACTGGCAGGACAAACACTCGATTTGCCCGCGCGTCTTGCCTCCCCGTTGGGCCTGTATGGCCTGGCCGACTCCATCAGTCGCCCGGCCTACTCCACCGCGGTGGGTTTGCTGCTGTGGGGCTTGCGCCATACCTCGCTGCTTATCGACGAGCAGGAGCAAGAAGAAAGTGGCTCAAGGAGTTTCCTGGCTCGTATAGTCCGCTGGTTGCGTGCGTTTATTCCGTAGTAGGTCCCCGATTTATCGAGGGACTCCCGATTTATCGAGGGATGTCCCCGATTTATCTATTCCGTAGTAGGTCCCCGATTTATCGAGGGACGAGGAGGCCACGAAAATGGTATTAATGGGAAATCACACGGTTGAAGGCTTTGCGCAGATCCGCGTCGTCGGCGTCGGCGGCGGCGGTAGCAATGCGGTGAACCGCATGATTCAAGCCAGCATGTCGGGTATCGAGTTCATCGCCCTCAACACCGACGCCCAGGCTTTGTTGATGACGCAGGCTCCGCATTGGATCCGCATCGGTGACAAGCTCACTCGTGGCCTCGGCGCTGGCGGCAATCCCAGCATTGGGGCCAAGGCCGCGGAGGAGAATATAGAGGACATCCACGAAGCCCTCAAAGGCTCCGATATGGTCTTCATCACCGCCGGTATGGGCGGTGGTACCGGCACAGGCGCCAGCCCCATCATCGCGCAGATCGCCCGTGAACTCGGCGCGCTGACGGTCGGTGTGGTCACTAAGCCCTTCAGCTTCGAGGGCAACAAGCGCCGCATGGCGGCTGAGGAAGGCATTGCCAACCTCAGGCAGCACGTGGACACGCTGATCACCGTGCCCAACGACCGCCTCTTGCAGGTCGCCGACAAGAAGATGCCGCTCTCCGAGGCCTTCCGCCTCGCCGATGACGTGCTGCGCCAGGGCATTCAAGGCATCAGCGACCTGATCACCGTGCCCGGGCTGATTAACCTTGACTTTGCCGACGTGAGGACCATCATGTCGACGGCCGGCTCAGCGCTGATGGCCATCGGCGAGGCAGGCGGCGATAACCGCGCGGTCGATGCAGCGCACCTTGCCATTTCCAGCCCCTTGCTGGACATCGATATCGCCGGGGCTCGCGGCGTGCTGTTCAACATCACCGGTGGTCTCGACCTGACCCTCTACGAGGTGAACGAGGCGGCCGACATCATCAGCAAGGCAGCTCACCCGGAGGCGAACATCATCTTCGGGGCCGTTCAGGACAATGCTTTTGATGGCAAGGTCAAGATCACGGTGATCGCTACAGGCTTCGATGGACAGGGTCGCGGCCGTATCCCTTCACTGTCTCAGAATCAGGGACGTGTGGAATACAATCGCAACATGTTCTATCCATCTCAAGCGCCTGTGGCTGCAGGCAACGGCAGCGCACCGCTGCGCCAGCAGCAGCCGGGCATGCCGCAGGCATATAGTGCTATGCCTGTGACGCCCCCGCCGGTGAACATCTCGCATGTCTCAAATCACCCGACAGGCCCATTGCGCTCGGCTGCGCAGGCAGCGCCTGCTGCGCGGCAGCGCCCCTCCATGCAGGATGCGCTGCGGCCTCCCGGGCAGCCTGGAGTACATGGCGTAGCAGAGGAGGATGTGTACGGCCTGGATACTGGATCGGATGATTTTGCGAGTATGGCAGATAGCGAAAGGCGGCTGCCAGCCCCGGAGCCGGAGGCCCAGCCCGCGCAGCGCCCTGCCGCCCCCGGCGAGCAGCGCCCGCAGCGCCCGATCCGCCGTCCCGACCCCAAGGTGCTCGATCTCCCGCGCGGCAGCCGTAACACGCCTCCCGGCGACGCCATCGACATCCCTGCCTTCCTGCGCAGGCGCTGATAGAACCATACGCCTTGTAATTGAGGCGTGGCAATGGCATCGACATCCCTGCCTTCCTGCGCAGGCGCTGGTAAGGGGTCGTAGCCGCGCGATTTATCGCGCCTGGTGGGGGTGGAAAAATGTAGGGGCGACCCTTGCGGTCGCCCTCGATCAACCCGTCGCCCCTGCTGCTAGACTCGCGTACCGAGCCCTGCTGCCGTCGCTCGATCAAACCGTCGCCCTCAATCAACCCGTCATCTTCCATCTACCATCGCTCTGCCAACCTCCCGGCTCCACATTTTTTGTGAATCGGTGGCTAGCCGCCTCCAACCCTGTGACGTGTCTTACCCAGCTCACCCGGAATATCTCTCAGATTGATGCGATTGACGATCACCCTCACACCCGGGATAGTGATCAACTCACGCTCCAGCAGGTTCTTCATCTCGTTTGTCGGCATCTCGCCATACAGATTGATGATATAGTTCTCGACCAGCGCGTAAATATCCTTCGCTCCTTCGAGCTTCCCGGCTGCCTTCAGCTTCTCAATACGCGCGTTGACAGCATTTAACAGAGCGTCTTCGGCGACAAGGAAGTTCTTGACATCGACCACGCCCGGCAACTGCCGTAGAGCCCTTTCGAGTTCTTCGCGCTGCGCTTCCAGCTCGACCTTCCCGTACAGCGCCAGTACCACACCCGTGCCCAGATCCTCTTCAATCTCAATATGTACAGGATGCGCGCTCCATTCCGTGCTGCTGAGAGTCACTATGCGTTCTGCCACAGCCTCGGCTTCTTGCAGCACGGCGTGTGCCAGCGTGGTCGGCCCGCCCGCTGCCCCACCATAAGAGGTGGCCTGGTATGCCCGCCCGGCATGTTCCTGGGTCTCCATTGGATCTTCTAATCCCAAACCCAGCATAGCAATTAGTACGATCGGGATAGCAATAACTAAGATCCAAGGAGAAGAATCGATAAAGAGAAATCCTACCATACATAAGAGCAGCGCCGCGCTCAAAATAATGGGCCAGAAACTGGGATTGGGTAGGTGGATATGGCCCTCTTCCTCTGCCGCGAGGTCAAATATCCCCTGGTCTTCTGCCGGTGCAATCGCCTGTTCTGGCATGGCAGTCAAATGAACTTTCTGAAGAGGACTACTCATAAAAAGCTCTCGCTCTCCTTCGCGAATGGTGTGCAGCCCGCTGGCCTCTGTTTGCCTCAGACCTCACTACTAAGCATACCAGGATTGGTGTCCTCTTGCAAGCATCCATTCTCTTGACTGCAACAGGTGCCACTGCTATACGACGCTGAGAGCTCCTCTGGCCGTGTATAGGAGTAGGTCCCCGATTTATCGAGGGACCAGGGCTTGCCCCTGCCATGCCCACCCGAGCCGCTGCTATGCCCGCTATCCTGCGCTCGAAGCAAAAAATGCAAGCATCCGTTCTCTTGCCGACTATTCAACCGGCCACACCTGTACCGTCGCATCATTGCCACCCGAAGCGATATGTTTGCCGTCAGGCGCCCAGGCTACACTGTTCACCGCTGAACCACCAGTGAAATGGCCCAGCGCAAAATCGGCATGCCCGCGGTAGACGTAGACATGGTCTCCCGTAAGGGCATCCCACACCTGTACCGTCCCGTCGCTGCTGCCCGAAGCGATACGTTTACCATCGGGTCCATCGGGCGACCAGGCCACCGCCAGCACATCAGAGGTATGGCTGCTATAGGTGTACACATTGCGCACAGTGGCGACATTCCACACCTGCACCGTAAAGTCGGAGTCGCCCAAGGCCAGGTATGTCCCGTCAGGCGACCATGCTAGCGCGTGTACAATACCGCCGTGGTAGCCATAATAGGCAATGCTTTGTCCGGTCGTAGCGTCCAGCACCTGGGCAGGACCGTTGCCGCCGATAACGATACGTTTGCCGTCGGGCGACCACGCCACAGCATTCCACGGCGCAGGCGGTCCCTTCGTGACGACGCCGCTCACCGTGAGGACATGCGTGCCGCTGGTAGCATCCCACACCTGCACCGTCCCATCGTTGCTTGCCGAGGCGATGCGCGTCTCATCGGGCGACCACGCCACGGAGAAGATCGCGTCTGCATGACCGTGATAGGTGTAGATGTGGTGCCCATCGCTCGCGTCCCATACCTGCACTGTCGTATCGAGGCCCCCGCTTGCTATGTACTTGCCATCGGGCGACCACTCCAGGCATAACACGTCCCCGGAATGACCGCGATACGTGTAAATCTTACTACCGGTCCGAGCATTCCATACCTGCACCGTGCCATCCCCGCTTGCCGAGGCGATGCGTTTACCATCGGGTCCATCGGGCGACCATGCCACACCGCTGACGTAATTGGCATGCCCGCTGTAAGTGAAATGGCTGGGCGGAGTGAAAAAATGCACAACCAGCGCAGCATCACTGCCTATATTCGTAAATACCAGTAGCACGATCAACAGGATAAGCGCAATACTGGCGATGATAATGCGGACCCGTCGCGACTTGCGTACAGGAGTATCGGCTAATTTCTTGTCCAGTATCGACATACTGCACCAACCCTTGACTCGAAAAAAGAAATGTAGTAGGCACCCTGCCTGGGGGGCAGGTATCCCGATTTATCGAGGGACCACCCCTTGCGGGTGCCAGGTCTCACATTTCAATTGAAGCTTGACGACCTGTTAGCATCTCCCTTCCACGTATCTAAATTGTATGAGAGCATTCCCAAAGCGTCAAGTATCCAGGCCTCGTTTTGCTCCTGCTTGGAGACTAGAATATATCCAGTCTTCATACAACCTCTGCCGTTTGTCTCACTTACTCATGACATACTGGTGGTTTTGAGACGCTTGCCCATCCTACCGGAGTGAACTATAATAACCTTGTGCCTGTCTCTTGATGTGGAGAAGCCTATGCAGATTAGCGAACCAGCCGAATACGCCATGTTGGGCCTGCTTGAACATCGGCCCATGCACGGCTACGAGATGTTCCAGCAGTTCGAAAGCGGCACGCTGCGCCAGATCATCCACCTGGAGATGAGCCAGATGTATGCGTACCTCAAAAAACTCGAACGCCTGGAGTATATCGAGGCGCAGGTAGAACCGCAGGGTGCCAAACCGCCGCGCAGGGTCTTTCACATCACCGCAGCCGGGCGTGACCTGTTTCACCACTGGCTGACCCAGCCCGTCGAGAAACCGCGTGATATTCGCCTGCTTTTCCTCATCAAGCTCTACTTTATGCAGCGCATCATGCCTGAGCAGAGCCCCTACCTGGTCGACCAGCAGATCATCGCCTGCGGCAAATTTCTTGAGCACCTCGCCTCCCTGCATCCCACCGCTGCAGAGGCAGGCGATATGGCCTTCTTCGATCACGTAGTGCTGCGCAGCCGCATCTACCAGACGCGCGCATTACTCGAATGGCTGCGCGAACTGCAACAGGAGCTAGCCGGACCACGTTGAAGGAGCAATGCAACTCACCGCCCAAAAAACCTTTGTGTGAGCATCGCAATGAAGTACACCTTTGAGCGCACTCTAAGTCAAGAGTGCTCCCTGATATCCACTCAGAAATAGGGGTGCAGGGGACGCAGTCCCTTGCCGGAGCGCGAGGTGTCCTCAGGCACCTCGTTTTCTTGGTGATCAGCAATCCATTGCTCAAGGCGGTGTTACAGCGCGATACCGAAACGCTGGGTGACTTGATGCGCACCAGCACAGGACAACAGCTCATACCGGTGCGGTTGGACGCCTCTAAGGTCTACCTGGAACTGCTCCGCAGCAAAGGCTTGCTGCGCGCCAACATCAGCATAGACACACAGATGAAGATGATGACAGCCATTTACATGGGCTTCTTCCTCATCGACCAGGTCATGCCGCCCGGTCGTCAATTCTCGCCTGATGAGATGGTGGAGGCGCTCGTGGAGACGATACATCGCACCTTCGAGCCGGAGGAGTCGCCCAAATCGCCTCGAACCAGATAAACGCCAGTCCACAACTCCACAGCTTGATTGCCAGGATGGGTAACAATGCAAGCCCTGATCAGGCCGCCGTTGGACTGAGTAGCCAAATAGCTATACTTTCGTTGGGAG
>WNFA01005609.1_pt1 | contig 19569 bp, 14 predicted proteins | sample 5400481 | NCBI WGS metagenome assembly WNFA01 (sample SAMN13153340, study PRJNA577476) | soil metagenome | isolation source: 120 cm saprolite under Douglas fir tree site 2 hole 1 replicate 2 | place: USA:California | collected 2015-04-18
GTTGAAATGGCGGAGGCGTTCCACCGCCAGGCGATTGAGGCACTGTGCCAGGGTTATAGGGGCCGGATGGGGGCGCAACGCGGGTGTTGTACGAACTCAGCAATCCGTTACGGGGGGATGGGGTATTCACCATCTCTGTTGGCTGCGCTGGCGGCTGATTGGTAATAGACGCGCCGCATTGCCCACAGAACACCTCGTCTCGGCTTACTTCATTCCCGCACCTTGGGCATCTCATGACCATCTCCCTCGCTAGATTGGTGAACTATGCTCTGCCTTCTAAAATGTGTGCGAATGTACTCACACATTCTTAGTTTCTGCACTTCAACCTAGATGAGCCTCAATAGCTCTACTACCTAGATATCCCTGCAATACATCGCACCCTTGCAGGTGTATGGCCCTAGCCGGGCAAGAGACCTGAATGGTTCCAGTCCATGTCTCATCATCGTCTTTGCGCATTCTCAGCACGATCTCTCGCAGTGGACGAAGCACTTGATGCAAGAGCCACTCCCGCCCCGTCGATTTTCGAGCATTTCCAGGACTGCGAACGTCGGGCCGTCGCCACCCATGCAGGGTACGCTACCTCCTGCATGCTATCCGTCGATAGCTACGGATGCATGCAATGTGATCAAGCATCATACCTATGCGAAGGTTTGTCCACATGTTCAATCACTGTTGTCTTCTCCTCAGGGGCAACCACAAGGGATGTCCCTGCATTGTCAGCCCCTATTATAGCGCATCTGTCTCATTGTGGCTACCATCGTGGCCTATCGTCTCATGGTTTTGTTCTAGCGTGCCTGGAGAAGCTGCTGGGGGATGCGCGAATTGGATAGGCACTTGTTGCAGTCCCAGGCGTTTGTAATGATGATAAGCGATGATTGAAGGCCCCTTCCCGTTCCGGGTACGAGGTCGTTCCTGGCGAAATGAGGCAAAAGATTCGTTGAATGGTCCGCTAATGATCACCCACACCCAGGGAATCTGCTGCTCGAGATTGACGCGCTTCATGTTCTGGCGGTCTGTGCTGCTGGCTATAGACAATCCTGTAGGATGACTGTGGTATGCCCCGATTATCTGTCCAGGGTGATCGAGTTCAATTGCCAGAACATCTTCAGGCGAAAACTCGAAGTAAACAGGCGAGTCGAAGATATTGCGCAAGGGATGCGCCAGCTCGATATGCCAGTTCTCGCCTTCATCTATGCATCCCGTAAGTAGCCCACAAGCTTCAATGTGCTTCCGCCTGTAGGTATCCTTGAGCAGGATATGTTGTGCCTGGACGCTAATTATAGCCTGGGCGCTGGTGGTTTTTTTCATAGTTTCTCCGGGGCTGTAAACAGATGCTTATCGGGCGTGATTATGGTATAACCTGCACGATAGGCTCCAACCCCTACTGCTACATTATACTTGAAGGGGTATGGTGAAAGCCCACGGTATCTAAATGCGTGAGGATATGCCTGTGACGTTCGCTGCTCTGTTGCAATAGATTTGCCACCAGGCCCGTCCAACCAGTCTGGTGACTGGCTCCGATGCCGGCGCCGTTGTCGCCATGGAAGTACTCATAGAACAGGACCAGGTCACGCCAGTGGGGATCACTTTGGAATTTCTCAACGCCACCATGAACGGGTCTACGCCCTGATGCATCGCGCAGAAAAATGCGGTTCAGGCGCAGAGCTAATTCCTCTGCTACCTCTTCCAGGTTCAGGAGCTGACCCGAGTTGGTGGGAAATTCTACTTTGAACTCGTCCCCGTAGAAGTGGTAAAAGATACGTAGTGACTCAATGATCAGGTAGTTGAGCGGGAACCAGATGGGGCCGCGCCAGTTGGAGTTGCCGCCGAACAGGCCGGAAGTAGACTCGGCCGGCTCATAGTCCACGGTGTGCGTCATGCCGTTCATTTCTATGGTGAAGGGGTGTTCCAGGTGATAATGTGAGACCCCCCGTATGCCATAGGGAGAGAGGAATTCTGACTCGTCGAGCATGATCTTAAGGACACGCGGCAGCTTGTGGCTATTGACCATGGCCAGCATGAGATGCTCGTTATGGCTTCCCTCCTCTGAACGCTCGATATGTTCGTTGATGTCCTCCCAGTTGTTGATGAACCAGTCCATGCGGCGTTCAAAGCTGGGGAGTTTGCTGATGAGGTCGGATTCCAGGATGGAGAGAGCGAAGAGAGGAATCAAACCCACCATTGAGCGCACTTTTAGGGGAACTTGAATCCCTTTCCCGTTATGCAAGACATCGTAGTAGAAGCCGTCTTGATCGTCCCATAACTCGATGCCGTCGGTACCCAGGTCATTCATGGCGTGAGCGATATAGACGAAATGCTCGAAGAACTTGCTCGCGATATCGCCGTACGCGTAGTTCCCTCGCGCCAGTTCCAGCGCAATCGTCAGCATATTCAAGCAATACATGCCCATCCAACTTGTCCCGTCCGATTGCTCCAGGTGGCTGCCGTTTGGTAAAGGCATGTTACGGTCGAAAACGCCGATGTTATCCAATCCCAGGAAGCCACCTTGAAAGACGTTCTGCCCTTCATAGTCCTTCCGGTTCACCCACCAGGTAAAGTTGAGCAAGAGTTTTTGAAACACCTTCTCCAGGAAATCTCGATCTCCCTTGCCGGTCATGTGTTGTTCAATCTTATACACATTGAAGGCAGCCCAGGCATGCACAGGCGGATTGACGTCATTAAATGCCCACTCGTACGCGGGTATCTGCCCGTTCGGATGCATGTACCACTCGCGCAGCAGCAGGATCAATTGCTCTTTGGCAAAATCGGGATCTATGTAGGCGAACACGACGCAATGGAAAGCCAGGTCCCAGGCGGCAAACCAGGGATATTCCCATTTATCGGGCATCGAGATGATATCTTCATTGAAGAGGTGGGTCCACTCATGGTTGCGCCCATAGCATCGTTCCGCCGGTGGAGGCGGTTGACCCGGGTCGCCGTCTAACCAGGCCTTGACGTCGTAGTGGTAAAATTGCTTGTTCCATAGCATACCCGCGAATGCCTGGCGCTCTACATTAGCGGCGTCTTCCGCAAGGCCCTGTGGGATGATCGATGCGTAAAATTCGTCGGCTTCTTGCTGGCGCTGCTTGAAAGTCTCTGCGAACACTTCACCGAAGGCGATCAGGTTTTCAGGCGTCCTGTTGCTGAAACGCAGCCGCACGGCATGTGTTTCTCCTGCAGCAAAGGTGAGATGGTAGCGAGCTGCCATCTTTGTCCCCACATTGGCGGGATTAACGGCATCCTGTTTGCCGTGGACGATGTAATCATTGATGCTATCTTTGACATAGGGACTGGCGTTTGGAACGCCATAGAGCCGTTCAACATTGGTCTCGTTCTCGGTGAAAAGCAGGTACGGCGTGCCCTCGCAATACAGCCAGCGTTGCCCATAGTAATTATGCTCAGCCTTGACTACGCCATAGGATGGGGCTGGGGACTGATATTCGTATTTGCTCAGCGCGGGACGAGGCAAACCTGGATGCCACGTCCAGGTGTTGCGGAACCAGAGTGTAGGCAGCAAGTCCAACGTTGCCGTTTCGGATCCTCGGTTGATGACGGTGATGTTTATGAGGATATCCTCAGAGGAAGCCTTGGCGTATTCAACGTACACGTCGAAATAACGATCATCGTCGAATATACCTGTGTCAATCAACTCATATTCGGGCATGCTACGCCCGCGTCGGCGATTCTCCTCTACCAGGTGAGCATAGGGGTACTCGGCCTGGGGATATTTATACAGGTATTTCATATAGCTATGGGTAGGAGTGTTGTCAAGGTAATAGTAGTACTCTTTGACGTCTTCCCCATGGTTGCCCTCTGGCCCGGACAGCCCAAAGAGGCGTTCCTTCAGAATAGCATCATGCCCGTTCCAGAGCGCCAGCGCGAAACAGATTTGCTGGTGGCGGTCGCATATTCCCGCTATTCCGTCTTCACCCCAACGATAGGCCCTGGAGCGCGCGTGATCGTGAGGCATGTAATCCCAGGCGGTGCCATTGGGACTGTAGTCCTCGCGCACAGTTCCCCATGCGCGCTCACTCACATAAGGCCCCCAGCGTTTCCAGTAAACACTACGTTGTTGCGACTGCACAAGTCGTTCGTGCTCTGCTGTCATATGTGCTGCCTTCATCTCTGCTAAAACCTGTCGTGCTCTTTGCGCTCGTGGTGTTCTTTCACCATCTCAATCACTATCGCCAGCGCCACGACGAACGGCGCATCCACCCCCTGCGCCACATCAATGGCGTAACTATCGCGGAAAATGGAGAATTGTCGACCAATCCGTGCTAGTAGATTACCGTTGTTATCGCTTACGCTGAAATTCCACTTCCATATATCACCATTAACATGAAAGACCATACCATTGCTGCCTTCAACTTTAAAGGCCTCACCAAACAGGCGGAACTGCTCGTGCATACTTGCCCAGTGCTGGCCATTGCGGTAAATCTCATAGTGTGGCAGAAGCGAAAGAACTCGTTGCCTGATCTGTACCAACTCCTGACCTGTGTAGCGATCATACATGACGAGATTATCGCCGATATGAAAGAATTTGCCACGTACCTCGAAGACTGCATTGCCAGCATCATCACGAACAACAAATGCTTCTGTCAGGCTCCAGGCCCGCTCTCGAATATGATATCGCATTTTTTAATGTCTCTCCTTCTCGAATTTTTTCCAAACCTATAGCCCGCGCCTCATTCTAGCACATTCACGTTTATTCCATGTAGTGGCAACCCAGTATGCGACTTGTTTGTTCTTAACTGAGAAATCTGGCGCCGGGTACTGCCTCTACAGGTGATGGATAATTCAGCCTCTGTCCAAAGCTCTTGCGTCATGGTCACTGCTGGGCTATACTTGTAAGGCTGAGCTAATTTGAAGGCTATAGGATGAGAACTATCCGATTTTCTAATGAAAGAGGGATCATATGTCACAACAAATGCCTCCACAGGGTTCCTATGGACAGGCTATTTCTTCTCAGACTACACTATTACCGCCACGCGCTCGCGCGCGACTGAGCGCAATGCGTGGTGATGCGGTCCATCACGGCCTGTCTACGAGCGACTTGAGCGTAAATGAGTTTGTCTTGACGCGTGAAGCCGGGTTTGAACCAGTTGGCCTTGTAATGGGAAGTTCGATTTATCATGTCGGCTGGCAGGTAATGAATTGGAAACAGAGCCAGGAAGTGGGAGTGTTGACGCAGGCTATGTATAATGCACGCGCATTGGCCATGTCCCGTATGGTGGAAGAGGCAACTATCCTTGGGGCAGATGGGATCGTCGGGGTCCACCTGGAGATCACCAACCAGGAATGGGAAACAGAGCTTGCTGAGTTTGTAGCTGTCGGTACCGCGATCCGTGCGCTCAATGGCAAATCCTATCGCAATGTACGAGGGCATCCCTTTACTTCCGACCTCTCTGGTCAGGATTTTTGGACCCTTCTCCAGGCCGGATATCTCCCGGTTGGCCTGGTTATGGGAAACTGCGTCTATCACATTGAGCACCAGGGCATGGCGCAATGGTTCAAACAGGTCGGGCGCAATGTCGAGATGGGAAATTACACTCTTGGGGTTTATGAAGCTCGTGACCTGGCGATGGAACGTTTGCAAGCCGAAGCCGCTGCGCTGCAGGCCGCCAACGTGGTGAGTGTCAGTTTGAGCCAGGATAACTATGAGTGGGAATCACACGTCATCGAATTTTTCGTTCTCGGGACAGCTGTCATTCCTCTTGTGAGTGATCATCCTATACCAGCTCCGTCGTTCACTCTCTCGCTGAATAGTTGATAAGCAGGCATCTCGTCTCATCAACATTCCTCACGAGATGCCTGCTCATTCAGCTCGCTCCTTTATCCCGATCAGCTGCGCAGAGTTGGCTATGACCGGAATGGAGGACAGTTCATGCACTGGTCAGAGCAGCAGTTATCTCTATTAGTTTGTTAGCTGGCAATGATGCTTTTTTCTGATACACGCCCTATACTGCAAGAGAATTATTAAAAAAAGGAATAACAAATATCAATGGCTCAACAAAAAATATATGCTATAGATGGGTTTCAGGAGAAAGTCAAACCACTGTTACGTGGCTGGTCGCACGCGGTAGCCACAGTAGCATCCATTGCCCTGACGATCGTATTGTGCTGGCTAAGCCGGGGAGATATTCCGCGACTGCTGTCCATGCTTATCTTCGGATTGAGCATGATCGAGTTGTACACAGTCAGTGCCCTATATCATATTATCAATTGGAGCATAGCAAAGCGGCGCGTTTGGCGCTCTATAGACCACGCCAACATCTTTGTACTGATTGCCGGAACCTACACGCCGCTGTGCTTCAACATCCTGACAGGTTGGGTGCGTGTAACCATTCTAATCGTCATCTGGCTGCTCGCGCTCTCCGGTATCAGTCTATCCATTTTCACGTTAAAATTTTCGCGCCGGATCCTAACCGCGCTCTACATTAGCATGGGCTGGGTAGCTGTGCTGGCCCTTCCCGCATTCCTGGCAGTATTACCCTGGATTGCCGTAGCAACTTTGATTTCCGGAGGTGTACTCTACACCATTGGCGCGGTCATCTATGCCCGCAAGAAACCCGATCCATTCCCGAAGGTATGGGGCTATCATGAGATCTTCCACCTGTTCGTGATTGCGGGCAGTGTGGCTTTTGCCGCGTGTGTGTGCATATGGGCGTTGCCGTTTCCAAGGATCTGAAGACTCTCCGTGCTAAAGCAGCGGGGGTTCTGAGCGGTGCTTCCACGCTTCCAGTCTCCCTCGACGAGCGAGCAAAACAGGCTCTTGTGTGGCTTGGCTCAGACTTTCGGACAGACGCGCTCTGGCACGAGGGATGCCCATGCTTCGGGGCAAGTACTGCCCCTCATTCGCACGTTGGACGAGTCGCTCGTGTGCTGTCCGCAGGCGCGCCTCCGCACCTTCCCAATACGCAGCGTACTGGGCACACGAGGGGGGTAGGATCTGTTGGATCGAGATAGGCGGCCAGAAACGCCGAATAGAGGTCTCGTTGGACGGGACCGACCCCACAGGCGCACTGATGCCATCTTTGTGAGAGCGGCTTCGAGACCGTGGTTTCACAGTTATGACAGAACTGCGAAAGCTTGGTTGAACGTGTGGGAACCTCGATCAGGGTGCCGCCCGTACTTACAACGGTGCGTCTCAACTGCTTCACAAACAGCCCTGGTGCTCGTAGGCCCACACTCTTCCCATACTGCTTCTGCCATGCCTTGTAGGAGAGCTTTTCGAGGATGACGGTGTGACCTACCGCCACGATCTCGTGAGCTTTTCTGCCATGCAGGCTCTTGCGATGAGCCGCCAGTTTGCGTTCTTTTTCTGCCTTGCGGCGGCGGATTTTCTCGTAGGTCTTGCTGCTCTTCCAGGTGAGCTTCTTCTGGCCAGCCCTCTTGATGCGGCCTTTTCCGTCATAGTTCTGCGGATTGGCGGCTCGCCTTTGCCGCTCCATCTTGCGTTGCAGCCGACGGATGCTCTTCTCATCGGGGGCCAATTCCTCGCAGAAGACTTCCAGACTGGCCTGCCCCTCTTGCGGGACGAGCGCGATGGTGGACGGCCCCAGGTCACCGCCAATGATGTCGGAGCCGACCGTGTGCTTTGGTTTGTGATACGGCACGCCCTCTAAGGCCAGTTGCACACAGTAGCGGTAGCCTTCTCGGTCAGCTCCGGCTGCATGGGGACTGCTGGCTTTGCGTTGCACGAGCCGCGCATACTTGATGCGATGCTCTAAACCGTACTTGACCACGACATCTTTGCGGTCTATGAGCGCAGGAAGGTGATCGTCTTTCCAGATCAGATACCCCTGATTGCCTTCCTCTGGCTCTTGTACCACAAAACGCAGCCCAGTATCGTTGCGCTTGTTCTCGATGGAGGAAAGGCCCCGTCTCCGGCTGCGAAAGCGAACGCGCCGCCCTTGCCCCAGGCAAACCCGATTGAGGGCTTGATAGGCTCGTGTGGCTAAGGTCTGTGCCAGCACCGCATCCAGATGCTCGGCCAGCCAACTCACCCGCAAGGCTTTGCCTGCTTGATGCAAGCCATACTCGGAGAAGCCGTACCGCTCGCGCAACCGGATGAAAGCCGCGTTGCGTTCCTGCTTCTTGGTACGTGGGATGGCGCGGGCCTGCTGCCAGGCGGGATCGGCTCGCATCTGCCGCAAGCGTCTCTGTCCTTCCGAAAGCACCGCGTTGTAGAACTGCCGCCCTGCCTCCGAGTGAGCTCGCAAACGTGCCGCTTGTCCCTCGTTGACGGCAAGGGGGAGTTCCAGCAGGAAGGTCGGCGTCTGTTTGCGCTTCTTCTCTTGCTCGTTTTCCTCGCTTGCCTGCTGCTTCTCGCTCATACCTTCGCCTGCCGAGAAATATTTCGAGGACATTGAAGAAAGCTAAACGCCTAAGCTTGTTTAACGGGCTGCTTTGCAGTATGAGCCTGGATAAATCCCAGTACACGCCGCCAGGAGTCAGCAGAAGCCTCGGCAAATTCGGTAGCCCTTCGATCAAAGAAACTGTGTGGAGCTCCCTCGTAGGCGATGATCTCGTGATCGACGCCTGCTTTGTCAAGCGCCTCGTCAAAGGCCTGCACATTGCTGAGAGGTATACCCTGGTCGGCACCGCCGAATAGCCCGAGCACCGGGTAGCGGATGTGCGGCGCATGGTCAAGGAGGGTGCCCCTGCCGGACATGTTCCTGCTCATTCCCGCGTAAAAGCCGATCACACCGGCAAACCCGAAGTCCTGTGTACCGCTGATGAACGAGAGGGTTCCGCCCATGCAGAAACCAACGGTGAATGTGGCCCTGTCCGCACCAGTGCCTGTCCGCATGTGAGCCAGCGCAGCGGCGACATCAGCATAAAACGTATCCAACTGGAGCTGCTGTACGTGTGGCATGAAGTCGAAGGAGTCGTCGCGTGAGGTGAGACCGGCGCTGCGGCCAAAATAGTCAATAGCCACCGCGCTTACGCCTACCTCGGCAAAACGCAGCGCCAGTTCTTTGTAGAATTGGTGCAGCCCACGCACATCGGGGAAGATAAGTATCTGTGCCCCCGTGGGACTTCCTGGCCGGGCAGCATAGGCGGCAAAACGATTCCCGTCAGCAGCGGTCAGCACAATATCCTCGCCCTGAGCCGTTCCACCTGCTCCCGGGGGAATTGGCGGGCGAGCGTTGTCGTCATAGCACATGTTCGTATCTCCTTTATCGTATCCGTAAAACTTCGTCCCTGCCCCATTGTAGCATATGGGCAAAAGCCAACTTCTCCTACTCTATCAGTTGATCTAGATCAGCAGGATCCACGGCGTACATATCCGGAAGTGCCTCACAAAAAAGCCTCGAGTGCAGCATAGAACTGTGCGGGCTGCTCCAGCCAGGGATTGTGCCCGCACTGGTTCAGGAAGAACAGTCGAGCATGCGGAACGTGCTCTTTCAAGAGATACGCCTGGGTGATCGGCTCAAAATCCTGGTAGCCATAGATGATAAGCATGGGAGCTTTGAAGGCCCGTAGTCGTTCCCATAGGCGAATCTCCTCGACAAAGCCAAATAACTGGCTGCTTACAATCTGATTGACGAAGGGATTGCTGTCGTAGAAGCGCCTGAAGAAACTCTTGAAGATATGCCTGGCTTCGGGAGAGTAGAGAGAGCCACGTGCTCCGAACGTTGTAGCGAGCTGGATATGGAGTTCGCGCTGTGTTTCGAAGTCACCCGCATCAATGGCGGCACGGCGCCGTGCCGCTATCTGCTGCCGTTTCACGCGCTCTTCGGCATTTAGCGGCTTATCCGCATTGGCGGAAGCAACGGCTCCCATCTCTGCGTTCAGTGGTCCCAGGCCAACCAGTGTCACGTTTTCGACCTGTTCAGGATGGGTAGCACTATACAAAAGGGCTAACGTTGCCCCCCATGAATGCCCAACAAGGCGAATGCGCTCTAACCCGAGATGTGTGCGTATCGCCTCAATGTCTTCAAAGAAGTGAGCAATGCGCAGCGTCTCTTGATCGAGCGGCTCCAGTTGGGACTTGCCCGTGCCTCGCTGGTCGTACGACACACAATGGAAGCTCGCGGTGAGCGGCTGAGCAACTGAACGCATGTATTGGTGACTATCGCCTGGTCCACCGCTGAGAAAGATGACCGTTGGGCCTGCTCCCGCCTCGTACCAGGCCAGGGTGCAGCCTGGTCCCGGCAAGAAATGTTCTGACCATTGTGCTGACATCTATTTTTCTCCTAAACCGGACATGGAAAGCGCGAAAGAACTGGCATAGAATGTCATTGCAGCAGAAGATCTCTCCGCGCCAGCCAGAACTCGGCCAGCAGCGCCAGTCCCACCACGTAGCCCGCTGCCAGCGCCAGCATCAAGAGGCCATACCAGCTCGTTGTGTCCGTCGCTCCGAGATTGTAACACGCGGCCAACGGCGCCAAAGGTATACGGCTCACCGCCAGGAAACCGGCTGCCGGGCCGAGGCTGCTATTGGAATAAAGCACCGCGACAAGCCAGGCCAGAAAAACGATCTGTCCCCTGCCACCGGCACTGAAAGCACGACTGTCAGCGTCGAGATAATAATGCAGTTCACCAGCAGCCCGATCGCGCCAATCGTCATATTTGCCACGGTAGCGCCCTCGATGCAGTCCCCTATAAAACATTTCGGCGGGGAGAACTGGTGGTAGCCCAGCGCGAGCAGCATCAGCATCAGGAAGAGCGGCACGCGCAGCACTCCCGTCGCCAGGATCAGGCCGCGCACATAGGATGAGCGCGAAGTCAGCCGCGCCAGGGGCAGGTAGACGCGGGCGCTCATCGCTCGCTGCGTCATCACCACCGTCCCCAGGATGGCCAGCACACCAAGTCCCTGTCCCGCCGTGGCGTAGAAGTAGGCCACATTGCCGCCAAACTGGAAGAAGAATGCGGCATATAGCAGCCAGACAAGGACGATGTCGCCCAGTATCCAGCCGCTGCGTATATAGCTCCTCAGCGTAAAGCGGGCAACGGTGATACTCGGCAGTCGCCAGAACCCATTGAAGAATTGAACGATGTTTAACCCCGCCGTTGACCGTGTCTCGTGGCTGCTTGTGCTCATGCCTGGCCTCCTCGCCTGCTCCCGCTGGCAGATGGCTCGAAAAAAGCTCTCTCTGCCGAGCGTGTTGTGCGCACATATACCTCTTCCAGCGTCTCGGTCAGAGGATTGAGCGACAGGATGGGAACATTCGCGCGAACCAGCACTGCTAGTATCGTGGTCTGCGCGCTGCCTGGGATGCGCAGCAGATTTCCACGCGCTTCGATCACCTGCTCATCGATCCCCAGGCGGGTCACCACGTCACTGGCAGGCTGGTTGTTGGCAAGCGCAATCTCAACTACGTCTTGCGAGTGCAGCAGGTCGGCCACGGTCCCGCTCAATAAAAGTTCCCCGCGTCTCAGGATGCCCACTGTATCGCACAACACCTCCACTTCGGCCAGGTAATGCGAACACAGCAGGACCGTTTTGCCCTGTTTGCGCAGCGCGGAGATGATCTGCCGTACTTCCCACTGGCTGCGCGGATCCAGCCCGCTCGTCGGCTCATCCAGTATCAACAGTTCGGGATCGCTCAGCAGCGCCTGCGCGATAGCCAGCCGCTGCAGCATCCCCTTCGAGTACGTCCCGATGGCTCTGTCTGCCGCCTCGTACAGATTGACCCGTTCGAGCAATTCATCAACACGGGCCTGGTTCGCGTACCCCCAGAGCCCGGAGAGTTCACCCAGATATGTGAGGTAGGCGCGGCCCTTGAAGCGCGTCTCGAAGATGGGCCGTTCATGCACATAGCCAATACGCGGGTGTGCCCGTGCCACCTTCTCCTCGCCGAGCACGCGTACCCTCCCCGACGTGGGAAAGATGAAACCCATCAACAGGCGCACCAGTGTGGACTTGCCCGCACCATTCTCTCCCAGCAGACCGAATGAAGCGCCCTCGTTAATGGTGAGCGTGAGGTTGTTGAGCGCGACGATGCGTTTGCTGTAGGCTTTGGTGAGTTCTACACATTTGATGACTGGTGACGGCATGGTAAGTTGTGCTCCTTGCCTTTGGCTTTTTTTGCCTTGATGTTGTACCTTTTCAGTGTAAACAGTGGAACGATGGGAGGCAAGGGAGGGAGGCAAAGGTCATGGGCTTCTCTCAACCCTGGTTCTATGCATCTTCTCCAGTGTTGCCTGTTGCTGCCGGAGGCGCTTCTCGCTTCCTGCAGTGATCTGCAGCGCCTGCACATTGTTCATCCTCTTGAAGTAATCGAATAATTCCAGCCACTGCTCAAACCGTACCGCTGTCGGTGTCGCGTCGAGCCCGAAACCCAGCTTCCTGCCCAGGTGCTTGAACTGCTGAGGAGTAAAGATATCTTTAAATGTGCTGGCAAGATATGGTTGCCGCGCCGTAAAGCCATACACCACGAAGTCGCGGAACACCTGCCTCTCACTTCCATGAATGAGCGGAGGCCCACGCTTGCGCAGGCGCAGCATCACCACATCGACACGCGGGGTCGGCACGAAGTCACTACGCCTGAAACGGTGTATAACTTCCAGCTCGAACCAGGGCTTCGTCAGCACCGCGTAGAGCGACTCGCGTGGTTTGCCGAGGAATTTGTCAGCAGCCTCCTTCTGCACGACCAGGTAGGTATCAACTGGTGGGCAGGATGCTGTCGTTAATTTAGTCACAATGGCAGTGGTGATATTGAAAGGAATGCTTGCAAAGACCTTGTAGTGAGTATTGGGCAGGCGGAAATGTAGAAAGTCGCCCTCGTAAATGATGATGTTGGGGGCACCATCGAATCTACAGCGCAGCGCCTCAACGAGCTGCGCATCCTTCTCGATTGCCACGACCTGGCTGCAGCGAGATGCAAGGCGGTCCGTAATAATACCCTTGCCGGGTCCTATCTCGTACAAGATATCGCTGGACTCGAAGCTGCACCTGTCGAGCAGCGCATCGACCAGGCAGGAGCTTGTGAGGAAATTTTGCGCGTACAGAATGCTTCTCTGAAAGATAGCTGGCATGAAAAAATCCTTTCAAGATACGTGGCAGAAGGCACAAAAAAGCCGCATAGCCAGATGGCCGATGCGACGAATTGCGGAGCCCGAACTTGAAAGGACGGTAAGACAAGCAGTACATACTGCCCACGAAAAGATCGTGGAACATGACGTACCCAAGCAGTAAACCCTGGATGGGCTCCGCTCAGATGTGCCGTATGCGTATCATCAAAAATCCTTTCGAGAGAACCCCTTGCGGGGAGCCGTTTTTCTGTGCGGAACGGCCAAACCGCGCCCGTAAGGGCCTGTGTGACGCGAGTCTTGCGACCCGGCTCCTCTCGGCAATGTTATTCAAGGTTTCTGTGCTAAGAGCACTGGTCTAACCCCGCTACACCTGTTTAACCCTTAGCCGTAGTGCGTCAGACTGAGGAGGCATCTGCATTTAGCCCGCTTGCGCGGGTCGGTACCTATGTATTCTTGAATAACGTAGGGTATTGCTACCCTGAGCCTGGACAGGATATCGAGCTTGCAAGAGACGAATGTAAAGCCATCCCACTTGCAAGCCCCTAGCTTCTAGCTATGGGGTTCCTGACCGCGTAACCGTTCATAACGCTTCCAATTATACCTCTAACCCCTCATGCTGTCCAGTGGCTAGGAGTTCTCTTACATAAGAAGTATAGAAGCTTTCAATGCTAAAAGTCAGCACATAGGAACCTATGCCAGGCCATATACGTCTTCTATAGTATGAGGGATAAGTCATCCGTATTTGCACATCAGTTTGCCTGGCACTTCTTGTAAGTGTTCGGGTGTTATAGAAATGACAAGGAGGTCTGGTATGAAGCCGATATACCGTCTGCTTATGCCTCTGAGCGCCATTGTTGCCCTGGCATTGCTGGCAGGCTGCGGACCATATAGTACCAATAGCTCAACCAGCTCGACTACTCCTACCACGGCTGTAGTAAAATCTTCAACCCCAAGTAGGATTAAACATATTCCCACACCGCGAGCTACGCCTACGCCCCATCCCCGCTCGCTTAGGACAGGTCCCGTGACCTTGAATGCAAATGCATCGGTGTACCAGCCGGGCGATACGATTGTATTGACCCTGGACAACCAGAGTGGTCAAACTATCCACTTCCCAGATCACCTCACAGACTGCACAGTTATTCTCCTGCAGCACCTGGTGAACGGGACCTGGGCTCCCGTTACTTTCTGCCGGCTTGAGACCGTTACGCGCTTCCACTCGCTTAATCCTGGGCAGGTCCTCGTTGTGAAACTCATCGCTCCCTTTGGTCACTGGCCGCCAGGCACCTATCGCGGCGTGCTGGACTACTTTGCGCCAGGCTCATCGCGAACCATCTTCTCAGGAGATTTCCAGGTGGTCTAAATTGCTCATTAGGTGCTATACTGCCTTGCCTCTGATCCGTAAGAATGTCCGGAACAGACCCCACTGGTTATCGTGGACAATGTGCAACTTTGCCAGGCGATGTCCTGGCTCTTGACTTGCTGGCCAGGAACACGTATGAGATATAGTAATAATCACTTTCCCGTCGTCTCCTGAACGTAAGTTAAGAGAAAGAAACCGAAAGATGCACACGCCGAATTTTCAAGACGTTTTGTTGGCCCAACGGCAGATTCGCCCCTATTTGTCTCGTACGCCTCTACACAGCTATCCGGCAATAAACACATTGCTCGGCACCGAAGCCTATATCAAGCACGAAAATTATCAGCCCGTCGGAGCCTTCAAGGTGCGTGGAGGCATCAACCTCATTTCCCGGCTCAGCCCGCAAGAGCGAGAACATGGTGTCATTGCTGCTTCCACCGGCAATCATGGGCAGTCAGTGGCATATGCTGCGCAGTTATTTGGTGTCAAGGCGCGCATCGTTGTGCCGGAGGCCGCGAACCCGGGAAAAGTTGCAGCCATGCAGGGTATGGGAGCCGAAGTCATCTTCCACGGCGCCCGCTACGATGAAGCCCGGCTCTATTGCGAGGCGCTGGCGCACGAACGCGGCTATCGCTATATCCACTCTGGAAACGAGCCGTTGCTTATTGCTGGTGTGGCCACCGGTATATTGGAGATGTTAGAAGATGAACCGCGCCTGGAAGTCATAATCGTGCCTATCGGCGGCGGGAGCGGCGCTGCAGGAGCCTGCATCGCAGCCAAAGCCATCAACCCTGCCATTCGCGTTATAGGTGTGCAGTCGGACGCGTCCCAGGCAGCTTACCAGTCGTGGCGGCAGCACCAGTTAGTGGAAGCTCCCAACCATACCTTTGCCGAGGGGCTGGCGACTGCCACCGCTTTTGACCTACCCCAGGCGATCCTCTGGGATAGGCTTGATGATTTTCTGCTTGTGCGCGACGAAGAAATTATGCAAGCCATGGTCTGGATGATCGAGCGTGCTCATACATTGGCCGAGGGCGCGGGCGCAGCCTCGCTGGCCGCTGCGTATCGCCTGCGCGATGAACTGCATGGCAAAAGCATTGGATTGGTCTGCTCAGGCGGTAATACTTCTCTGGAGCACCTACGGCAGGCGCTTGCCTTCGTGTAGCTCATCTTTATCTCTTTATAAGTAGCTTGTTCCTATGTTTTATAAGTGTTACAATGAGATGAACACTCCTGGACAAAATACAGACAAAGAAAAGGATAAATGGACGAACAAGTGGAGGCCGGGCGGGAAATCCCTGGAGAAATACAGGCTTTCGCTGCGCGTTACCCATTCCCCCTCGACCCGTTCCAGCTAGAGGCTATTGCTCATCTCGCCCAGGGACGCTCCGTTTTAGTTGCGGCCCCCACCGGTACGGGAAAGACACTGGTGGCCGAATATGCTATCTGGCTTGCGCAGCAGCGCCATCAGCGTGTTATTTACACCACGCCGCTCAAAGCGCTCTCTAACCAGAAATATCGCGACCTGCGCACACTTTATGGCCTCGATACCGTTGGCCTGGTGACAGGAGATATCGTAGAGCATAGCCAGGCCTCTATCGTTGTTATGACGACCGAGGTCTACCGCAATATGTTGTTGGAAGAAGGTGGCGACCGCTTCACAGGCGACGAAAGCGTTATTCCTGCCTCGCTGGCCGATGTCTCCTTTGTCATCTTTGACGAACTGCATTACCTGAGCGATGTCGAACGTGGACCTGTGTGGGAAGAAGCCATTATTTGCTCACCGCCACATATTCAATTGGTTGGCCTCTCGGCTACGGTCAGTAATGCGCAGGAACTCGCCAACTGGATTAGCCGTGTACACCAGCCTATTTCGCTGGTATTGCACGAGGAGCGCGCCGTACCCCTGGACCATTACTACTTCATCGATAACAAGTTGCATCTCGTACAGGACGCCAATGGCAATCGCGTTGAGCGCTTCCCCAGGACAGGTGGTGAGGCTCGTTTCGCATATATGACAGGACGCGGGCGTACCTATAGCTTTGGCGATGATGAGAATGACGAGTTCTGGCAGGGACAGAATAAGAAGAGAAAAGATATCAGGCGCAGGCCTGCCAGCGAAGAAACCCCTACTTCCGACCGTGGCAACGAAGAGCGATCATCCAATCGCCCTGTAGAGCGCGCAGCCCCGTCTCCTGGTGAAGTGCTGCGGGCTCTGCGTGATGCAGACCTGCTCCCATGCCTCTACTTCCTTCCAGGGCGGCGCGTGGTCGAGGACGCGGCCATGAGTGTAATGCTCCATCTCCTGACCACGCAAGAGGAGAGAACCCTCATTAACGAAGAGGTGAGGGCCTGCTTTCATCATGCCGGTTTATTGCCAGGGTTGAAGGTACTGGTGGAGACGCTCTTTGCGCGTGGCTACCTGCAGGCAGTTTTTGCCACCGATACGTTGTCGCTTGGCATCAACATGCCAGCTCGCGCAGTCGTCGTTGGCAGCCTGAGCAAGTTTGATGGTATAGAGATGCGCCTGCTCACTCCCAACGAATACCGGCAGTTAACGGGCCGGGCCGGGCGGCGTGGTATAGACATTCATGGTGCAGCAGTGATCCCTTACTCCCCATGGGAGCCTTTTGAAGAGTCGTTCCAGCGCATCACAGGTGAACTCCTGCCCGTCACCAGCTCCTTTGTGATTCGCTACAACTCGGTCCTCAACCTCTGGCGCCCTGGCGATACACAACACCTGTACCGAATCTGCGCCTCCAGCCTGCGCGAGTACCAACGCTATCAGCTCTGGGAGGAGCGCGAGCTGGTACGCCTGGAGAAGCTGGAAAAACACTACCAGGAAAGTAAGGAGGCGGGGAAAAAGAAGGGCAGGGCATCCGATGGCGCAGCACAGGCCCTGGAGAAAAGACGCCGGCAGATCGGCTCGTACCCGCTCAGTCGCGCCGGAGCTGCGGAACTCGATGGCGCCATCTTTGCGCTCCGTACACTTGGTTACATCAGCCAGAACGACCAGCTCACGCTTAGAGGTCGTTTACTACGCAGTATCTTCCATCCTGCTGGCATACTGATCGTCGAACTGCTGTTGCTTGGCGCCTTCGATGAACTCGGCGCGGGCGAACTGGCCGAGGTCTGTAGCTGGTTTACTTTTGATAACGACCGGCGTCTCAATAATCGCCATGTGCTTAGTACGAACCTGTCACAGGTACGCCGTGAGCTCTGGCGCATTGAGCAGCGTGTCCATGGCATCGAGGAGCGTGCCGGTCTCACGTATTCTCCTGGCATTATAGCGGACTTTCATGGTGTGGCCTTATCCTGGTCGCGGGGCATGTCGCTCACCGGTCTCTTGAAGCGCATTGAACTGGCCGAGGGTGATCTATTGATGTCGCTAAATCAGACCATTGACCTGTTACAGCAAGTACAGGCAGCTGTGGGCCAGGTGCTGGATGCTCATGACATCTGGGAACATGCCCTTCCTGTCTTGACAGATGGCGTATCTGATGAATCAAGTATCAAAAATCGTACCAGGCAGCTGCAGGCTCACCACGAGCGCCTGACGCGACTGCGCCCCCTGCTGGCGCAAGCTTCTTCCTCGCTGCTGCGTGGCATTGTCATTCAAAGCCGTACCATTCCGTCAATGGCAGCCACTGCCGCTATAAACGAAGCGTCTCTTGATGAACCGGCAGCAACGGAACTGCCGTAGCCTCTTTTTCTAAAGTTCCTTAAATTCGCATAATGCTGCGTTCATTGCGATTGATTGGCATTACTTTGGTCATGCCTTCAACTTAAAACATTGCCAGAAGCCCATAAGTTGTCTAAGATGATTAACTAAGGTGGATATTGCGGAGAAACATATCTCATTGTCAACCTGGCTCAATGTAGGGACGACCTGTGTGTAATCTTGCCTGGGAGACATGCCCTGGCGACTCTGGGGTAGCCAGAATGATCCACAACGCAAAAAAGAGGTAAGGTTCAATGAACGCTGAAGCATTGATTGGAACCGTGCTAGGAACGTGTACACTCCAACAAGTGATCGGACAAGGCGGTATGGGCGCAGTATATTTAGCGCAACAATCGCGACCGCGCCGCCAGGTTGCCGTGAAAGTGCTGCTGCCACTCACTCCCCTGCCTCCGAACCAGCTCGCTGCCTTCCTCGAACGCTTCCGCCGCGAAACGGACGCTGTAGCTTCACTTGAGCATCCGAACATTATCCCCGTGTATGAATACGATGAGTATAATGGCCTGGCTTACCTGGTCATGCCCTTTATCAGCGGCGGGACGCTGCGCGATGTCATGGATCTCGAAGGAGCGCTGCCTCTGCCCAAAGTCGTTAGTTACCTGGAGCAAGTGGCGGCGGCGTTGGATTTTGCGCATGAACGCGGCGTCATTCATCGTGACATCAAACCGGCCAACATCCTGATAACTCCGCAAGGACGGCTACTGCTTACCGACTTTGGCCTGGTGAAAGTGTCGGTAGATGGGCAGGAAATTTTGCGGCGGCTCACTGGACCAGGTGCCCCGGTGGGTACACCCGATTATATGTCGCCGGAGCAGGTTCTGGGTGAGCCGGTCGATGGGCGTGCAGACCTGTACTCGCTGGGAGTCATTCTCTACCAGATGGTCACCGGGACGCTGCCGTTTCATGGTGAGACGCCGATGCAGGTAGCTGCACAACACTTGCAGGTGCCACCAAACTCGCCCCGCTTGCTGCGACCTGATTTACCGGTCGCGGCCGAGCAGGTAATGCTGCGCGTCATGGCGAAACGCCCGGCAGAGCGCTATGCAAAAGGGCGCGACCTGGTAAATGAGTTCCTGCTAGCATTGGCGTCCTCCGGGACTTTCCTTGGCAGTTCCCAGGATACCGCCTACTCTGCCCCAGCTTCGCCTGAGGTTACAACCGGCGATTTGCCTGCTGGCCAGGCAGCGTACTCGTTCAGGCGTGGGAGTCTGTTTGATCCCGCCTGGCAGACGGGGGCAATGAGATCATTGGGTGCCGAGTCTGCCAGCCCGACAGGTGGCTTACCGGCGGCAAATGCACCATCAGCTCGCCCTACTGGCCTGCTTTCTACCTACAAAACAGGCGCGTCCCCGCAGATGAAGAGAACAAATCCTCTGCCGGCCGCGTCAATGATAGACGACCTGTTGCCTGGTACCCTCTTTACCACTAGTGGCATGCAGCCAGCGGTACCGTCCAGCGAAATAAATCAGAAGTCATCCAAACTCAA
>WNFA01003043.1_pt1 | contig 19561 bp, 12 predicted proteins | sample 5400481 | NCBI WGS metagenome assembly WNFA01 (sample SAMN13153340, study PRJNA577476) | soil metagenome | isolation source: 120 cm saprolite under Douglas fir tree site 2 hole 1 replicate 2 | place: USA:California | collected 2015-04-18
GTCGTCGTGGGCAGTGGCACGGGCACACTCACCTCGTTCCTGTATTTCGGCGCGCCGTACGCCCCGGGGACGCAGTTCTACAACAACGTGGACGGCTTCCTGCGGACTGGGTTCAGCCAGAAGCACAGCCTGTCGTTCAGCGGCGCAACGGCCGACAACACGATCAACTACCGCGTGGCCACGTCCTTCGAGAAGCAGAATGGCGTGGTCCGGAGCTCGGACCTCAACCGCATCAACGTGACCGCCGCCTCGCAGGCGCGGATCAATTCCTGGCTGAGCACCGATCTGTCGATGATTTACACCTACGCGAACAACAATCAGGTATACAAGGGCGACATCGGCCCGCTCATGGGGCTGATGCTCTGGCCGCAAAGCGATGATGCCAAGGACTATCTCACGCCGGCCGGCACGCGGCGCCGGCTCACCGCGCTCGCAGCCTCCGCAGAGCTCGACAATCCGTACTTCAACATTGCGAAGAACGCCATCAACGCCAAAACCAACCGGTTGTTGGCCAACGTCGGCTTCATCATCACGCCCTTCTCGTGGGGCAACATCAAGACCAACCTCGGCACCGACGCGTATACGACGCAGAACTTGCTGCTGCGGAACCCCGAGAGCGCGCTCGGCTTCGCGTCGAACGGGTTGCTCGATCAGGCGGACGTGATCACGCGCAATCTGAATGCGCTCACGGTGCTCAACTTCAACAGCCATCCCATCACGAACAGCATCTCGATCAGCGGCCTCGTAGGCCACCAGGTGAGCGATGCGAAAAGTACGACCGACGCGCAGACCGGCATCGGCTTCCTGGATCCGAACTTCGTGTCCATGAACAACACGTCCACGAGATCGACGCTGACGACGATCGAGCAGCGCCGGCTGGTGAGCCTGTTCGGCCAGGCGGTGTTCAACTACAAGGACTTCTGGTATCTCACCTTCACCGGCAGGAACGACTGGACCTCAACGATCCCGCGTCCCCGGAATTCGTTTTTCTACCCGTCCGTTTCGACCAGCTTCGTTTTCTCCGACGCGTTTCCGAGCGTCCGCCGCTTCGTGACCGGAAAAGTGCGGCTCGGCTATGCCGGCGTCGGCAAGGACGCGCGGCCATATGCCTATCGCCCATCGCTCCAATTCAAGACGACGTCCTACGGCGGCTACGGCTACGACTTCTGGGGCCCGAACCTCGCTTTGAAGCCCGAATACAAGAAGTCCGTCGAGGGTGGCGTCGAGCTCGCGTTCTTTAACGGCCGACTTGGACTCGACGCGACCGCGTATCGCGCGACGACGAAGGACCAGATCGTCAACGACATCCGCGGCAGCTACGCAACGGGCTTCATTCTGTTCAACCTGAACGGCGCGGCGACACGCAGCCGCGGCCTCGAGCTGACCGTCCGCAGCACCCCAATCCTGCGGCCGGCGTTCTCCTGGGACATGGCGCTCAATTGGACGAGCTCGGGCAGCATCGTGACGCACCTGCCCAATGGCATCCCGGAGTCCTACGTCTCCGACACCTGGCTCTACGGCAACGTCCGCAACGGGACCCAGGTAGGCCTGTCCACGATGTCGCTTACCGGATTCTTCTACCTTCGAAACAATCAGGGGCAGCTGCTGATCGACCCCGCTACGGGCCTTCCCATCCGCTCGAACGCCGTATCGGCGAATTTCGTGGATCGGGGATACGATCGTCAGCCCGACTTCACCATCGGCATCGGGAATACGCTCCGCTACAAACGGCTCTCGCTCGATTTCCTGCTCGATATCCGCAAGGGCGGTGACATCTTCAACGCGACCGAGCACTATCTCACGGCGCGTGGTCTGAGCATGGAAACCCTCGACCGCGACCAGCCACGCGTGATCCAGGGCGTCTTGCGGGACGGAAAGGAGAACAGCGCGAACCCGACCCCGAACAACATCGTCATCGTTCCGGGCGCCCAGGCGGTCTACTACACGAACATGAGTGAAGAGCTGTTCATCGAGAAGGACATCAACTGGCTGCGCCTCAGGGATATCACGGTCCGGTACGAGCTGCCGGGCCGGTTGCTCCGTGCCCGGAGCGCGAGCGTGTATCTCACGGGCACCGACCTGTTCATCATCACGAACTACACAGGGTTGGATCCCATCGTGAACGGCAACACCGCGGCGGTCGGAGGTTCCGGCGCTGTGGGCATCGACTTCGGGAATTTCCCTATGCCGCGCGGCGTCAATTTCGGCATCAGCGTGGGATTCTGACCATGAAAAGAACATCCACGGCTCTCTTGATCGGCGTCCTGGCGCTCTCGGGCGGATGCACCGACTTCCTCGACGTCAATACGAACCCGAACGGCCCGCAGTCGGTGTCGGCGAATCTCTACCTGCCGCCGATGCTCCACTGGATGGTGACGTCACCCCAGTTCGACGGCCGCTTCGTGGGGCACTACGCGCAGGAGTGGTATTCCACGTCCACCCTCCTTTCGCCGCCAGGGACCTGGGGCAAGATGGGCTACGATCCGGGCAGCGACAACGGCGCTCAACAATGGCGCGACGTGTATTGGTCGCTGGGTCAGAACCTGATCGACATGAACACGAAGGCCACCGCCGAGCAGCGTTGGGATCTCCTGGGCGTCGGTCTGATCCTGAAGGCCTGGGGCTGGCAGGTACTGACGGATCTCCACGGGGAGATCATCGTCAAGGAAGCGATCGACCAGTCACGGACCCAGTTCGACTACGACACACAGGATTACGCCTATCAGGAGGTTCAGCGGCTGCTCGATAGCGCGATCGTGCTCCTCAATCGGACCGACGGCGCCGTCGACGTGGGATATCTCGGCGTGGGCGACAAGATTTACAACGGAGACCGGACGAAGTGGTTGAAACTGGCCGTCGGCATGCTCGCCCTGAACCTCAACCACTATTCCAACAAGGCATCCTACGATCCTGCGCGCGTAATCCGGCTGGTCGACTCGTCATTCGCAAGCAACGCCGACGACGCGCTGCTCGCGTATCCGTGCACATCCACGGATTTCGCGGACTGCAATTTCTGGGGACGTACCCGCAACAACATCACGCTGTACCGGCAAACGCTATTCGTTGTGAACCTGATGAACGGCACCCAGTTTGGCGGAACGGTAGATCCCAGGATGAGTCGCATCCTGGCGATCGACTCGGCCAACACGACGTACCGCGGGCTCGATCCCAACGTGCCAGTCTTCGGCGCGCTCACCGCGGCGCAACAGCCGCGGAATTTCTTCGGATACACCGGCACGGGCGGACTGGGTTTGCCGTCCCGATACATCTTTGCCGACCGGTCGAAGCTTCCCGTGATGACGTACTCGGAGCTGCAATTCATCAAGGCTGAGGCGGCACTGCGGATGGGCGACCAGGTAACGGCGCTCGCGGCCTACACGAACGGCATTCGGTCGCATTTCCAATTCGTGAATGACCGCAGCACCGAAGCGGGCAATCCCGCGTCGATTACGACCGCCACTCGGGATTCCTTCCTTGCGTCTCCGAACATCGTGCCGGCGACGCTCACGCTTTCGCACATCATGTCACAGAAGTACATCGCGCTCTGGGGCTGGGGGCATAACGAGCTCTGGATGGATGTGCGCCGCTATCACTACGCCGACCTCGATGCGGTGAGCGGCACACAGGTATTCCGCGGGTTCACACCCATTCTGCCGGCCAATCTTTACTCCGCGAACGTCGGGAAACTCGTGCAACGGATACGACCGAGGTTCAACTCGGAGTATGTCTGGAACCGGGCCGGGCTCGATGCGATCGGTGGGTTGGCGGACGATTATCACACCAAAGAGCTGTGGATTACACAACCATGACAAAACACATGAACGGATACCGGATTGCGGCCCTGCTGCTCACGACCGGACTCGTGACCGCATGCGACAAGAACGCGGTCCAGGTGCTCCCCGCCGATTCGCTCCTGGCCTCGCGGATCAAGTTCTTCAACTTCGGCGTGAATGCCCCCGGCGTGAATTTCTACTCCGACGCGGTCAAGCTGACCGCGATACAATCGGGCACTGGATCCGAGGCGACCACCGGCGTCGGGTACGGCAGCGTGGGGAATGGCGGCGCCTATTCGCAGATCGCTCCCGGATCACACACCCTGACCGGGCGGATCGCGGCGACAACCGATAAAGACCTGCCAATCGCGACGGTTACGACGACGATCGCCGACGGGAAATTCTATTCGTACTATATGTGCGGATTCTACAATACCACGGCGAAGACCTCCGACGCCTTCGTCCTCGAAGACACCTATCCCGCGCAAATCGATTGGTCCGTGGCGCTGCTGCGATTCGTCCACACCATCCCCAATGCAAGTCCGCTCACGCTGTATGCCGCAAACACGCTAACCCATGACACCCTGCCGGTCGGTGGTGCTGTCGCCTACCAGAGCGGCGGCGCGTTCACGGCCCTGCCGCCGGGAGTCTACGACCTGTTCGCGCGCTACACCGACTCGACGACGAACAAGGTCACGAGGACAGGTGTGTCGCTGTTCCCGGGACGGGTCTACACCGTCGGGGCGCGAGGAGACATCACCATCACCTCGACCACGGCCACGAATCGGCCGTTTTTGGACAACACGACCAACCGATAAATGCAACGACTCGATTTCGCGCTCGTGTGGGTGGCGCTCCTGATGGCGGGGTCGGCATGCGCCGCCGGTACACACGCAGGCGGTGCGCCATCCACGGATCACAACACCCTCACCCGCGAGGAATTCAGCCAGCGCCAGTTCAATTCCGCGTTCGAGGCGATCGAGGCGCTGCGGCCCAGTTGGCTGAACCGCCACGGACCAGGCGGCATCATTCAGATCTATGTCGACGACATCCACCTCGGGGGGCACAATCGAGCTCCGCTCGATTCGATTGGTGAGTGTGGCATTGATCCGACATCTCGACGGTATCCAGGCGACGGCCCGATACGGTGCGGGCCACGAGGACGGCGCCATCCTGGTCCGACTCGCCCTGCAGGACGGTGACAGCGGCGGCTTGACTTTCGTCGTCCATTTGCGGATTATTCTGCCGAGCGAACAAGCCAGACCGATCGAGGACCTGGGACAGCGTCTCAGGTCCTCTTTCTTTATGGCCTCGCTCACCGGCGCCGGAATCACAGTACGCGGCGCACCGCATGGTGACGACGCGCGACGCCGGGAACAGTTTTTAGCACAGGAGTTTCATCAGATGGCACGTATCACCGGTACCGTGAAGTGGTTCAACGACGCGAAGGGGTTTGGTTTCATCACGCCCGAAAACGGCGAGAAGGACTGCTTCGTGCATCACACCGCAATTCAGGCGCAGGGTTTCAAGTCTCTCGCCGAAGGCGAGCGCGTCGAGTTCGAAGTCGTTCAGGGCCAAAAGGGCCCGGCGGCGCAGAACGTCGTCAAGCTCTCGTAACCACTGCGGTACAGCAGTAACGCACGGCGCTCTCTCACGAGGGCGCCGTTGTTTTTTTCGTGCTAAATCTAGGACCATGACTCCTAGCGCTGCCTGCCTCAGCGTAGTCCTCGCGCTCGTCCAAGGCCCCCTTCCCGAACATCCGCGTCCCGACTTCCAGCGCGCCCAATGGCTCAATCTCAACGGCCGCTGGCAATTCTGGTTCGACCAACAGGACTCGACCCGCGGCCGACGCGAGATCGTCGTGCCGTTTTCCTGGGGCGCGCCCCTCTCCGGCGTTCCCGACAGTGGCGACATCGGGTGGTATGCCCGCAACATCACGGTGCCAGAGGCGTGGCGCGGGCGACGGGTCTTCGTCGTGTTCGGGGCGTCGGACTGGCACACCACCGCGTGGCTCAATGACCAGAAGCTGGGTGAGCACCAGGGCGGCTACACTCCGTTTTCCTTCGAGCTGAAACAGCGGCGCTTCGGCGCACGCCAGCGGCTCGTCGTCCGCGTGGACGATACGCCCCACCCGTTCAAGCTCGAGGGAAAACAAGGCTACGGGAAAGCGCGGGGGATGTGGCAGACCGTGTATCTCGAGGCGCGCGGCAGCGATCCGCTGGAGTTCGTGCATTTCACGCCGCATGCCGACCTCGCGGGGGTCGGCGTCGACGTGCGTCTGGAAGACCCCGCCCCGCGCGCGCTCACCCTGCGGCTCGCGTTCACGAATCGCGCGGGTGGACCGGTCGTAACCCACACGATCCCGCGCGGTGCGAGGACCGCGCACCTCGACATCCCGCTGCCCGAGGCTCGGCGCTGGTCGCTCGACGATCCCTTCCTCCACGAGGTCGAGGTACGCGTGAACGGCGCGGGACTCGCCGAAGACTGGGTGCAGACGTACTTCGGCATGCGGACGATCGGTGTGGTGTCGGTCCAAGGCACGACCAATCGCTACGTCGCGCTCAACGGCACGCCGATCTATCTGCAGCTGGCGCTCGACCAGGCATACCATCCGCAGGGCTACTACACGTTTCCATCGGACAGCGTGCTGCGCGACGAGATCCTGCGCGCGCGCCAAATCGGGCTGAACGGCCTCAGGGAGCACGTGAAGATCGAGGCCCCACGCAAGCTCTATTGGGCCGATCGCCTGGGTGTGCTCATCATGGCCGACGTGCCGAACTGGTGGGGTCCGCCCGATTCCGCGGCGTTCCGAGAGCACGACACTGCGCTGCGCGGCATGATCGCACGCGACTACAACCATCCGGCGGTTTTCAGCTGGGTGCTGTTCAATGAGACGTGGGGTCTCGAGACCAAAGTCGACGGGCACGATCGCTATTTGCCCGCGACCGAACGTCGCGTGGTGCGCGATTACCGCTTGGCCAAATCGCTCGATCCCACGCGACTCGTCGAGGACAATTCCGTGTGCTGCGGCAGCGGACACACCGAAACCGATCTCAACACCTGGCACGACTACCTGCCCGGCTGGCGTTGGGAGACCCGCGACCAGCTTGGAGGCGACAGCACCTTCCGCGGCTCGACCTGGAACTTCCGTCCCCCGTGGCGCCAAGCGAGTCAGCCGATGTGCAACTCGGAGTTCGGCAACGTGTGGGGCTACGAGGGCAGCACGGGCGACGTGGACTGGAGCTGGGACTACCACCGCGCCATCGACGCGTTCCGCCGCCACCCCAGGATCTGCGGCTGGCTGTACACGGAGCACCACGACGTCATCAACGAGTGGAATGGCTACTGGCGCTTCGACCGCTCCTGGAAGGAGACGGGATTCGGCGACCTGGTGCCGGGCATGTCACTGCGCGATCTGCACGCGCCGCTCTACATCGCGGTCGGCGATCCCGAGCTGACCCGCACGGTCCGTCCGGGCGAGCACGTTGACGTCCCGCTCTATGCGTCATTCCTGACGGGCAGCACAAAACTCGGCGACTCGCTGACCCTACGGTCCGAGCTGTACGGCTGGAATGCCCTCGGCGAGCGGCGCACGTGGGACACGACGGTGACGCGCGTGCCGTACCGGCCGTGGATGTCGCGAGCACTGCTGCCGCTCGCGGTGACGATGCCGAACGAGCCGGCCACGGTTGTGCTGGCGACCCGTCTCGTCGATGCGAAGGACTCCGTGCTACAGCGCAACTTCACGACATTCGTAGTCGAGGGCGATGCGCCCACGAATGCGACGCTGGCCGATGACCGGAAGGTACGCATCGCGCGCGTGCCCGCCGCTGCCGTGAGTGACGCGCGGTGGACGCTCAAACAGTGGACGGTGTTGGGCGATCGCAAACTGGATGGCGCAGGCAGCGGATTCTTCGAGTATCGGATCCCCTGGCCTGCCGGACTCGACTCGAGTGCGGTCGCGGGCGCAACATTTCTCGTCGAGGCGTCTGCCAAGCGGTTGAACGGAAAGGATCGCGATTCGACGGTCTCGGACAATGGCGACTACATGCGGGGCGGTGGGTTCCACGATCCCAGCCGCAATCCGAACAGCTATCCGATGACGGGGGCGACGCCGTTTCGCAGTGCCGTGACGGTGCGCGTGAACGGTGAGCCGGCGGGCCGCTGGGATCTGCCCGACGATCCCGCGGACTCGCGTGGCATCCTCAGCTGGCACGCCCAGCCGCATGACGGACATCTCTACGAAGCGGGATCCTACGGCGAGCTGCTTCGCGTGCCGATCCCCGCCGCCGCACTCCGCGAGGGCGCCCGTACTGGGGCGGTGATCGTCAAATTGGAGGTCGATGCGGCGCTTCCCGGAGGACTCGCGATCTATGGCTCACGGTTCGGGCGGTATCCGATTGATCCGACGGTGGTCTTTGCACTGCGAGACACGATGAAGCACTCGCCCTTCGGACAGCTTCCCGATGGTCGGACAGTAGAAAAGTTCACGCTCACGAACGCGCACGGCATCGAAGTGCGGGTGATCACCTACGGCGCAATCATCACTTCGATTCGGACGCCGGACCGCTCCGGGCATCTCGACGACGTCGTGCTCGGCTTCGACAGTCTCGCGGGATATCTCAAAAACGTGCCCTACTTCGGCGCGATCGTCGGCCGGTACGCCAATCGCATCCGGAATGCGCAGTTCACCCTCGACGGCACGACGTACCACCTCGCCAAGAACATCGGTGAGAACACGCTGCATGGGGGCGTCCGCGGATTCGACAAGGTCCTGTGGACCGGCGAGCCGTTCCAAACCGACAGCGGCGCCGGCGTCACACTACAGTACACGAGCAAGGACGGTGAAGAGGGTTACCCCGGTACGCTCGTGACGCGGGTGACCTACACCCTCACGCCGCGCGATGAGCTGGTCGTGGACTACGAGGCCACGACCGACAAAGCCACCCCGCTGAATCTCTCGCAGCACACGTACTGGAACCTGCACGGCACGGCAGTCGGGGGGGGCACCATCCTCGATCACGTACTGACGCTCAACGCGTCGGCATTCACGCCCGTCGACTCGGCCGTGATTCCCACGGGCGAGATCGCGCCGGTGGCGGGAACGCCGCTCGATTTTCGAACTGCGACGCGGATCGGCGACCGGATCGGCCAGGACAACGAGCAGTTACGGTTTGGCCGGGGATACGATCACAACTGGGCCCTCGACCGACCAGGCGGATCCGGTCTTGTGCACGCCGCGCGTGTACTGGACCCGACGAGCGGGCGAACACTCGATGTCAGCACGACCGAGCCGGGCGTGCAGTTCTACGCCGGCAATTTCCTCGATGGCACTATTAAAGGAAAGGGCGGACGCGTGTACGCGCACCGCTCGGGACTCTGCCTCGAGACGCAGCATTTTCCCGACTCGCCGAATCACGCAAACTTCCCCTCGACGATCCTGCGACCAGGCGCGACCTATCGTTCGCGTACGGTGTTCGCGTTCGGCGTAACTCGATGAGCTAGAGTCTTGCAGGCACCCGCGGACGGGTATAGGCTCTCCTGATGCGACATCGAAACGTCATCCTCGCCGCGCTGCTGATCGGTGCGAGTGCGCCGGCCGGCGCCCAACGCGTGCCAGCGCGGGCCGCTACACCGAACGTGGTTCTCGTGTTGATGGACGACCTGGGCTACGGCGACCTCGGGAGCTACGGCGCGCCGGACGTGCGCACGCCCAACATCGATCGGCTGGCGCGCGAAGGCGTACGTCTGACCGACGCCTACGCCAATGGCGCCGTGTGCACACCCACCCGCACGGCCTTGATCACCGGCCGCTACCAGCAGCGCGTTGGCCTCGAATGGGTCCTCACGTTGGCGCGGCCGGCGGATCGAGAGCTCGGCCTGCCTGCCCTGGGAACCTCGTTACCGGCACTGCTCAAGACGAACGGGTACGCGACAGGCCTCGTGGGCAAGTGGCACCTCGGCTTCAAACCCGAGTTCGGACCCATGGCCCACGGGTTCGACGAGTTCTACGGTTTCTTGGGCGGCGCGCACGACTATTACACGAGCGGTGTCGACGCGGCCGGTACGGGGCAGTCTGATCTGTACGAGAATGCGACGCCGGTCGAGCCGAAGGGGTACCTGACCGACGAGATCACACGACGTGCCGTGAGTTTCATCACGCGCCATGCGGACGGCCGTTTCTTCCTCGAGGTCGCCTACAACGCCGTCCACTGGCCCTTCGAGCCTCCCGATCGGCCCCCGCTGACAGCGGAGAGGACCTCGCCGAGTCGGCTCGTTCAGATGCCCGACGACTCCGTCCCGGCCACGCGGCAGGACTATGTACGGATGCTGGAGCGCGCCGATCAGGGCGTGGGCGAGATCCTGTCGGCTGTCGAACGGCGCGGCCTGGCGAGCAACACCCTGGTGATCTTCACCAATGACAATGGCGGCGAGTGGTTGTCGCGCAATGCGCCTCTCTACCACCGCAAGGGGTCGCTGTGGGAAGGTGGCATCCGGGTGCCGCTCATCCTGCGGTGGCCCGGACAGCTCCCTGCCGCCAAGACCTCTACCCAAGTAGCCATGACGTTCGATCTCACGGCATCGATCCTGGCGGCCACTCGAACGCCGCTGCCCGACGGTTACCACCCCGATGGGATCGACCTGCTGCCCCTCCTGCGGGGTGACTCCCCGGTGGTCGAACGCCGGCTCTTCTGGCGCATCAATCGCCCCAATCGCCAACAGCAGGCGGTCAGGTCAGGACGCTGGAAGTTGCTGGTCGACGGCGGCCAATACCTGCTGTTCGATCTCGGCGACGACCCGGGCGAACGCACCGATCTCGCGGCGCGGCATCCGGACATCGTCGTCGCGTTGAAGGGCGCGTTGGCCGATTGGGAGAAGGATGTCGATCAAGGTCGAGGACCAAAATGACCCCGAACGATCCGTCGAACCCCCTCTCGCGCCGCGAATTCGCGGAGCTCGCCTCCCTCGCCGTGGTCGGCACCGTGCTGCCCGCTGCGCGTGCCGGGAAAGACGCGGCCCCGGTGATTCCTCAGCAGGCGTTCGCGCTCGAAGAAACCACCATCGCCCGGCTCCAGGACGGCTTGAAAGCCGGACGCCTCACAGCGCGCGCTGTCGCCCAGTCCTACCTGGACCGCATCGCGGCGCTCGATCGCCAGGGACCCACGCTGCGCGCGGTGCTCGAGACGAATCCTGACGCGCTCGCGAGCGCGGACGCGCTGGACGGTGAGCGGCGTCGCGGCAAGGTGCGCGGTCCCCTCCACGGCATCCCGGTCGTCATCAAGGACAACATCGACACGCACGACAAGATGCAGACGGCCGCGGGCTCCCTCGCCCTCGAGGGCAACTTCGCGGCGCGCGATGCGTCTATCGTCGAAAGACTACGCGCCGCGGGCGCCGTGATCCTCGCCAAGGCGAATCTCTCGGAGTGGGCCAACTTTCGGTCCAGCCGCTCGTCGAGCGGGTGGAGTGGGCGCGGCCGCCAATGCCGCAATCCCTACGTGCTCGATCGCACGCCATCGGGCTCGAGCTCCGGCTCGGCGGTGTCGGTGAGCGCCAATCTCTGCGCGGTCGCCGTGGGCACCGAAACGGACGGGTCGATCATCAGCCCCGCGAACACCTGCGGGATCGTCGGCTTGAAGCCGACGGTGGGTCTGGTGAGCCGCGCGGGGATCATCCCGATCGCCCACAGCCAGGACACCGCGGGACCGATGGCTCGCACCGTGGCCGACGCCGCCGCGCTGCTCACAGCGCTCGCGGGCGTGGACCAGCGCGATCCGGCGACGGCGGACGCTCAAGGCCATGTCGCCAAGGACTACACCGCGTTTCTCGATGCGAACGGATTGAAGGGCGCACGCATCGGTGTCCAGGCACGCACCGGCAACAATCCGATCGTGGACACGGTGCTGGAGCAGGCGATCGCGGTGCTCAAGGCCCAGGGCGCCGAAGTCGTGGACCCCGCCCCCATCGAAACGGCCGGCCAGCTGGGCATGAACGAGCGCGACGTGCTGCAGTACGAATTCAAGACGGATCTGAACGCCTACCTCGCCACGATGCCAGCCACCGTAAAGCCGCGCACCCTCGCGGACCTGATCGCGTTCAACGCGGCAAACGAGGACCGCGAGATGCCCTACTTCGGGCAGGAGACGTTCATCGCGGCGCAGGCCCGGGGTCCGCTCACCGACCAGGCCTACCTCGACGCGCGCGCCAAGTGCATCGAGCTCACCCGCACCAAGGGCATCGACGCGACAATGGACAAGTACAAGCTCGACGCGATGCTCGGCCCCTCGGGCGGGATCGCGTCACTCGTCGACCTCGCGGGCGGCGGTGGCGGCGGGGGGGGGGGCGGCCCCGGCAGCTCGCAGTTCCCCGCGGTCTCCGGATACCCACACATCACGGTCCCAGCGGGTTTCCACTTCGGCCTGCCGCTCGGCGTCTCGTTCTACGGGCGCGCCTGGAGCGAGCCGGTGTTGCTGCGGCTGGCGTACGCCTTCGAGCAGGCGACCAAGGCGCGCCGGGCGCCCGGCTTCAACCCCACGCTGGCCCTGAGCTAGCGCGCTCGCGCCACCTCATACAGGTACTCGACGTACGACCGCACGCCGCCATCGATCCCTCGCACCTTGGGATTCGTGGACTCGATGACGTAGTACTCGTCGGGGGCATGCGCGCCGCTGCCGTGGCCGAGGCCGAAGTGCCCGGCCGCGAGCTTGAGGGGCTCACCCGTGAAGACATAGCCGGGCCAGGATCCCGCATTGCGCGGCAGCAGAATCGGCTCGACGCGTGAGCGGCGATACACCGTTTCCTCTACGCGGATCAGCATCGCGTCGCGGGGCGTGCTCGTGGGATCGTAGCCACCCGTCATGTTGACCTCGATGTCGCCGAAGCCGCGTTTGGCGAGGTGCGCCTTGAGCGCCGCGAGGGCCTCGGCCGCCGTCATATCGGGCACGAGCCGCAAGTCGAGCTTCGCGACGGCGCGATGCGGCAGAATCGTCTTGCCGCCGGGGCCTGTGTAGCCACCAACCAACCCTTCGATGTTGACCGTCGGACGCGACATCAATCGCTCGAGCGCTTCGACCCAGCTGACGTCACCGACCCAGTGTTGGACGCCGAGCAGCCGCTTGGCCGCGTTCTCGTCCATGCGCGCCGCGGCGGCCGCGATCATCGCTTTTTCGTCCGCCGAGAGCGGCCGCGCCTTGTCGGCGAAGGTGTCGATCGCGGGGTCGTTGCCGTCTGCGGAGACCAGCGTGGTGAGGGCCTGCACCAGATGCCACGCCGGACTGTCGACGCGCGCCTTGTTGCTCGAGTGAATGTCGGCGCGCGGTCCCCTCCCCCATTTCTCACCGCTCGAGACCAGCTCGACCTCGATCACGCCCTTGGCGCCGAGCGTCATCGTGACCTCACCATCGAGCCCTTGTGACGCCGAGGGCATGAAGATGCCGACCGATTTCTGCAGGGCCGCCAGCACCTCGGGACGGCGCACGATCTGCGGGAAATGTGGTGAGCCGATCTCCTCTTCGCCCTCGGCGATGAGCACGAGATTGACGGGCAGCTTGCGGCCCGCGCCGCGGATCGCGTGCAGCGCGGCGAGGAAGGTGGCCTCCGGACCCTTCTGGTTCACGGCGCCGCGCCCCATGACGACCTTCCCCAGTCCCGGCTTGTCCACCAGCGCGGCATCCCACGGCGGCGATGACCATTCCGCCGGGTCGACCTGTTTGACGTCGTACATGAAGTAGAGGCCGAGGGTCTTGGGCACGCCCGCGTCGAGCGTCGCGAAGATGCCGGGCTGTCCGTCGCTGGGGATTTTCGTCACGTGCTGGAAGCCGGCGTCGCGCAACATCTGCATCGTCAGCTCGCATCCCTCGTTCATGCCGCGGTTCTCCGCGGCGATCGACGGCTGCCGAATCCACTGTTGGAGGCGCTGCACCGCTTCGTCGTGGCGGCGCTCGATCTGCGCATAGATGGGGGCGAGATCGGACTGTTGAGTTCGAATAAAGGGCGGCAATGTCACGGCCGCGGCGGCCGCGGTTGCGTTCTGAAGAAAAGCACGGCGGTCGATGCTCATAGCTCTCCTAGGTTGGTCTTGCGCCAGCAATTCTGGCTGCTAGCGTTCGAGGTGCGCTAGGGGCGCATCCAGTCCGCAGGAAAGGTCCGCAGGAAAGGGCCGTGCCCACCCACGAGCAGGTACAAGCGATCGACGAACTTCTTTCAGCCCGAAACAGGCGGACAACGGGCGCGCACTGAAAGGAGCTTCGTATGTTCCCCAATCCGCAGGATGCACTGCCGCTGCCGTCCCGTCCCAACCTCGAGCAGTACCGCAAGCTCGCCAAGGACCTAGTCAAAGCCTGCAAGTCCGGCACTCCCGCGACCGCCGCCTGGGCCGACCGCTGGATGGCGTCGCTGCTCGCCGGCTCGAATCGCCGGAGAATCGATCGCGCGGCGCAGCAGGTGGAAGACTTCGCGGTGCGAACGCTGACGCGCAACGAACGGCGTTGCGTGCTGGCCGACGCGCAATTCGTGCTCGCGCGCGCCCACGGTTTCCTAAGTTGGCCCGCCTTCGCCACGCACCTCGACGCGCTCGCCCACAGTGATACGGAGACCGCCGCATTCGAGGCAGCGGCCGAGGCTGTCGTGCGGGGCGACGAGGCAACGCTACAGGAGCTGCTGCGGGAGCATCCGGGGCTGATTCGGGCACGATCCACGCGCGAGCATCGCGCCACGCTGTTGCACTACGTCTCGGCGAACGGTGTGGAGGGTTACCGGCAGAAGTCGCCACCGAACGCGGCCCGGATCACCGAGCTGCTCCTTGCGGCAGGCGCGGATGTCGAAGCCGAAGCAGATGTTTACGGGGGCGGCTGCACGGCGCTCGGTCTGGTCGCGACGAGCACCCCGCCGCGCGAAGCCGGCGTCCAGATCCCCGTCATCGACGTGCTGCTCGGTCATGGCGCGCAGATCGAGCACCCGAATCTCGCGGGCAACAACGTCGACGCGGTCTACGCGTGTCTCGCGAATGGGTGCCCGGAGGCCGCCCACTACCTCGCCGAACGGGGTGCTCGTCTCGGCATGGTCGGGCTGCCGGCATCGGACGGCTCGACGTGGTGCGGCAGCTCGTCGAGGTAGCCGACGTCTCGCGACGTGAAATGGCGCTTCGGTATGCCGCCGGATATGGCCAGCTCGAAGTCACGCGGTACGTGCTCGATCGTGGCGTGGACGTGGACGGGCACTCCGGCGACGGCGAAACCGCACTCTTTTATGCAATGCTCGGCAATCACATCGCGGTCGTGCGGTTGCTGCTCGAACGCGGTGCGCGCCCCGATATGCGCACCCAGCACGGTGACATCGTCGAAACCGCCATCTGGAAGGCCGCGCATGGCGGGGGGGGCCGGCCGGATCTTTCCATCGAGGTCCTCGAGGCCCTGATCGCCGCGGGCGGGAAAGCGCCGGACCGTCATCCGCCAGTCAACGAGCAGGTTGACGCGTTCCTGACGCGCCACGGCAGTGTGGCCGATCCGAAGCGATACTGGAGCGGCGAAGAGCCGCGGTCCGCCTAGGCTAGCGCCTCTCGCGCATTTGGGACAAAATCCACGCCTCTCTCACTGGAGTTCAAGATGAAACCCCGAGCCTGTCTTCTGATGATCGCGATGGCGATTCTCCCTCAAGCGCTCGCCGCACAAGCAACAGCGGCAGCGGCAGCGGCCGCCCCTCCTTCGAAAAGCCCGGTCGCCGATGGGCTGCGTGGCATGCACCAGCGCTTCTCGCGCATTCTGATCGCCGCCGCTGAAGCGATGCCGGCGGACAAGTACACCTATCGCCCCACCCCGGCGCAGATGAGTTTCGCCCAAATCCAGGTTCACCTCGCGAACGAGGGAAACGACGTCCTTTGCGGCAACACGGCCGGTGTCCCGGTACCGCAGCGCACGGCAGTCGACAGCACCGCGACCAAGGAGCAGCTCGTCGCGCGTCTCAGGGAGACATTCCAGTTCTGTGAGCAGGCCTTTGCAAAAATGGACGACTCGAAGCTCGCCGACCCGATCTCGATGTTCGGCATGAACATGACGCGGGCGACGGCACTCCTCATCACGGTCGGCGATTGGGCCGATCACTATAGCCAGGAAGCGAATTACCTGCGGCTGAACGGCATTCTGCCGCCCACCGCGCAGCGTCGCGCCGGCATGTAGTCCTCACCGGTAGGGGCGCAGCATGCTGCGCCCCTACCTCAGGGACCGATGGAAGTCATTGTTCAGCGAGACTACGCGCAGATGAGCAAGGTCGCGGCGCAGATCGTCGCGGAATTGCTCAACACCAAGCCGAGTGCCGTCCTCGGCATGGCGACGGGCTCCACCCCGCTGGGGCTGTATCAGGAGCTCGTGCGGCTGCACAAGAGTCAACATCCCGCCGCACAACATCAACATCCCGTCCGGCACGACCAGCAACTATCCGGCCTTCTGCGAATGGTACGAGCAGCGGATCAGGGAATGCGGCGGGATCGATCTGCAGATCCTGGGCATCGGGACCGACGGCCACATCGCGTTCAACGAGCCGACGAGCTCGCTGAGCTCGCGCACGCGGCTCAAGACGCTGTCCAAACAGACCATCGACGACAACGCGCGGTTCTTCGATCGCCGGGAAGACGTACCGGTGTACGCCATCACCATGGGCGTCGGCACGATTCTCGACGCGCGCAAGCTGCTCCTGGTAGCGAGCGGCGAGACCAAGTCGAAAGCGGTCGCGCAAGCGGTCGAGGGCCCCGTGACCAGCCTGGTGACGGCGAGTGCGCTCCAGCTGCACCGGGATGCGATCGTGATCGTGGACGAGGAGGCCGCCACGGGCCTCGCGATGCGCGAGTACTACGAGTTCATCTACGCGGCCAAACCCGCGGCCCCGAGGGCCTAGCGGCGCCGCCAGGTGCTGGGCTTCGACAACACGCCCGGCCGCTCGATGTATGAAGCCAGGAACCGTTGCAGCGCCGGTGGATTCGCGGTCCAGGACGAACCCATCCACACCGCGCACATGGGCGATCGCGCGGGGATGGCGGCGCAGATACTCGTTCAGTGAATCCCGCTCGAGGGTGGCGATGTGGATGCTGTTCCCGATCGAGTCGAGAATGAGCGGGACATGCAGGCGCACCACGAGATCCGCATAAGCGCCAAGCCCCGGCGCAGCCGGCTGGACGTCGAGCATTAGGTGTCCGCGGCTCGCGCCGAGCACGCCCAGCAGCGAGAGGCGCTTGCCTTGCTCGTCGATGTAATCAATCGCGTAAGCCCGAGGACCCCTCTGTGTCACGACGGCGCGTTCGCTCGATGCGGAGTCCTCCCAGGTGCCGAGGAGCTGCGATTCAAATTGTGTCGCCCGGTCCGGGATAACGACGTTGACTGAGCCGACACAGCCGTACACGGCGACCGCGAGACTAATCATTAGCGCGCGCATTACGCCCTCCCAGTCAAGTCAGGTGGAGATGTCGGGATGCCCAAGTGCCAGTGCGGTCCTGGCGACGTCTGGGAGCGCGACCGCATCACTCGCGCCGCCGGATGTGAACCGTCTTCTCGACTTCCGCATGCACGGTGCCGTCACGATCGACGAGATCCACGTGGTATACGCGCTCGATCCGGCCACCGCCCGCGAGGGACGCGCGAATCTCATCGAGCTCCTCGTGGGTCACAACGACTCGCGCGTACAGCGTGCTGCGGCCGGGCTTGCGGTATCGCACCGCACCGGCCTTGTCCCAGACGACATAACCGGGCCCCAATCGCTTGATCAGCATGACCAGGTGGATGCCGTCCAGCGCCGCGTACATGCTGCCACCGTAAATCGTGCCGACGTAGTTGCGCGTGCGCCACGTCAACGGCAGCTCGAGGTGGATCTCCGCGTAATCGCTCGCGAGGTAAGTGATACGCGCGCCCGTGCCCCAGAACACCGGGAACAGGTTGAAACCCCATCGCTCGAACCTCGACCGCCACGATTCGGGCATCGATATCACTCCGTCAGAATGACGACAGAGCCGGACGTCCCATCCAGGCGGACCCGATCGCCCGTACGCAGCCGAGTCGTCGCGTCGCGGACGCCGACAACGGCGGGAATTCCGTATTCTCGTGCCACCACAGCGCCGTGCGTAACAAGTCCCCCGACCTCGGTCACCAACCCCCCAGCGGCCAGGAACAGCGGCGTCCACGCCGGATCTGTGCCTCGGCACACCAGGATCTCGCCTGGGATGAGTTGGACCGCTGCAGGATCGAAGACCACGTGTACCAGACCGCTCGCGACGCCTGGAGAGACCGGGGTCCCGACAAGCGTGGCGCTCGCGTCCCCATCGGTGTGATCGCCCGAGCGGCCGAAGAATGCTCGCCCGTCGCTAAGCAACACCCGCGGGATATGCCGCCGCCGCTGCTCTCGCGCATAGAGTCGTCGGCGGTCCCGCACCGTCGCACGCCACGCGCCTGTCTCGCCCGCTGCAATGGACTGGAGCTCATTGATATGTAAGAAAAAGATGTCTTCCGGTGAGTCGAGCACGCGTGACCTTGCCAACGCCTCGCCGCTCGCGAGCAAACCACTCCGCACCGCATCGAACATAGAGATCACCGTGAACTTTGGGCTCTCGCGGAGGCCCGCCAGCGCGCGCATCCGGCGTGCAGCTCGCCGCATCACGAAGGCCTTCAACCAGCCGAAGCGCGTACGGCGAACGTCCGCTAGCAGCGAAGCGAGGACGCGTGTCGCCGTTTCGGCACCGCGCCGAAAAACCGCGTCCGGGGCCCGCTCGTCGTCGTCGATCCGCAAGTAGGTCTGGAGAACCTGGATCAGGCCGGTTGGATCATCGCGCCAGCGCGGCAGGCCGAGGTCGATCTCGCCGACGCCGCGCATGCCGTACTTTCGCAGGAATCCGTGGATCGCGGCTTGGATCGTCGGTGGAAGCTGTCCCGCGAGATATGCGCGAGCGAGGCCACGCGGTTCCGCGCCAAAAAACGCGTTGTCACCTGAACCAGCTCGAATGGTGCGTGCGACTTGCCAGAGCGCCAGGTCCATCTCGGTGGTCACGTTGTGGGGCAGCCCGCGTGTGAGTTCGAGCACGCGCGGTTCGCCGTCGGGAACTTCGGTCGCGAGTAAGTGCAAGACCCGCAGGCTGCCAAGCCCGGTGGCAACGGCCGGCATCAGCAACGGCAGGCCGGAGCGAAGCAGCCAATCGAACGCGTCCTGCAGCAACATGATTCGCTCGCCCAGGCTGCGGGCGGCCGCGCTCCGCTCCCGAAAGCCATTTACCGCGGCGGCGAGCCGACGCTGGGTCCGCTCACGCCCCCGATCTGGCCAGAGCAGGTCGTACGTCAGGTTCCCCAAGGCACGCCCGATCACCGCGATGAACCGCACCGGCAGGTCCCGCAACCAAGACCGCGATTGCAGTGGAACCCAAGCAGGATCGGCGAGCACCTCATCCAGCGCCTCCCCGGTCGTCGGCTCGATAACCCGGAGGGCGTTGCGTACAATTGACCGTACGCGGCGGCGGCTGAGTAGGTAGGTCAGGTCGAGGAACCAGCGCTCGCCTGCGATCACGGACGGCCGGGCGTGCCTAACCGGCCCTCCAAGCGCGGCCAGTGCTTTTGGCAGCGCTACCCGGAACACGTCCGCCCCGAGAGGCGTGATGGGATCGAGCATCCCCTGAATCGCACTCGCGGAGACGAGCACGTGAAGTCCGTCGTTCGGAATTCCCTCCGGCAGAGGATAGAGCGTGGTGATCGCCCGGGCCTGTAGCAGGTGGAATCGGCCATCGGTCTGCGCCCATTCGATGTCCTGCGGTCCATGAAACA
>WNFA01003540.1_pt1 | contig 19555 bp, 20 predicted proteins | sample 5400481 | NCBI WGS metagenome assembly WNFA01 (sample SAMN13153340, study PRJNA577476) | soil metagenome | isolation source: 120 cm saprolite under Douglas fir tree site 2 hole 1 replicate 2 | place: USA:California | collected 2015-04-18
GTCTTTCTTCTTCATCTCGTCTTTCTTTGCCTTTTTAGACTTTTTCTTCTTGGAATCTTTCGCCATGTCGTCCTTCTTCATGGAGTCGTCGTGCTTCATGCTGTCGTCATGCTTCATGCTGTCGTCATGCTTCATTTCATCCTGTTTCATGGCGTCGCCCGATTGCGCGAAAGCCAGCGCGCCGAACAGCATCATGGTGGACATCAGTTTCACAAACATACTTTTCATAAATACATCTCCTGTTGTTGAATTGTTATGGATTCGTCGCCCGATTCCGCAGGGCCAGGCATGAGATGCGGCGAGCGGATGAAAGTTACAGGGTTCCTCGCGGCCAGAAATCGAGGAGATCAAAGAAAAAAGCCGCCATCAGATTTGCGCTGATGGCGGCAATCAAAGAAGCACGAGGAAAACTTGGCTTGCGAAACCGTGAATAATGGAACTTTATTTAGGCGCGCAGCTTGCGCCGCACCAGTCCTGCGATCCCGATCAGGCCCGTCGAGAGCAACATCAGGCTGGCGGGTTCCGGCGTGGACACAGGCGTTCCTCGATAGCCGATGAATTCCTGTGGGCGTGGGCCGCTCGGCGGAGCGTGCTTCATCATGGGCGTGGCCTTCTCGCCGTTGATCGAAAAATAGTAGGGATAAGTGTGATAACCACCGGAGACGTTGGTACCAGTGTAAAGGGACGTCATGTTGACAGTGGTGGAATTGGCGGAGGCCAGCGTCGAGAAGAAAAGGGCTATAACCAGCGACAAGAGAAAGCGGCGACCTAACACAATCGATCCTTCAAAAAAGCGAACTCGATCTCGGTTACTCTTGATCTCGGCAAACTTTCCTGCTGGGAGGGACGCTAATTAAACGTGCAACCACGATGCCAATAGGCGCGCAAGCTCAGGCTCGCCGCAGCAAGCACCTTACAGATTGTGGAAATGGGAAGGTGAAAAAAGTTGCAGATGTCCCGTGCGCGAGTGGAAGTCAGCCGGAGCCAGTAAAAATTGTTAGTAACTTCCGGTAATCGGAAGCAGGTAACCACGGCGATCTAGAAACGGAGATAGGTTCGTGCAGTCCGCGATGCGTCAGGCCTTCAGCAGTTCCCACCCCAAGGCAAGTCCGTTAGAGATGTGATCTCGCGCGGAGCCTTCGCCCACGTGCATGGCTAACATTCCAGCAAATGAGCGGGGGCTCGACTGGAATACCTGCATGGTGCGTTGCCGCAGATGGCGGTGTCTGGCCATGAACAACATCATGTGAGCCATCAGAGCGGGGCGGCGGATCAGCGCTCGATGACCTTTTTGATAGCGAGCGAGGTTTCCGCTCGCCAGGCAATCGCCGAGCAGCGCGGCTTGCCGAAAGGTGAGGCAAAGACCTTCTCCGGTGATGGCGTCCACGCCGCCCGAGGCATCGCCCACCAGCACGGTTCGGCCACGGTACACGCGCCGCAATCTTCGGGTGACGGTGATCGCGCCCCGTTCGCTGGAAGCGAGTTCCGCGTTTTCGAGGCGCGCGCAAAGTTCTGGAAATTCGTCGAGTCCGTTGTCCAGCCGCACCCTCGGGCTGGACGAGATCAGCGCCACACAGACTTCTTCGCGGGCGACGGGCGTGACGTAAACCTGGCAGTGACGCCCCCAGTGCAGTTCCATGAAGCCGGTCCAGGGCGCAACGCGATAGTGGCGCCGGAACGCGAACCGCAGATTCTTTTCCGGGCGTGGATCCAGTTCGTGTTGATCGAGCTTTGCCCATCCGCGGACTCGGGAACTGCTTCCGTCTGCGCCCACAACCCATCGCGCACGCACCAATTCTCCCGCCACCAGCGCACCTTCCGGATGAAGGCCGGTGACCGCCGACTGCCACAGCATGTGAACGCCTCTCGCTGCCGCATGATCCAACATGACGCGGTGCAGATTGGTACGGCGGATTCCGTACGCGGTTCCGCGAGGGAACGCAGCCTCGGCTTTTGCGCCGCCGCTCACGAAACGAATGCCGCCGAAGGGATACGCATCGCCCTCGGGAATCGTGATGCCGAGCTGGTGCAGAGCTTCCACCCCGTCCGGCATCAGTCCCTCGCCGCAGGGCTTGTCAATCGGCGGAACCGCACCATCCGCCAGCACCACGGTCAAACCGCGACGGCGCGCTGCGATGGCCGTCGCCAGACCGGCAGGTCCGCCGCCGATTACGAATACATCCACCGGATTCGGAAAACTACTCACCATAAGTCTCTTATGGACGAAGTTCTTACTTTTGATTTCTACCTGAATCCCCTCTTACCATTTCAGTAAAACAAATTCCGAGCAGAATCCCGGTCCCATCGCGGCGAGCAAGCCGAGCGTGCCAGATTCCGGGCGGTGATTCTTCATGACTTCTTCAAGCACCACGAGCACCGAAGCCGACGACAAGTTGCCAGTTCTGCGCAAGCATTGCCAGGAAACGTCGAGTTCGCCATTCTTCAAGCCGAGGGCCTCGGCGGTTGCCTCCAGAATCTTCGGCCCGCCGGTATGCAGCGCCCAGTTGCCGATGTCGGCTCGAGTCAATCCGCGCTCGGCAAGAAAATTGTCAAGATCGTGCGCCAAGTTCTTTCGAACCAGGTCCGGAATTTCGCGAGAGAGAACGATGCGAAAGCCCTTTTCCGATACGTCCCAGCCCATCATTTCTTCGGTGTTGGGATAGAACACGGAGCGGGTTGCGAGGATGCTGGGTCCGGAAAGCCCGCAATCGGCGCCGGCCACGATCACCGCGGCGGCGCCGTCTCCGAACAGCCCGGCCGAAATCAGGTTGGCCATCGAGACATCCTCGCGCTGCAGCGTGAGCGAGCAGAGTTCGACCGATAGCACCAGCGCGGCCTGGTCAGGATAAGCGCGCACATAATCGGCCGCGCGCGAAATGGCCGCCGCTCCCGCCACACAACCCAGCCCGAAAATCGGAACGCGGCGAATGTTTCGGCACAATCCCATCCGGTTGATCAGCAGCGCGTCAATCGAGGGACTGCTGATGCCGGTCACCGAAACAAAAAAGAACGCCCCCAGTTTGTGGCCATTCAAACCCGCGTCCGCGAGCGCGCCTCGAACCGCTTTCTCACCCAACTCTTTGGCGGTGCGAATCCAGTGATGGTTGGCCTCTCCCCAGGTTTTCATCTTCAGATATTCTTCTTTGGGAAGGGAGAGAAATCGTCCGTCGACGCCTACGTGACGATGCAAACGCCGCAAGACCTGCGGGTTTTCGATCAGATCGCCCCAGTATTCCTGCAGGGCCGCCAGCAACATCTCCTGGGAATAGTAATGCTCGGGAAACGCACTCGCAGCGCTAACAATTCGCATGGTTTTCTCGTTTCGGAGGCCTCTCACAAGACCTTCGGCCATTTTCGCAGCCGGGGCATCCGAAAGATTCTATTCCGATCAAAACAGTTTGGATGCCGTTTGTAATGTTAAAGTATGTCACTTGTCTGTAACTTCAGAAAGGCGGGGCAAATCAGTGAAATTCATCGTCGGACTGCTACTCGGTGTCCTCCTCGTGCCCTTTGGGGTTTATCTGTATGTCGCGGGCGGCAGCGCTCCCGTTGCCACCACCGATTCCGATTTCCCCTTCGAAGCTTTTTTCGCGCACAAGGCTTTGAATGCGCGCATTAAAAAAGACATGCCGAAGAATGTCCCCATCCAGCCCAGCGAAGCCAACTACCTGGCGGGCGCCGAACTTTACAAGCAGCATTGCGCCGTTTGCCACGGTTTGCCGCTGGCCCCGAAGACAGCGATAGCGACGGGAATGTATCCGCAGTCGCCGCTCCTGTTCGAGGGAAAGGGCGTGACCGACGATGAGCCGGGCGAAAGCTATTGGAAGATATTCAACGGCATTCGCCTGAGCGGCATGCCCGGTTTCAGCAAGTCGCTTTCTGAAACTCAGGTGTGGCAATTGGCCCTTTTGGTAGCCAATGCCGACAAGTTGCCACCCTCGGTAAAAGCGGTGCTGGTCGCGCCGATTGGGGCGAGTGCGCCCCCGGCGAGCATGCCGCTGGTGGCGACCCCACCACCGGCCTTTCCTAGTGCCGTGCCGCCTGGTTCGGCGCCGCCAAAATAAGCTGGATCTGAGGAACGCTAACCCCCAAGTCCCGTCTCGCGCTATCGTGTAGATATGGCGTTTGGCCGTCCCAGAAAACTCTTCACCGAAGCGGAGCTTTACGATTATGCCGTAGGTGCGCTCGGGCGCCGCATGCGCTCGGTCGCGGAAATGAAACGCCTCTTGCGGAACCGGGTGGAGGCCGATACGGAAATCGGCAAGACACTGGTGGAATTGATTGTGGTTCGACTGAAAGACCAGGGCTATCTGAACGATGCCAAGTACGCGACGGCCTTTTCGTCGTATCGCCGTGACAACGAGAAATTCGGGCGCATGCGCGTCGTCAACGACCTGAGGGCCAAGGGAGTGCACGGCGACGTCATCGAGAAGGCCGTTTCTTCCGTCTATGACGACGTGAAAGAGGAAACTCTTGCCCGCGATTATCTACGCCGCAAGCGCCTGCAGAAGCCCAAGGACAAAGATCAGAAACAGACGGCGCGCATCTTCCGCCAGTTAATGCGCGCCGGATTTGGATCAAAAACCATCTTCACGATCCTGAAAAAATGGGACGTGGACGAAGAAACTCTCACCGAACTTGAGAACGAGACTTCCGAGGCTTCTCACTGAGCCAGGACGACTCGAAACAGATGCTCGGGCGAAATCAGGACCCAAGTCCTTGCCGTTGTGTACTCATGATGGTTGCGCCCGTCTCCATTCTCTGATAGAACTCTGCAACTGAAGAACTCTTCAATTCCTCTGGAGGAACTATGAAAACGAAGTTCTGTTTAGCGAAGTCCTGTTTAGCGAAGTCCTGTTTAACGATCGCAGCAGCCCTACTGGCTCTGACTGCATTCTCGTATGGCCAGGTCGGAACCGACGTGAAGGACGCGGCTAAAGATACCGGGAAAGCAACCAAGAAAGCCGCCGTGAAGACGGGGCACGCCACGGAAAAGGCCGCCGACAAAACCGAAGACACCACTGAATCCGCCGCGAAGAAGACGGGGCACGCCACCAAGAAAGCGGCCGTGAAGACCGGCGAAGCCACAGAAAAGGCCGCCGACAAAACCGGCGATGCCACTAAGACCGTTGCCAAGGACACCGGGAAGGGCGTAAAGAAAGGCACCAAGGCGGTCGGCCACGGCGTGAAGAAGGGCGCCGAGAAAACCGAAGACGTAGTGAAGTAAACCCGCGATCACGATCCTCTAATCGTTCAGTTTTCGATCCGGTTGCGGAGCAAGTCCTCGACGTCCCCGATCTTGTCGCCGATCAGGTTGATTTTGTGCGCCAGGCCTTGGATCTCGGCTTCCGCGCGGCGGTTTACTTCGTAGTCGAGTTCGCCTCGCAACCGGTCTTTTTTATCCTGCCGGTTCTGGCTCATCATGATGACAGGCGCCTGAATCGCCGCCAACATGGAGAGAAACAGATTGAGCAGGATGAAAGGATAGCGGTCCCAGGCGCGGGCCGCTAATCCTACGTTGAGCGAGGCATAGGCAATCAGGACGAGCGCGAACGAGCCGATGAAGGTCCAGGAGCCTCCGAAACTCGCGACATGGTCGGCGACGCGCTCGCCAAACGTCTCTTTCTCCTCGATGACTTCGTTCGGGTTGCGGGCAGCGCGCACACGCACCAGTTTTTGCGAGGAGTGAAACTGGCGTCCCAGCACGGCCAGCATATCCATTCCGGCCATGGGCTTGCGCTGGAGCAGGACGGCAATGTCGTGCCGGTCCACCTCGATGCAGACCGTTTCCTCTAGAGCGATCGCGCCCGACTGATGAGCGGTTTCTTCCAACATGGAAGCGAAACCAAAGAACTCTCCGTGCGAGGGTTCATCGATCACCACTTCCTGTTGGTCCTCGTCGACGGTCGTCACCCGCACCATGCCCGAGACCACGATGTAGGCGCGGCCACCCGGTTCGCCCATCTTGTAAATTCGCTGACGGGCGGCAAACTGCTTGACCTCAACCTGGCCGGCCAAAACCGCGGTTTCTTCGTCGTCGAGTAAGGCAAAGAGTGGAACATGTCTCAGAATTTCTGGATTGCAAGGCATCAGACGTCTCCAGGCACGGAATCTTCCCAAAGTGCCCTGCTGAGGATTGCATAACCAATTTGGTTGAGGCAATGGGTAGGGTGGCTTCCCCTGTGCTTCCCCGTGTGCTCCGGAGCCTGCCTGAGCGAAGTCGGGGGCTGCCCCTGTGGTGAAGATTTGCCTTTCATTTAGAATTAAACTTTCCATGCTCACAGGCAACGAGATTCGCCGCAAGTTCCTGGACTTCTTCATTCAGAAGGGACACCGCGAGGTGCATTCCTCTTTGCTCGTCCCGGCGAACGATCCGACGCTGCTGTTTACCAACGCCGGAATGAACCAGTTCAAGGACGTTTTCCTCGGCCTCGAAAAGCGCGACTACACGCGGGCGACGACTTCCCAGAAATGCGTGCGCGCGGGCGGCAAGCACAATGATCTTGAAAATGTTGGCTTCACCAATCGTCACCACACGTTTTTTGAGATGCTGGGAAATTTTTCGTTTGGCGACTACTTCAAGAAAGACGCAATCGCCTACGCGTGGGAGTTGATTACTTCGCCGGAATGGTTTGGGATTGATAAGGGGAAGCTGTACGTCACGATCTTCAAAGGCGAAAACGGAGTTCCGCGCGATGCCGAAGCTTACGACCTGTGGGTCGGGCAGGGTGTTCCGAAAGATCGCATCTTCGAGTTCGGCGCGAAAGACAATTTCTGGCAGATGGGCGACACCGGTCCCTGCGGGCCGTGCAGCGAGATTCATTACGACATGGGCGTGGCGGCCAGCGACCAGAGTCATTCAGATTGCGCGTTTGGCTGCGATTGCGGACGGTATGTGGAACTCTGGAATTTGGTGTTCATGCAGTTTGACCGGGATTCGAGCGGGAAGCTGAATCCACTGCCCAAGCCGTCGATTGATACGGGGATGGGACTGGAACGGCTGGCCGCGGTGCTGCAGGGTGTGATTTCAAATTACGACACCGATTTGTTTACGCCGCTGATCAAGCGCGCTGCGGAACTCACAGGGAGCGCCACTGCCCCTGTGGGAACGGGCGCCTCGCCCGTCCATGCCGAGCAAAGCTCCGCAGGCTCTAAGTCGGCAGCGTCTCTGCGCGTGATCGCCGACCATTCGCGTGCTGCGACTTTCTTGATTTCCGACGGCGTGATTCCTCTGAATGAAGGCCGCGGATACGTGCTGCGTAAGATCATCCGCCGCGCCATCACGCATGGCCGCCTGCTCGGTCAGACGAAGCCTTTCCTGCACGAGATGGTCTTTGCTGTGCGCGGCCTGATGCAGGACGCATATCCGGAGCTGAAGGAAACCGCGGACCGAGTTTCGACCATTGTATTAGCGGAGGAAACTCGATTCGCGCACACTCTAGATGTTGGCTTGCAGAAGCTGGAGCAACTTCTCGATCAAAGCTCGGGAAGATTGCCCGGGGAAGACGCTTTTAAGCTCTATGACACCTTCGGTATGCCGCTGGATTTTATGCAAGACGCAGCCCGCGACCAGGGCATCGCCTTCGATCAGGCGGGTTTTGACCGCGCCATGGCCGAGCAACGTGACCGCGCCCGAGCTTCCTGGAGAGGCGCTGCCAAGCAGACGGCCAATCCTGCCTACCAGCAACTCCCGAAGTCTGAATTCGAAGGCTATCGCCAGACGCGCTCTGACGGCTGCGAAGTGCTCGCTATCATCAAAGGTAATCAAGGCGCGCAGGAACTCAAACCTGGAGACTCCGGCGAGATCATCCTCGATCACACGCCCTTCTACGCCGAAGCCGGCGGGCAGGTCGGCGACCGCGGATGGCTCTACTCCGATGATAATCACAACACCGTCGTCGCCGACGTGACCGGATGCTACTACCCGGTACAGGGCGTGCGCGCGCATCAGGTCGTTGCCAAGCAGGTGATTCGCGTTGGGCAGAAAGTAGATGCCATCGTTGACACCGCGATTCGCGAATCCACCATGCGTAATCACACCGCGACCCATCTGCTTCAGGCCGGACTGCGCGAAGTATTGGGCAAGCATGTCAAGCAGGCGGGATCGCTGGTTGCTCCCAACCATCTGCGTTTTGATTTCTCGCACTTCACCGGCGTCGCTGAAGAAGAGCTGCAGGATATTGAGGATCTGATCAACAAAGAGGTTCTGCGCAACGAGCGAGTCGAGGTCATCGAGAATGTCCCGATTGACGTGGCCATCAACGACTATCACGCGATGGCCCTGTTCGGCGAGAAGTATGGCGATAAGGTGCGCGTGATCAAGATCGGCGATTTTTCGACCGAACTTTGCGGCGGCACGCACACAGCGCAGACCGGCGAGATCGGCCTGATCAAAATTTTGAAAGAGGGAAGCGTGTCATCTGGGGTGCGGCGCATCGAGGCCGTCACTGGAGAAGGCTCGCTGCTGCACTTTCGTAGAGATCACGAACTGGAGAATGTCGTGGCTGGCCTTGTGGGGCCCACCCTTTCGCAAAAAACGCGAAAGGATGGGGCGCCCTTAACCGGAGGGATACCGGCTTCTCCTGCCGAAGCCTTGAAATTGGAACTGGAAAAGAAAGACGCCGAGATCAAGCGCCTGGCGCGCGAACTCGATCAGGCGCGGATGAAGTCGGCTTCGTCGAGTACGGCTAATATCAGCGAAAAAGTCAAAGAAGTTCGCGGGGTCAAGGTGCTTGCCCATCGCGTGGATAATCTCGAGCGCGCGCAGTTGCGGATGCTGGTCGATCAACTGCGCGACAAACTCGGATCGGGCGTAGTGGTGGTGGGCTCGGCTACGGACGGAAATGTTTCGTTGATTGCGGGCGTCACCAAAGATTTGACCAGCCGCATTCAGGCGGGGAAAGTGGTGGGCGCGGTGGCCGAAAAAGTTGGCGGCAAAGGCGGCGGGCGTCCGGACCTGGCCGAAGCCGGCGGAAAAGATGTGGCGGCGCTGGACTCGGCGCTCGACTCGGTGTACAAGGTCGTGGAGTCGCTTTTAACGTAATTGTCCCGTGTGCTCCGCTGGTGTTCCCTGTCGTGGAGAAAAGTCTTAACCACAGAGGAGCACAGAGGACCACAGGGAAAAACCATTCGGTGCCCACAATGGATGATCGTATCCATTTCATCGAGCACAAGGGCAAGCAGATTCTGCTCTTCGACTTTTCGCATGCCAATGCACACGAGATGCAGCTTCTCCTTGAGCAGGTGCGGATCACGGTGGCGCAACACGCGCGCCAATCGGTAGTCACGTTCGGTGACTTCACCGGCGCCACAGTAGATCATGCAGTCGCTACCAAGCTTAAAGAAGTGCTGACGCTTGACCGTCCGTTTGTGAAGAAGACGGCGTGGGTCGGCACGGAGAGTATTCCGCACGCGTTCATGGAAAACTTCGAGACTTTTTCCCAACGCGAGATTGTGACGTTCAAGACGCGGGAAGAGGCGATGGACTGGCTGGTGGGAGAGTAGGTCTCAGGTGTTGGGTCTCAGGAAGTCCGAAGCTATCTTGACATAGCTATCTCAGATAGCTATAATTGGAATATGCAAGTCAGCGTCGCAGATGCCAAGAACAAGCTGCCGGAATTGATTAAGGCGGTTGAGGATGGACAGCCGGTGACCATCTGCCGCCGGGGCGTGCCCATAGTGGACATCGTACGCACGAAAAAGCCGACTCGTAAGAAACGAATGCTTGGGACACTGAAGGGCAAAATCCAGGTGTTCGATCCGGACTGGTGGAAGCCGATGACCGAGGATGCGGTGGAAGATTTCCTCGCGGGGCGCGGGTAGATTCAAAGTGCGCCTGCTTCTCGACACCGCAATTCTGATCTACGCGGTCGAGGCGCCGGAGCGGCTCAGCAAGCGCGCGGCGGCCACGCTGGAGAACCCGGGAAACGTTCTTGAGTTAAGCGCGATTTCCATCACCGAGATCGCCATCAAAGCATCCTTGGGTAAGCTGAGAGTCACGGCCGCGATGGCGCGTCAGGCGATTCAGGACTTGGATATTCGCCTTCTGCCATATACGGGCGAGCATGCCTTGCGACTATTCGAACTGCCGCTTCATCATGGCGATCCCTTTGATCGCCAAATCATCGCTCAGGCATTGTGTGAGAAGATCCCCGTGGTGACGCCTGACGAGAAATTCAGGTTGTACAGTGGACTCAAGATTATCTGGTGACGGGTGTTCTCAGGTCTTCCGCGACTCGATCTTGGGTGGTTAGGGTGAAGGTGTTTCTGAGACCTGAGACCTGCCTTCTTCAGCTTCTCCACCTCAGCGTCACCGGCCCGCTCATCGGGTGCCGGAACTCGCCGCCGTTCTTTTTCATTTCCAGCATTGCGTTCTTCAAACCGAAATACCACTTTGCGGGGCGGTCGGCGTCATCGATCAGCATGAGGTGCGGGTTGTGTTTTAAGCCCTCGGACTGAAGTTCCATGGTGCGGCGGTCTTGCTCCACGAATTTTGCGAAGACGAATTTCAGCAACTGCGGACCGAAGGGAAGCCAGCGAAACAAATTCCAGGCGGCCACTACGTCGATGCGGCACTGGCTGCGCGTGATTGGAGTGACAGTGGTCAGGCTGGAGAACCAGTACTTGCCCGCGCGAATGATTTCCGAGCGCAGGTTAGGCAGCACGAAATCGATAGTCGTGGTAATCGAATCGGCGTCGGCGTAGAGGCGCAGAAGTTTGTAGGGAGCGCTGTTGGAGCTGGGCGTGTGGGCGCTCATGCGAAATCCGTAGGGGATCGGTTCGAAGTTTTTTTGCTTCTCGTGAATTGATTTTTGCGAGCGCCACCACCACGCTTGATGGACGAAGGGGCCGTGCGCGGGATCCATCAGGCCGATGATGCCGTGGTCGACGGAGCAAGGCAGGTCGGCGGTGAGATAGGCGAGTTTGTAATGCTCGCTGAATTTCGGAATCTCAGGGGAGGGCGTGGGCGCGGGTGCGGGCTTTGAGAATCCGGCGCCGGTGGCGCCGGGATCAGGAATGAAGACCCAGATGAAATCGTCGCGCTCTTCGCAGGGATAGCTGCCGGCGTAGATGCGGTCGATCTTCAACGTTTGCTCGGGGACAAGCGACGGAATCAGCTGGCACTGGCCGGAGTGGGCGTCGAATCTCCAGCCGTGGTAGCAGCATTCGACTTGTTGACCGTCGAAGCGTCCGCAGGAAAGCGGCATGCCGCGGTGCGGGCAGGCGTCGCGCAGAGCGAAGGGCTGGCCTGGTTGGTCGCGTCCGATAACTAGCGGCTGTTCCAGCAGCATGGTCTTGGCAAGCTGTCCGCGGCGGAGGTGATTCGCCGGGAGCGCGCGGTACCAGAAGCCGAAGAGCATGAGCGCGTCGGGCGTCTGGGACTGGAGTGGAAGGTCGTCAGGCATTAGACAGGTGAGGATACCGCAGCGGCCGCAAAATCTGAAACCTTGAACCGCCGAGAGAGGGAGAACGCCGAGAAAGGCGAGAACCCTTAACCACAGGGGACACAGAGGGCACAGGGGTGACACAGGGAAAACCAGAACTTTCACACTGCTGGAACACGACCAAGCTATGCGCGCCATCCGGAGCGCAGGCGCGTTCGTAGCTGAACGTAGGCTTCGCGGGCCACCCCGGGTTCTTCTATGTGAGTGAGGAAGAGTTTGCGCAGGGCGGCGGTGGTCAGGCGGCCTTCGAGGTAGGCATCGTAGAGATCGTTGCCGGTGAGGTAGCCGAGTTGCTCGGCGGCGTATTCGTACTTGCGTCCGGCGAAGGCTGGAGCTTGCGCAGCGCAAAAATCGCGTTCGCGATGTTCGGTCAGAAAGTCGAGAGCATCGACTGCATCGGCGAAGGGCAGCGAAGTCTGGCGTTCGAGGTCTTCACGAGTCACGTCGAACAAATCCGCCAGATCGGCGTCGCGGAAAGCGGGACGCGCGGGGTGCAAGATGCGCGATCCGAAAAAGGCGAGCGCGTGCTCGAAAACGGCCACATAAAACGCGTCGTCTTTGTCCAGGGGCTGAGTGCCTGCCGCGGCGTGTTGCGCTAAGGCCTTGCCGTTGCAAAGATTCGGCAATCCGCGACAGGCTTGATGAAGAAAGCGGGTGGCGTCCTCGGCAGAGGAGGTCATGCGGAACTCGCGCACATACACGGCATTGATGGGCGGGAGGTAGACGCTGCCGCGCTCGCGTACCTGGCGGAGCAGTCGTCGCCGATGTTCGGCAGTGAATCCTTTGCGGGATAACAGACGCCGCAAAAGCGCGTCAGAGCTGCGCGAATGGATTTCGGGCATGAGGTCAACCAGGAGCTTGGGCTGGGTGGTGTTGTGCGAGGAGTATTGGTTGATGCCCAAAAAACGCACCATGCCGTCGATCAGGTTGTAGAGGGTGGGGCGGAGGTCGGGTGCGCTGCGGTCATCGTCATTGCGTCCCCAGCGTTCGAGGCACAGGCGGTAGTTCTCGTATTTTTCCAGTGGCGTGGCGTTGAAGACGCAGAGAACATTTTCGCGGTCCGTCTTTCGAACTTCGACGGCTTCGATGTGGTCGCTGGCCTCTCCGGCGGCGCGCCAGTAAAGGGCGTCGACGTTTTGCAAAACAGTAAGCAGGGGTTCCGCGGGAAGCCGCTGCTGGAGCAGGGCGGGCAGATGCTGCGGCGCGAGGTGCGACTCACCGAACAACACAATGATTAGGGCGTCCGGATGGCGGCGGCGCAGATCGGCAATCTTGTCGGCGGCGTGCCGGTCACGAGCTCCGATTTTGCGCAGATCTTCGCGAGGCATGCAATCGAGCCCGTAGATGGAGGCGCCGTGGTCGCGGGCGGCGGAGAGCAATTCGTAGAATGGAGCCCATTCGTATCCCCAGTCGAGTTCGAAACGGATGCGCTGGCGCAACTCGCCTTCATCGATCTCGCAGCGGAACCATTCGTCCAGAATGTGCTGGTCGCGGGAGAAAATGGTTTCGACTCCCAGCACTATGGGGCGTTGGCGGACATCGCTGGGGGTGAGAACTTTCTGGTAGGTGCGGTAAGCCTCGCGAAAGTCGCGAAGATATTTGCGTCTGGAGGCGGGATCAATGGCGCGAATCTCACGCTCGACGCTGGCGATGGCGTGGAGTTGAGCGGCGCTACGCCGTGATCGTAAGATGCCGGTGGTTGCCATAAGGACGTCGTCGGTCGTTGGTCGTTCGCTATTCGCCTTCGCTGCGCTTACAAACTGCAGATCCGCTCGCTCCGCTCGGGATGACAAGTGTCTCTCGCAAGCCCCCCTCGGCTTGACTTGCCTTTGCCGCGTACCTATCCTCAGCTTTCGAGGCCGCGCATTAGATGCCTCGTGGAGCCCAACTTTGCCTCTTGCGCCGGAAAACCTTACCGTTGCCACTACCGGCGCCAGCGGATCGCTATTTCTGAAGCACTTCTTGCTAACCGTGGAGCGCGATCCGCGAGTGAAGACGGTGAACTTCGTCGCTTCTGACAGTGGCCTGCGCGTCATGGCCGAGGAACTCGGGGTCGAAGGCCGATCTGATCTCCTACGTCAAATCATCGGCTCGCCGTCGACAAAGATTCAGCAGCAGTCCAACAGCGATATCGGGGCGAACGTGGCCAGCGGGTCGTATCCTTCGGACGCCATGGTCGTGATCCCGTGCAGCGTCGGCACGCTAGGCCGCATTGCCAACGGCACGGCCTCGCGCTTGATCGAACGCGCCGCCGATGTATGTCTCAAAGAGCGCCGGCCGCTCGTGCTGTGCGTACGCGAGACGCCGCTGAACAAAATCCACATCCGCAACATATCGCTGGCGGCGGACGCAGGGGCGACGATCTTCCCGCTGATTCCAACGTTCTATAACCATCCGTCAAGCGCCGATGCCATGGCACAGGAATTTGCGAACCGGGTGCTGGCGTATATAGGACTGGCCCAACAAAATGCGTACCGCTGGAAGGGCTAAAGCCAGTACCCAGTACCCAGTACCTAGTACCCAGAAGAACCACTTGGTCTGCGGTCCTAGAGATTTACCGAGAACTTGTCCTTGAAAGACCGATGGCTTGGGGAAGCCTTCCCTGCTTTGCAGGGGTGCTTTCAGTCTAGGGAAGCGGCGGTAACGAAGGTAGGTATCTGGCGGGCATGTACTGCGAGTGCCAAAGGCAGTTCTCAGTTCTCGGTTCTCAGTTCTCAGTGCGGGAACGAACCGCATCGTCAGAGATTTTCTGAGAACTGAGAACTTCTCCTAGATGTTCTGCCGGTTGGGACGGTTTTTCTTGGTGATGCTGCCTACGGTCTGATACCACGCGACTACCCAGGGAACGAGCAGGGAAAATATCAGGCGCGCGGCCAACACTCGCATCGAAGATTTGGGAAGATCGCGCCAGTCCAACCTGAAGGCAAAATAGGTTTCGAGCACGAGCACACACAACAACGGAATGGGCGAGTAAACGAGGGCGAGAATGGCAAGAATCTCGGCGAGGCAGCGAGCCAGGTTTCGCCATAAGCGGGCCGAGCGTCCGCCCAAAACTCCGTCGGTTACGGAATAGCTCACCATTTGCCGGAGCGCCGAGCGGAAAGTGTGGCGCGGCTGGTAAGACGCCTTGGCGCGTTCCGGGAAGGCGGGAGCCACAAGCTTGCGGACCTCGGAATCGAATACGGTGTCTTCTCCGAGGAAGACGTCCTCGGGGAATCCGCCAACTCTTCGCCAAAGCTCTTTGCGGAAGGCCATGGAGCGGGCGGTGCAGGACTTGGTTGCTGCGTCAGGGTTGAGCTTGACTCCGAAGAACGGCGCCGAGGCAACGTCCCAGACGGTGGAATTTGCTGAGTCGATATACGACCCGCCAACGGAATACTGGGAGTCGCCTGCAAAAATCGGGGCCGTGAGGTTGGCGAGCCAGTCGGGATGGTAGGTGCAGCCAGCATCTGCGGTGGCGACGATATCGGAGGAGGCTGCGGCGATTGCGACATTGCGGCCGCGTGCGATCGGTCCTGGGGAATGTTGCAGGCTGCAGCTTTCATCGCGGATCGGAACCAGCGTCGGGTATTTCGCCCGGGCGGCCTGCAGACGCTCCCAGGTTCCGTCGGTGGAACCGCCATCGACGATGATGACCTCGGCGGGAGCGAGAGTCTGCCGCATCAGACTCTCAACCAGTGAGTCGATGTCGTCGCTCTCATTGAGAACGGTGGATGCCACGCTCACGGCTGGCATGTTCAGTGGAACTCCAAGCTGGTTGTTTTCATTCGCCGAGATAAGTGTACCCGCGAAGAGCAGTTCCCAGTTCTCCGTTCTCAGTTCTCAGTAACAGCCCCGGCGCTTCCACTGAGAACTGAGAACGGAGAACTATTGCCTCTTCCGGCACTCCACCTCCGTGCAGTTGACGCCGACCAAGTTTTTTTTGTACTCTGCGTTTACACCGGAAAGGAGGTGGTCGGATGACAAGTTCTGATAGTCACAGTAGTACCAGACCAGGTGAGGTGGCTGAGTCTTAGGGCGGTTGCTCTAAGGGGAGTTCTCGAGGAACCTTTGGTCGGGGAAATCGGGAACGATCTCTCGCAAACAATCCGTGAGTATGGGCTGATCCGCCGGGCACAGGCTGTGTCAGGCACCGGAGTGAGCGAGGGGCCACGAGAGTGACCACCTCAGTCAATCCCAAACAGTCCACCGGGCAGCCCGCAGGCTGAAAAGCTTGCGGGCTGTTCTCTATTTCAGGTGTTATGTCTCAGGTCTCAGGAAAACCGGTTCACGCGAAGTTCTCTGAGACCTGACACCTAAGACCCGAGACCTGCCCCTGAGACCTTCCCTATGGATGACAAGCACTACCGGGCCCGGATCACCAAACGCGCGGATTTTGCGCCGGATCTATGGATGATCCGAATTGATCCGGACGGGCCAATACGCGACGCTCGGGATTGAACGCGACGCGCGGCGACTGGAGCGTCCCTACTCGATCGTTTCTTCTCCCTACGAAAAGGAACTGGAATTCTTTTTTGAACTGGTGCCGCATGGTGCGACAACGCCGCCGCTGTATGATCTTCAGCTGGGCGACGAAGTTCTGATGCGCAAAGTTGCGAAGGGGCGCTTCACATTCGACACCGCGCAACCGGAGCGCATGAACCACTTGATGGTAAGCACCGTGACCGGAATCGCGCCTTTTGTCAGCTATGTGCGAACCCTGTTCAAGGACTGGAAAGAAGGCAGGTTTGCGGGCGACCACAAATTATTTCTGCTGAACGGCGCGAGCCGGTCGTGGGAGTTCGGTTATCGCGAGGAGCTGGAAAACTTTTCGAAACAAGCGCCGTGGTTTCGCTCTGTTTTCACGGTGAGCCGTCCGTGGGACGACGACAGTTGGAAGGGGGAGGTCGGACGCGTCGATGATCTGATTCGCAAACACGCCGACCACTGGGGACTCACGGGGGCGAATAGCGTGGGGTATCTGTGCGGGCATCCGGAGATGGTTGAGCACGCAAAGGGCATCCTGAAGCGGATCGGTTTCCAGAAAGAGAACTTAAAGGAAGAAGTGTATTGGCCGGCGAAGGCAGCTGGCGAGGAAGAAGGTCATCAGTGAGTCGGTGGCCGGTTGGGCGGGATGCACGTCGCTTCGTCCGAATTTCATTCTTGTTCAGCGGGAGCGAAGAAGACCAGGACTTCGAGCTCTTCCTGAATATCGTAGAACCAATGCTCTAGTTCAGCTTCGACGAAAATGACTGAACCAGGGCGCACCTCGGCATGGTCGGAGCCGATTTGCATGCGGGCACGTCCTCGGATGACGTAGTACAACTCGTCCTCGCGGTGCGGCTTCTGGGGGTCGGTCCCGACTATCGGCAGAACATAGACGCCGGCGCTCATGGCAGGAACGCGAAGGAATTCGAGGTAGAGTTTGTTTTCCCCCGCCCGCTGGCGGGAGAGATCGTCGATGTGGAAGAAATGGGCCATGCGTTTCTTCGGACGCCATGCAGCGCCTGAAGGGGCATTGCTCTCGCCCCGATTTCGGCATCGCTGAAGCGATGCCCTGATACGAACCGTCAATCGTCGCGCGTTCCCGAAAAAGACGCGGCAAGCCGCGTCTCTACCCTGGGCCGCCAACCGCGCCGTGGAAGAAAATATCCGTGTACTGCTGCACCAGCGCGTCTCCGGTTAACGGCCCGCCGGGCTTGTACCACTGATAGATCCAGTTGATCATGCCGACCAGGGCGAAGGCGGCCGCCCGCGGCGTGACCCGAGACGGGGAGTTACGCTTGCGCTGGACGTCGGCGATCAGGTTCTCGACGAAGTGCAGGTAGTCCTTCTTGCGTCCATTGATCTTGCGGCGGAACGCCGGCGGAAGCGGATGGTTCTCATGCAACATGACCGTAATTTCGCGGTCTTCGGGACTGAGCACAACCTGAATGTGCAGCCGGATCAGCGTGCGCAGGCGCTCTTCGGTTCCCTCGAGGCTAGCTCCCTCGACGCGGCGCACCACATTGATGACCCGTTCCTCGGTGATCTCCATGGCATGCGACATGATGTGGAAGAGGATTTCGTCTTTCGACTGGAAGTGATGATAGAGGCCGCCCTTGGAGAGCTTGAGCGCGGCGGCCACATCGTTCATGGAAGTGGCATCGTATCCCTGCTGCTGAAAAAGGCGCGCGGCGGCACGGAGGATTTCCTGGCGAGGTTCCTGTCTGGGTTCATGCCGATGATCGATGGCCGCTTCGCGAAGCATCCAGAGATGGTATCGCGGAATGGGCTTCCCGCTCTACTGTGCCGAACTCGTTAGCACCTCAGCGAATCGAGTAGAGTGGCGATTCGCAAAAACCATGAACCACCAAGGGCACGAAGGTACACGAGGGAAACCCGAAGGCTAAAAACCTTACCCGTCCGTTCTCCAGCGGAATCGCATCACCGCCACCACTCCAAACAACAGCGTGAAGAGCAGCAACACGGCGATGGGCGCGAGCGCCGAAGAGAATCCCAATCCGCGCCAGATCATGCCGTCCAGGCCATCCATCGCCCACCGGGTCGGGATGACTACGGTCAGTTTCCGCAGCCAGGCTGGAAAGACAAAAGTAGGCACCCAGGCGCCGCCTAGCATCACCATGATGAGCGTCGCCATGATGGAGTAGCCGCGTGTGGCTTCGACCGTCTCGCCAAGCGCGGCGACCATGAGGCCGAAGGCGGCGGTCATCAGCGAAAATGCAGCGCACACTCCTACAAAGCCCACGAAGCTTCCGCGGATGTGGACGCCAAACACAACCCGGGCAAAGCCGAACAGGACCAGCAGAATAAATCCCGCAATCAGGGAAGCGCTTACTGTCCTGCTGCCGAGCAACATGGTTCGGGAAAGTGGCGCGGCCCGAAGCCGTTGCCAGAGCCCGCTTTGACGCAGTGTCAGCAGTGCGATCCCAACATCAAGCCCCATAAAGAGGATGAACTGAACTCCCATCCCCGCGAACGCATGCGCATAACCGTTGTACTCGATGTCTTTCCCCGACGTGATCGCTTGCTCTCGCGTCTCGTACGGCATTGTCAGGCCGCCGGTTATCGCGCCTCGCCCGGACGCGCCCTCGCGTTCTCGCTGCTCGTTCAACTCGTTTACACCGCCGAGCAGATGGCGCAGAGCCTTCCGGTCTTCTGGTGAGATCCGAGGATTGTTCTCGACCTGCGCGAGGGACTCGTTCACCATTTCGCGCCCGCCCATGCCGGTGAACATCTCTTTGCTGACCGTCTGCATCACCGCGCCGCTCAGGATGCCCCTGACCATGCCGAGTTCCACGTTGTGGGAAGGGTCGTAGAGCACACCGAGTTCAGGTTTGTTCTCTCCCGTGAACAATGCGTGTCCGGCATCCTTGCCGAAATCTTTGGGGATGACAATCGCGACGGTCGCCTTGCCCTTGCGAACCGCTTCGCGCGCGGCGTCCAGCGCGGATGGCTTTACATCGAGGTTCTTGTCGCTGGCGAGTTGGACGATCAGGCCACGAGAGATGTCGCTCCCGTCCTGGTCAATCACCAGTACCGGCACTTTGCTCGTCTCCGCCTTGCCGCTTTGTCCGCCGAACATATAGCCGAAGAACGAGGCCAACACGATGGGAACCAGTAATCCGACGATCACGGCTTTGCGGTCGTTGAAAAACAGCTTCAGATCTTTTCGCACCAGGGCCAGGAATGGAATCATTACGAGTCTCGAAGGCTCCTTCCGGTGAGAGTAAGAAAGACGGTCTCAAGATCCGGCTGTTCGCTCGAGACGTGATGGTAGGAGTGCCCGTTCTCGGCCAGCCAGTGAAGAACGCGAGGCGCGCCGCGGGAAAGGTCATGCACTCCAACTCGTAGAATGCCCTCTACCAGCTCGGCCGACTTCACCTCCGGCAGCGTCAGCATCCGATCAGGCTTGAAGCCGTCCGCGTGGTCAAGTTCGATGGCAATCACATTGGTGACCGGCAACAGCTTGTGCAGTCCCTGCAACGTGTCGTTGGCAATCATCTTCCCGTGATCGATGATCACAATGCGGTCGCAGAGGCGCTCGGCCTCTTCCATATAGTGCGTCGTGTAGATGAGAGTCTTGCCACGCTTCTTCAGGGCCTCGAGATTGTCAAAGATGGCATTGCGGC